>Ga0364874_10706_pt1 | contig 15176 bp, 18 predicted proteins | sample ExccelAu500001D4_2_FD_206922 | JGI IMG/M metagenome (GOLD analysis project Ga0364874, IMG submission 206922) | Enriched cells from Trout Bog Lake Hypolimnion, Wisconsin, USA - BchlTB.Aug07.5000.01.D4 | ecosystem: Environmental > Aquatic > Freshwater > Lake > Hypolimnion/Profundal zone | place... | reverse complement strand
GCGCTTCGCCGCCCTGCCGCCCTCGCCGCTGGAGCGGCTGGAGAAGCTGGAGCAGTTGCGGCTGCTGGAAAACGGGATCGCGCTCTACGTGGCTGACGCTCCCCGCGACACCATCGGCGTGGATACGGAAGAAGATCTGGCAGCGGCGGAGGCCATGCTGAAGGAACTCACGGCAAAAAGCGGCAGTTGGCATCCGGGGTCTTAAGTCGCCCGTATCGCCGTGGGAGCACAAACGCAGATTCTTCGCTCACCACCCCCAAACTGAAGGGCGTTCGGGGCCCCTTTCGCTCAGAATGACAGCGGCATTTATGTAAAGAGCATCGGAAACAGGGAATTAAGAAGAAATCGGAATTACCCGCAAGAACCGGATAGCGCGGCGGCCCATCTATCGGCGACGATGGTTCTCGTGAGCAACAAACCTCAATCCGCGCCGAACGCCCGCCCAGCCCTCGATTCTGAATCCGCGTGGCGGCAGGTTCTCGCCCGCGACCCAGCGGCCAGTTTTTTTATGGTGTCTCGACGACCGGCGTCTTCTGCCGGCCCAGCTGCACAAGCCGCCGGCCGTTGCGCGCGAATGTACGTTTCTTTCGGTCGGCTGTGGAGGCACAGAAAGCCGGCTTCCGCCCCTGCAAACGCTGCAATCCCGGCACTGCGTGCGGCAGACCCATGGATGAGATTCGTGCGCACATAGAGGCCAACCTCGACCGCGCCGTTCCGCTGGCCGAGTTGGGGCGGTTGGTAGGTCTGAGCCCGTTCACCGTGCAGCGGATGTTCAAGCAGGGATTGGGCGTGAGCCCGCTGCAATATCAGCGCGCGCTGCGGGCGGGCAGCCTGCGCCGCGCGCTCAAGCAAGGAGACACCGTGACGAATGCGATTTACAACGCCGGATTCGGCTCGTCGAGCCGCGCGTATGAAGGCGTGGGGCTGGGCATGACGCCTGCTCGTTTTGCCAAAGGCGGCAAAGGGGAACAGATTGGCTGGGCTGCTGCTGCTTCGCCTTTTGGCTGGGTGATTGTGGGCGCAACCGAGCGCGGTCTCTGCTGGCTGGCGCTTGCAGCGACCAAGGCTGCCGCCGAAGCCAGCCTTCGCGAAGAGTTTCCGCTGGCCACGCTGAAGCGCGATCCCTCGCTGGCAACGATGGTGGACGCGGCGCTGCAAACGGTTTCCGGCCAAACAAACTCATCCAGAAAGTTGGCCGCACCGCAGGTGCCGCAGGTGGACCTGCGCGGGACGGCGTTTCAACTGAAGGTGTGGCAGGCTCTGCGGACGATTCCGCGGGGCCAGACGCGGACTTATAGTCAGTTAGCCCGCGAGATGGGCATTCCGAAGTCGACGCGGGCCGTGGCTCGCGCCTGTGCGCTGAATCGCGTCTCGGTGCTGGTTCCGTGCCATCGCGTGGTTGGCGTGAGCGGCTCGCTGACTGGGTACCGCTGGGGCGTGGAACGCAAGCGGATGCTGCTGGAGGCGGAAGGCGCCAAGCGCTAGCTCGGCTTGTCTCCCACTGCCAGCAGCGTTTGGAACTGCGGCGTCTCCGGCTCCTTGTGCACCACCGAAGTCTGCACGTCGCGGAAACCGGCTTTCTGGAGCATCGTCTCCAGCTCTGCCTCGCTGAAGCCGAGCCACTCATCTGCATAGAGCTCGCGGGCCTCTTCAAAGCGGTGCTTCACCAGGTCGAGGACGGCGATGCGTCCGCCGGGGCGGAGGATGCGGGCGGCTTCGGCGAGGGCGCGCTCGGGGTGCAGCGCGTGATGGAGCGATTGCGAGAAGAAGACGAGGTCCACTTCCGCGGCGGCGATGGGCAGCTCCTCCATGTCGCCCAGGCGGAACTCGACGTTGGTGACGCCGTGGCGGAGGGCCTGGTCGCGGCCGAACTCAATCATTTTGGCTGACGTGTCCACGGCGATCACTTTGGTGGCCCGCTCTGCCAGCAGCAGGGCAAAGGTGCCGTCACCGGCGCCCAGGTCGGCGATGACCATGGGCGGCATGAGGCGCAGCAGGGCTTCGGCCACGCCCTTCCATGACTGGCCGGGCACGTAATCGCGGCCCAGGCGGCCGGCCACCGAATCAAAAAAGCTGCGCATCTTGTCTTGCCGCTTGCGGACCACGAGGCGCATGGACGCCTGGTCGGCGGCGGCTTCGGGGATTTCGCCCTTCGCCCGGCCAAGAATCTCATCCAAAGGGCTGCCCCCCGCAGGGGAGGTGAGGTGGTAAAAGCTGCTCTTGCCCGTGCGGCGGTCCTCCACCAGGCCGGCCTGCTTCAACTGCGACAGGTGGGTGGAGATGGTGCTCTGGCCCATGGCCAGAATCTCCTGCAACTCGGCCACAGAGAGCTCTTCGCCGCTGAGCAGCAGCAGAATCCTCAGCCGGTTGGGGTCGGCGGCGGCGCGCAGGGTTTTTACGATGGACGGCATCTTGCGGATTGACTCCCGGCTCTGGTTCTGATACATATCAACATATCACGATGTGACGATATAAGGAGAAACCGGATGGCAACCTCAACCCTCGAATCCGCCGAATTGGCCTACAAAGTAGCTGACATGTCCCTGGCCGACTGGGGCCGCAAGGAAATCAACATCGCCGAGCACGAGATGCCCGGCCTGATGGCCATCCGCCACAAGCATGCGGCCAAAAAGCCGCTGGCGGGCGTGCGCATCACCGGCTCGCTGCACATGACGATTCAGACCGCGGTGCTGATTGAGACGCTGACCAGCCTGGGCGCTGATGTGCGCTGGGCAAGCTGCAACATCTTCTCCACGCAGGACCACGCCGCCGCGGCCATTGCCGCAACGGGCGTCCCGGTGTTCGCGTGGAAGGGCGAGTCGCTTGAGGAATATTGGTGGTGCACCTACCAGGCGCTGAATCACAAGGGCGGCACGGGCCCCGAGCTGGTGGTGGATGACGGCGGCGACGTGACCCTGCTGATCCACAAAGGCTACGAGCTTGAAGACGGCGACAAGTGGGTCAACAGCCCCTCGGAGAGCCACGAAGAGCAGGTGATCAAGGACCTGTTGAAGAAGGTGTATGCCGAAGACCCGCAGCACTGGCACAAGGTGGTGAAGGCCTGGCGCGGCGTCTCGGAAGAGACGACGACGGGCGTGCATCGCCTCTACAAGATGATGGAGCAGGGCAAGCTGCTGGTGCCGGCCATCAACGTCAACGATTCCGTCACCAAGTCGAAGTTTGACAACCTCTACGGCTGCCGCGAGTCCCTGGCTGATGGCATCAAGCGCGCCACCGACGTGATGGTGGCGGGCAAGGTGGCCGTGATCTGCGGCTATGGCGACGTGGGCAAGGGCTGCGCTCACTCGCTGCGCGGCATGGGCGCGCGCGTGGTGGTCACCGAGATCGATCCCATCAATGCGCTGCAGGCGGCAATGGAAGGCTTTGAAGTCACCACCGTGGAAGACACGCTGGGCCGCGGCGACATCTACGTCACCACCACCGGCAACGTGGACATCATCACCCTCGAACACATGAAGCTGATGAAGGATCAGGCCATCGTCTGCAACATCGGCCACTTTGACAACGAGATCCAGATGGACCGGCTCAATTCAGAGAAGGGCGTCACCAAGCTGAACATCAAGCCCCAGGTGGACACCTACACCTTCCCCACCGGCAACACCATCTTCATCCTCGCCGAGGGGCGGCTGGTCAATCTCGGTTGCGCCACCGGCCACCCGAGCTTTGTGATGAGCAACAGCTTTGCCAACCAGACGCTGGCGCAGCTTGACCTGTGGGAGAAGAAAGACAGCTACAAGATCGGCGTCTACGTTCTGCCCAAAAAGCTGGACGAAGAAGTCGCCCGCTTGCATCTGGAGAAGATCGGCGTCAAGCTGACCACGCTCTCCAAGCGCCAGGCCGACTATCTCGGCGTGGCAGTGGAAGGGCCGTACAAGGCGGAGAACTACCGCTACTAAGACAGCTAACAGCAGACAGTGAACAGCTAACAGCTAACAGCAATCGGCGGCCGGGGAGGCAGCTGCTTGCTGTTAGCTGTTTCTATCTCTTTCTCTTTTTGCGCACCACCCGCCGGTAAACCCGCGAGGTGACTGAGTGGAGCAGGCGGGTCTGCTCGGCCTTCAGCGCTTTATAGGACCGCTCGACGTAGCCGTCAAACTCCGGCGGCCAGCCGATGGTGGAACGGCGCTCGCTATAGTCGCCCTCGGCCCACTTGCTGACCACCGCCTTGTAGCCCACCACGTGGGTCACAAAGTCGAGCAGGCAGTGGGGCATCTGCTCTTCGACGATCAGGTGGGCCTTCTCGATGATGATCTTTTCCCTGACATTGTTGAGCGGCATGAAGATAGTCTTCATCCACAGCACCCACTCCTTCATCTCGGAGTCGAGGATCGGCTCGCTCTGCGTCTTGCCCTGCTTTTTGAGCAGCGACCGGTAGGCGATGTTGCCCGCCTGCGAGGCCACGTAGAGCGGCCCGTAAAACTCGTTCAGGCGCTTGTTCACCAGTTCCAGCTTGTCGCGGCGGCGGGCCACCATGCGCGCGCTCAAGAAGGTAACAAGATAGCCGGCAAAGGCCAGCACCACGGTCAGAATGGCCGCGTTCTGCGTCATGGAAAGGAAGGATCCGTCAGAGGCTTGCACGGGCAGAAGTATACGCGCAGTTTCGGCCAATCGGCAGTGACCGCTTCAAATTGTCTGGGAGTCAGGTCGGGAAGCCAGTTCCGGCGCGCAGGGCAGTCCCGTTCTAGTTCACGTCGTCGGCCACCACCAGCACCAGGGGCGGCTTGTTGGTGAGTTGGCTGTCGGTAATCAGCACCGTGCGCACCTCGCCCCCCGCCAGGCTCAACGGGGTGGACGAGTAAATCGTGGTCTGCCCGCTGGGCGCAACGATCATGGTGAGCGCTTCGGCCGGGACAATGGTGTAACCCACCGTCTGGCCCAACGGGACGGTCAGCAGCAGGTTGGCATTGTCCAGCGTTGAGCCGCTGGGCACCATGTAGATATCCACGCCGTTGGCGCCGGTGCGCGGCGCTTCATTGATAAACCTGAACTCCGAGTGAGCCTCCGGCGCGGTAATCTGCTGGTCGGCAATCACCGTCACGTTGTAGCTGACCGGCGACGACCCGTTGTCTGTCAGAAACACTGAGTGTTTTTGCCCGGCAAGCGCGGTCACATGCGAGGTGACCAGGGCGTTGGTCAAAATGGGCCCGGTGGCCGAGGCAGCCGTGACCACCACCACCGCGTTCCCTGAGGCCGGCAGGGTGGCATAGTTGGCCGCCACGTAGGGCGCTGCGATATTGCCCGCCACCAGCTCGTTCTCAACCCAGATATTGACCGCGCCGGCAATATAGGAGGCGTCGATGATGCGGATCAGGCTGGGCGAGGTGTATCCCTGAACGTTCTCGCAGGCTGAGAGTCCCAGCGCCACCGCCAATGAAGCGGCAGCCGTCGCGGCCAGCGGATGCGTGACGAACCGCCGGGCCTTGCCAATCCACCGATTCCAGGTCGTTTTCATCCGCTTCTCCGGCATGGGCTCTTCCGCGTCCTGGGCGAGCCTCTCACCCATACTACAGGGGTTGGATGGAAAGAGTTTACGACTTTTGGGGCAACTCGGCACAGGGGGATTCAGGCAGGTAACGGCAGCACGCGCCGGCGCCCTGTCCGCTCACAGCCCCCCGTGGAGCCGCCCGAAGTTGTGGGCCGCAATCAGCGCGATCAGCAGCATCCCCGCCCCCAGCGCCAGCACATGCCGCGTAGTACGCAGGTTGAAGCTGCCCACGCGGCATACCAGCAGGTAAGCAACAGCCAGGTTAAACAGCCCCCACAGCACATTCACCGTGGAAGACGAAAGGCCAATCCCCGGCGGCGAGGCAAACGGGCTTTGGAAAGCATGGCCTGAGATTCCATTGCCCAGATGAGGCAGGCAGTTGGCCAGAAACGCTCCGCCGAAGAAGTATGAAACCGAGTGGTGCCAGCGCACGATGGCCCTCTTCCAATTTCGGAACCCATGGTAGCAGGCGGCTAGCCGGCCGTCAGGTAGACAAAGCGGAACAAGAACAGCACCGCCAGCACATACAGCAGCCAGTCCTGACGGCGGAACCTGCCCGTGGCCAGATGGATCACGGCCCAGGAGATGATGCCAAAGCCCAGCCCGTTGGCAATGGAATACGTAAACGGAATCAGCACCATGGTGAGGAAGGCCGGAACCGCCACCAGCGGATCGTCCCAGGCAATCTCGCTCACCGTGGACAGCATCATGGAGCCGACCAGAATCAGCGCCGGGGCGGTGGCCGCCGCCGGCACAATGCCCACAAACGGCGCCGCGCCAATGGCGCACAAAAACAGCAGCCCGGTGACGATCGCCGTCACGCCTGAGCGGCCCCCGGCCGCCACGCCGGCCGACGACTCCACATAGCTGGTGACGGTTGAAGTTCCGGTCAGCGAGCCGAAGATGGTGGCCGTCGCGTCGGCAAACAAGATGCGGCTCAAGCGAGGGATGGTGTGGTCTGCCTCGATCAGGCCTGCTTTCTTGGTGACCGCAACCAAGGTTCCCAGGTTGTCAAACAGCTCCACAAAAAAGAAGACAAACACAATCTCAAGCAGGCTCTTGTTGAGCGCGCCCTTGATGTCGAGCTTGAAGGCGGTCTGCGACAGGCTCTGGAAGCCTCCCGGCGCCGGGGTCCAGTGGACAAGCCCGAAGGCCCAGGCCAGCGCGGTCGTCGAGAGTACGCCGATGAGGATGGCCCCGCGCACCTTGCGCGCCTCCAGCACCACCATCAGAATCAGCCCGAACATGGCCAGCGCCGGAACCGGGCTGCGCAGGTTGCCCAGCCCCACCAGCGTCGCCTGGTCGGCCACCACCAGCCCGGCATGCTGAAAGCCAATAAACGCAATAAACAGCCCGATGCCCCCGGCCACGGCCGCATACAGCTCGTGCGGGATCGCCTTCAGAATCATCTGCCGGATACCGCCCGCCGTCAGTGCAAGAAAAATCACGCCGGAGAGAAACACCGCGCCCAGCGCCGTCTGCCACGGCACGTGCATTTTGAGGCAGACCGAGTAGGTAAAGTAGGCGTTCAGGCCCATCCCCGGCGCCAGCGCAATCGGGTACCGCGCATAGACACCCATCAGGATGGAGGCAAAGCCGGCCGACAGGCAGGTGGCCGCCGTCACCGCCGCCAGCGGCATTCCGGCCTCAGAGAGGATGGCCGGGTTCACCAGCACAATGTAGGCCATGGTCAGGAACGTCGTAATCCCGGCCAGGATCTCGGTGCGCCAGTTGGTCCCCAGGCGCGTGAATTCAAAGTAGGTTTCGAGTCGATTGAGCATGAGCGATATGAGTAGGAGAGCATACCAGGGTCGGCGCGTCCAGACGGATATCCTGGCGCGAGCGCCAAGCCGCCCTGGAGGTTGTTCGGTCTCGGTGGGCGAAGCCCACTTGCTCTTATATCCCACCAGTATTAATATCCCACCATGCCTACCTTCGCCGTTCTCAAAGATACCGATTTCCAGTTGATCTCAGAGTTCGCGCAGCCCGACGCCAAGAAGCGCCTCTCGCTGGGAGCGGCTCTGTCGGACGCAACGGCCTACAACATCTACCGCAATCCTCTCGGCCAGCTCATTCTCGATCCCGTCAAGGCGATTCCTGCCTCTGAGATGTGGCTCTATGAGAACCCGCAGGCGCTGGCCAGCGTGAAGCAGGGACTGCGGGAGTCGGCAGAAGGCAAGAGCGTCTACCGCGGTTCGTTTGCGAAACACGCCAAGGAATGATGAGGAAGCTCAAGTTCACCCGCACGGCGGACGCGCAGTTGACCGCTTTGGAAGATGCGCCGTCCAAGGCAGCGCTCCTGGCCCAGGTGCGCAAGGCTCTCGGGTACCTGGAAATTGATCTGGCCCACCCCGGCCTTCATACGCACGAGTTCACCTCGCTCAAGGGCGCTCAGGGCGAGAAGGTCTTCGAGGCTTACGCGCAGAACAACACCCCCGGTGCTTACCGTATCTTCTGGCATTACGGTCCGGACGAAATCAAGGGCAGGAAACGAACTCCCGTGATTACCATCGTGGCCATCACGCGCCATCCGTAAACGCCTGCGGTGTGGCTGGTGGTAACCGCGAATCCATGCGGCAGCCCGCTTACCCCAGCAGCTTGCCGGCCGCCTTCGCGAAATACGTCACAATGAAGTCCGCTCCGGCGCGGCGGATGCTGGTCAGTGACTCCAGGGTGGCCCGGTCGCGGTCAAGCCAGCCCTTCTCAAACGCGGCCTGCAGCATGGAGTACTCGCCTGAAACCTGGTAAGCGCCGATCGGCACATCCACGCGGTCGCGCGCGGCCAGAATCACGTCGAGATAGGGCATGGCCGGCTTCATCAGGATCATGTCCGCGCCCTCTTCAAGGTCCAGGTCAATCTCGCGCATCGCCTCGCGCAGGTTTGCCCCATCCATCTGGTAGGTCTTGCGGTCGCCAAACTGCGGCGCGGACTCAGCCGCCTCGCGGAACGGCCCATAAAACGCCGAGGCAAACTTTGATGCATAGCTCAGAATCGGCGTGTCGTTGAGGCCGCCCTTGTCCAGCGCCTCGCGGATCGCGGCCACGCGCCCGTCCATCATGTCGCTCGGCGCCACCACGTCGGCGCCGGCTTTGGCCAGGCTCAGCGCCGTCTTGCCCAACAAATTCAAAGACGGGTCGTTATCCACCGTCCACCCATCGCGCGTCTCGATCACCACGCCGCAGTGGCCGTGGCTGGTGTACTCGCACAGGCACACGTCGGCAATCAGCACCAGCTTCTTCGAGGCGGCCGAGTTCCTGAGCGCCCGCAGCCCCTGCTGGACGATTCCGTTTTCGTCCCACGCGCCGGTGCCCTGCTCGTCCTTGGCCTCCGGCAGCCCAAACAGCAGCAGCCCGCCCAGACCCAGGCTCGCGGCCTCTTCGGCCTCGCGCACCGCTTCGTCCACTGACAGTTGAAACACGCCCGGCATGGAGCCCACGGCCCGCCGCACGCCGGCGCCGGGACAAATGAAGAGGGGATAGATCAGGTCCCCGGGCTCAACCATGGTTTCGCGCACCAAGGCGCGCAGGCTCTCACTGCGGCGCAGCCGCCGCATCCGACTCTCTGGGAAACTCATGCTTCAAATTGTAGACGAAAAGCGGCTTTCAGCTCTCAGCCTTCAGCCCTCAGCTCATGCATTGTGGATGCGAATCGTGGCGCAAGAGCGAGACGAAGCCGCGATTCGCATCCCGCCTCCTCCGCATCCTTAGCTGAAAGCTGAGAGCTAAAAGCTGAAAGCTGCTCTCACAGCTGCTCGTACAAGGAAGAATTCCGATACCCCATCAGAACCACCAGGGTCCAGATGCCAAGCGCGGTCCCGAAGGGGAATTTGAGCAGGCTGAGAAACGCCGCCACAATGGCCACAATGCGGCCCCACTGCGTGTGCTCCATCAGGCCCCATGCGGCCACCAGCGCCAGCGCCACGCGGCCAATCAGGAAAATCCACGCAAATTGCAGAAGTGCGGGACCGAAAAACTCCGGCGGGAACGGGCTGTGTGCCCACGGTCCGTGCATCCAGGGGCCCAGCCGCCCCGAGAACAAAGCGCTGGCAAAGGCCATGCCCATGATTCCGGCCACCAACGCCAGCCCCGCATAGATAAACCACACCACGCTCAGCGCCTTCACCTTGCCCGCGTAGCTCTCCAGTTGAAACTGCAATCCCGGCACTGCCGGAACCGGCGCCGCCACCGGACGGCCGCACTGTGTGCAGAATCCCTGCCCGGCTTCAATTGCTTGTCCACACCCGCTGCAATACATATCTGCCTCCTCGATACGGCCCCGCTACGGCTTTGAGATTACTACGGAACCAAGTGCCGCGGCGTTCCATCCGCGCGCCAAGCTTTCAGCTATCAGCTGTCAGCTATTAGCTACCCAGGCAAAAGAAGCAGCATCAACCTGCGGTCACACTCCGCTCAGGCACAACAGTTCGCACTCCCACCGGCGAAGCTGAAAGCTGATAGCTGTGAGCTGAAAGCTGATTTTCAGCGGCTTGAAGCCGCCGTCTGCTTCTCCCACCGCTCCTCGTGCCGGTCATCGCGATACACAAGCGCCAGCACGCGGCCCTGCGAGTCGCGCTCCGTGGTCAGCCGCGTCAAGCTGCCCCCGGTGGGATAAAAAAACATCCCGGGCGATTCGGCGGCCAGTTCCATCACCTGCCCATACGGGTTGCGATCGAAGAGCTGCTCTCCCTGCCGGTAAACGATTGCCGTCAAATGCCCACTGCCATCGCGGTACTCGCCCACCAGGCCCTCCAGCAGCGCCACAGGCAGCTTGATAGCCGGCGGATGCAGCGGAATCATCAGCCGTTCGGCCGTTTCTGTCGCCGCGGGTCTGGCATCCAATCGATGCGCCAGCAGCCAGCGGGGCAGTTCTGCCTCGCCATAGGCCCGCGTCCAGCAGTCGTGCTTCAATCCCTGGAATATCCACAGCCGCACCGGCGTTCCCGCCTGCTTGAGCGCCTCATACATCAGCTCGCTCTGCCGCGGCGCCACAATGTCGTCGTCGCCGCCGTGGAACAGCCACACGGGCGTGTGCCCCACCGCCTGCGCGTATTCTGCCGGCAGCGTGGCCTCCTCTTTCCACCGTTCCGGCTGGTAGCTCCAGAACACGCCGCCCGCCGCCACGGCCACTGCCGCCCAGCGCCGCGGATAGAGCCGCGCCAGCTCCCACGCCCCATAGCCGCCCATGGACAACCCGGTCAGATAGGTTCGCTGCGGGTCACCGTGGAACTCCTGCGTCTCCCGGTCAAGCGCCGCCATGGCCATGGCCAGCATCTCCGGGTCGGTCCAGAAGCTGGCCTGCGCGCATTGCGGCATCACAATCACAAACGGCCAGCGGTCGGGGTGGTCGCGCACCGCCTGCGGCAGGCCGATCTGCGTCTGCCACATCCCCTCCGCGCCCCGCTCGCCCCGCCCATGCAGAAACAGGATCACCGGCCACGGCCTGCGGTCGTCCCGCCGCCACTCCTCAGGCAGATAGACCTGGAAGCGAAACGTTACACCGTGGAACTCCAGCCGGCGATTCAGAAAACCGGTCTCCTGCGGGGCCTGTTGCGGGGCGGCGTGGGCAGCGCCGCTCTTTCCCTGAGCCACCGCCGGCACGGCCGCAAAGGCCAACCAGACACAGATCGCCATCCAATGTGAAATCCGCGGCATACACGCATCCAAACACAAAACCCCCTGCCTTGTGGGCTATTTCTGCGCCGGTGTGCCGGGCAGGCGCCAACTCCGTGACCCGCAATCTGGCGCCACACCCTGGCCAGCGCCGCCGGCCCTGCTCTTCTTTTCATTTCCTTGAGGGTTTTCTTACAACTCCCGTGAAACACTCGAATTGTTATGCTGGAAACACTCATGCCCACGTTGGAAGTCGGCGACAAACTGGACCACTACCGCATCGAGGCCACCGTTGCCCGCAGCGGCATGTCCGTGCTCTACCGCGGCACTGACCTGATCGATGGCAAGCAGGTGGCCATCAAGGTTCCGCTGCCTGAGATGGAGGCTGACCCGGTGCTGATCGAGCGCTTCAAGCGCGAGCAGGAGATCGGCGTCGAGCTCGACCACCCCGGCGTGGTGAAGACTTACAACAGCGAACAGCGCAGCCGCTCGTACATGGTCATCGAGTGGGTGGACGGCCGACTGCTGCGCGCCCTGCTCAACCAGGGCTGCGAGAACCAGGCCTGCAAGCTGCCCATCGATCAGGCCGTGAAAATCACCCTCGGCATCTGCGATGCCCTCGACTACATGCACAAGCACGGCGTGGTGCACCGCGACCTGAAGCCGGAAAATATCATGGTTGACGGCCAGGACCGCATCAAGATCATCGACTTCGGCATCGCCATGAAAGAGGACGCCCGCCGCCTCACCTTCGCCAACCTCTCGCCCACGCTGGGCACGCCGGACTACATCTCTCCCGAGCAGGTGAAAGGCCAGCGCGGCGACCAGCGCAGCGATATTTATTCACTCGGCGTGATGCTCTACGAGATGCTCACCGGCCAGGTGCCTTTCAGCGGCCCCAATCCCTTTGCGGTCATGAACGAGCGGGTGCTCAACGACCCCAAACCGGCGCGCAAGCTGAACTCTGAGATCACCCCGGCGCAGCAGGAGATTCTCTACCGCGCTCTGGAGCGCGACCCGCGCCACCGCTACGCCACCGCCAGCGAGATGGCCTGGGACCTGGAACACCAGGAGCAGGTGGGCGTGGACGAAGGTGAACGCCGCCCCACGCTGCGCGGACGCTGGCTGCCCAACAGCCGCAAGCTGTTGCTTTACGCGGCCCTGGCGCTGGTGCCGATTCTTATCTTTGGGTTGATGGTGCTGTTGGCGCGCCGGTAGCGTTTTCCTTGACCAGACTTCGCCGCCAGGCGCCATGGCCTTCATGGCTTAAGCAGCCAAAGCAAAATTGTCTGCATCTCTCCGCATCAAACCCAGGCGCCGGTCTTCCACGGAAAAAATGGCGGAGACTCCGCGACTCCGCCATTAATCCTGCCGGGCAGGTCTACCTGCGATCGTCCCTGCGCTCGTCCCTGTGCTCATGCCGATTGGCGGCTTCCGCGGCTTCCTTCAGCTCGCGGCTGGCTTCCGCAAGCAGCTCCTTGGCGCGTACCCCATGGCCTTCCATGTCGTTGAATCTTTGCGCCATCGAGATCTTTTCATAGGCGATGCCGATCATGTGCTGCGCGTCAGCCAGGTTCGGGTGGCGGGCGGGGTCAATGTTTTCCACGGGGCGTTCCTGCGCCATAATGGCGCCGCCGGCCAGCAGGCCAAAGCCGAGAATCGCGGTCATTACGAGATTGCGTTGTTTCATGGTATGCCTCCTCGAAAAACTTACCAGATTTGTTTGCATCCACACCAGAGAATATGTCGTAAAGATAATCCCGAGCTTCAAGCTGCATAGAGGAGGGCCTTGCTCTGCTCCACGCTTTGGCGCAAGTACGGATTGCGAACGGCGGAGGGGACAACCAGGTCGACCGATTGGCCAAAGATCTGCTCCAGGGCCTCTTTGTGCGCGAAAAACGCCGCCGAGTACTCGCCATGGCAGAGGGTTTCAAACTCGACAAGGAAATCGAGGTCCCTGCGCTGGAGATCGATCGAGCCCCTGGCCGCCGAGTCGAAAAGCTCCAGCCGCCGGACGTGGCAGCGGCGGCAGAGGTCAACCAACTCCGGCCTTCGCCCGGAGACACTGGAATCCACAGGCCTCATTCCCAGCCCTGAATCATACGCCGGCTCAACCTACCGGTAGGACTCGTCCCGGTGAATCACAAACTCCGGATAAGCCCCGCCGCCCAGCTCGTGCAGGTCCATGCCGATGCGCTCGCCATCGGCGTCTGCCCTGAACGGCACAAACCGGTTCAGCAGCCAGAACAGCAGATAGAGCAGCGGCAGCAGCAACCCCAGCAGCGCCGCAATGCCCACCAGTTGCGCCACCATCTGCCCGGCCTGCGGCGCAAACAGCCCCGCCGCCAGCAGTCCCAGCAGCCCGCCTGCCAAGTGCACGGTAATCGCGCCTGAAGGGTCGTCGATGGAGAGCGCCAGTTCCAGCACCTCCACCAGCAGCGGCGTGGCAATCCCGGCAATCAGGCCCACCAGGATCGACTCGCCCGGTGTGGCAACCCCTGCGAACGCGCTTGAAGCCACCAGCCCGGCCAGCCATCCGTTGGCGCACAGGCTCGCGTCCGGCTTGCCAAAACGAATCCGCGTTACGGCAAAGGTGGCCGCCACCGCGCCCGAGCCGGCCAGCAGCGTATTCACCGCCACCACCGGCAGCCCGGCAAGCGGCGCATGCAGCCAAAGCACCGCGCCCGCCACATTCCACGCCAGCCAGCCCACCAGAGCCAGCAGGCAGCCAAACAGCACATACGCGGTGTTGTGCCCCGGCATGGCCGTGGCCAGTCCCTCGCGGGGAAACTTGCCTCGCCGCGGTCCCGCGATCCAGATGACAACCAGCGCGCTCAGCCCGCCCAGCAGATGAACGGTGGCCGCGCCGCCGCTATCCAGAAAACCCGCGCCCAGCCCAAAGTTCACGCCCAGTTGCCCCAGCCAGCCGCCGTTCCAAATCCAGTGGCAGGCCAGCGGAAACACCACCGCCGCCGTCACCGCCGCCGCCGCGCAGCCCCCGGTCAACTGCCACCGGTCCATCCCCGAGCCCCACGGAATCATCGCCGCCAAAGCCACGGCCAACATCTCAAACAGCAGCCCCAGCTGCGCCTGTGCCGGCATCGCGCTCAAACCGCCCAGCAGCCAGGGGCCGGCCCCCAGCCAGCTCCACGGCTTGCCGCCCAGGTGGAAAATATGTCCCGCGCCCCCGGGCGCTCCGGCCAGTGCCGAGCCCACCACGGCAAACACAATGGCTGAGACCGCCACAATCGCCAGGTTGCCCAGCAGGGCCTGCGCCGCACTGCGCGACCGCCCCAGTCCGGTGTTGATCAGCGCCACGCCGGCAATGGCCAGCGGCGCCACCAGCAAAAGCGCCAGCGTCAAGGCAAAAACCGAGTCCGTCATTGCCGCAGGTGCCTGGTTCATTGCCGTCCCTCCCGCCGCGCTTCCATGTGGCCGCGCACCGCCACGCCCAGGCCCATGGCCTCAACGGCCAGCCCGCACACCACAAACGCCGCTCGCTCAACCGGCGCCTGAAACAGCAGCAGCGCGGCTATCGAAAGAAAAAATCCGGCTGGCATCACCAGCAATCCGGCGTATTTCATCAGCTTTCCCTCTCGGACGTCGATTCGATGGAAGGCGGCTCTCCGGACCCAACCGCGGCGGATCCGCATTGCAGATTGTTTTTTAACAGAGTACTGCCGGCCGCAATAGCTGATTGAATTCTAAAGCATTCGTTCAATTCGCTCGGGGCCGTTCGTACGCCTCGCCTGCCGGCGTCGCCAAGCCTGGGAACGAAAACAGTACGCATCTTTGCCAGCATACTTCTTGAAAATGTAAGCAAAAATGCGTACAGTGGAAATGTGAAAAGCACGGAGTTCAAACGGTGGCTCACGGCGCAGGGTGCGACGTTCGAGAGCGGGAAGGGCTCGCATCTGAGGGTGAAGCTGAACGGAAAGACATCGTTCCTGCCCATGCACGCGAAAGAACTCAAGACAGGGCTGGTCGAAGGCATCAAAAAGCAGCTGGGGCTCAAATAGGAGGAATCATGCGCTATCCCGCACATCTCGAACTACAAAAA
>Ga0364874_10702_pt1 | contig 15240 bp, 11 predicted proteins | sample ExccelAu500001D4_2_FD_206922 | JGI IMG/M metagenome (GOLD analysis project Ga0364874, IMG submission 206922) | Enriched cells from Trout Bog Lake Hypolimnion, Wisconsin, USA - BchlTB.Aug07.5000.01.D4 | ecosystem: Environmental > Aquatic > Freshwater > Lake > Hypolimnion/Profundal zone | place... | reverse complement strand
TTAAGATCTTAATATTTGCTGCCTGATGTTGTTCTTTAACAATATAGCCGGGTCGCTGGTAAATAATTAATTCATACTTCTGCAAAAGGATATCTGGGTTTTTCCATCTGTTTATATTTTGAAAACTATCACTTCCCATAATCAGTACAAATTGATGTTGGGGGTATTTCTCTTCTAAATAGATCAGTGTGTCGATTGTAAAAGAAGGTTTTGGTAGTTTAAATTCAATATCAGATGATTTAATTTGTGCATCATCCTGTTCAATGGCAAGGTTAACCAGATGCAAGCGCTGGTATTCATTTAACAGGCCAACCGAGTTTTTTAAAGGATTTTGAGGACTTACCATTAACCAAACCTGTTGCACATCAGTATGGTTTGCCACAAAAGATGCTATCAGTAAGTGGCCGATATGAATGGGGTTAAACGAGCCAAAGTAAATTCCAATTTTCATTTGGGGGTACTTTATCAAATATTGCTGTCATCAATCAGGATACTATCTGCTTCATTTAACCGCAGACTTAAGGAATAACCAGCTATAAAAATAGAAATAGGATCTCCTAAAGGTGCTATTTGCTCCACTTTTACGGTCTCACCCGGAACGCATCCCATCTCCATAAGCTTGATAAAAATTTCATCATTCACAAAAGAAGATATTTTTCCACTTTGCCCAATCTTTAATTCACTCAGTTTTTTCATTGTATTTGCTATTCTAACAAAAATAACTTTCAGTATCCGGTTTCTGTTACGAAATTTGGAGTAAGACTAAATTAAATTATGCAAAAGATCTATTTTCATTCAGCTGACAGGGTTTTTCGATTTAACTCAAAAACACCTTTGAAAAGCTTTATTCAACGTCTCTTTCTTTTAGAAAATCAAAACCTGGAAAACCTTCATTATATATTCTGTTCAGACGACTACCTATTACAGATCAATAAAGACTTCCTTAAACATGATTATTATACCGATATCATTACATTTAATTTATCAGACAACTCAAAAGTTATTGCAGGGGAGGTATACATTAGCATCGATAGGGTTAAAGAAAACGCCCTGCTCCAAAAATCCCCATATAATGAAGAGTGCCTAAGGGTAATTTTTCACGGGGCCTTGCACCTCTGTGGTTATAATGACAAGACTAAAAAAGAAATTACCATCATGAGAGAAAAGGAAAATGAATACCTCCAACTTTATTTGAAATCCAACCCTCACTAGAACCATTCTTAATTATCACCTTGTTCCACGTGAAACATTGTAATTGTTTACTAAAACAAAAGATGAATTATAGATCTAAAAACTTTTCTTGAAACCAATAGAATTGTTTCACGTGAAACAATTTCCAAAATAGAAATACTCAAAAAGAAGTAAGGAGCAAGGGGACTTTATCTTTGCACTAAGAGTAAAAGTTATGTTTCCAAAATACGATGTTATAGTAGTAGGTGCAGGACATGCTGGTTGTGAAGCAGCAGCAGCAGCAGCAAACCTGGGCAGCAAGGTTTTATTAGTAACCATGAATATGCAAACAATTGCACAAATGAGTTGCAATCCAGCAATGGGTGGAATAGCTAAAGGCCAGATAGTACGAGAAATAGATGCCATGGGGGGTTATAGTGGTATAGTAACAGATAAAAGCATGATACAATTTAGAATGCTTAATCGTAGTAAAGGACCAGCTATGTGGAGTCCAAGAGCTCAAAGTGATAGAATGTTATTCGCTGCAACCTGGAGAGAGATGCTAGAGAATACTCCTAATGTAGATTTCTATCAGGATATGGTGAAAAAACTAATCATCAAAAACAATAAGGCTTGTGGAGTAATAACAGGTTTAGGACATGAGATACAATCTGAAGCAGTAATCATTACTAGTGGAACATTCCTGAATGGGATCATACATATAGGAGAAAAGAAATTTGGCGGAGGACGTGTGGCTGAAAAAGAAGCTACTGGAATTACAGAACAATTAGTATCATTTGGGTTTGAAAGTGATAGATTAAAAACAGGAACCCCTCCCAGAGTTGATGGTCGCAGTTTAGATTATTCTAAAATGGAAGAACAAAAAGGAGATGAAATTATAACAGGTTTTTCCTATTTAGATACCCCAAAACTTGATCCTTCTAAACAAAAAAGTTGCTTTATAACTTATACAAACAACACTGTACATGAAATTTTGAAATCAGGATTTGATAGAAGTCCAATGTATACTGGAAGAATAGAAGGTGTTGGTCCTCGCTATTGCCCCAGTATTGAAGATAAAATAAACAGATTTGCAGACCGTGACAGACATCAGTTATTTGTAGAACCAGAAGGTTGGAATACAGTTGAAATATATGTAAATGGTTTTTCAACGTCTTTGCCAGATGATGTTCAAATAAAAGCCCTTAGAACAGTACCGGGATTTGAAAAATGCAGGGTATTCCGACCTGGATATGCTATAGAATATGATTACTTCCCACCAACACAGTTAACTCATACTCTGGAAACTAAACTTATCAATAATCTGTTTTTTGCAGGACAAATAAATGGAACCACAGGATATGAAGAAGCAGCCTGTCAGGGATTAATGGCAGGGATTAATGCAAATCAAAAAGTAAAAGGTAAGGAAACAGTCACTTTAAAACGAAATGAAGCTTATATAGGAGTTTTAATAGATGATCTGATTAATAAAGGAACAGAAGAACCTTATCGTATGTTCACCAGCAGAGCTGAGTTTCGCACTTTACTCCGTCAGGATAATGCAGATTTAAGATTAACAGAACTGTCTCATAACATTGGATTGGCTTCAGTAAAAAGACTTTACAAAGTAAATGATAAAAATAAAGGAGTCTCAGAAGTAAAAGATTTCCTTAAAAATTGTAACATAACCCCTGAGGAGATTAATCCATATTTTGAATCTATTCATTCAGCCAAAATAACAGAAAAACAAAAAGCAAGTAGAATAATATTAAGACCAAATGTAGACCTGCCATCAATAATGCAATATGCTTGCGGGTTAAACTCTTCTTTATTAAACTATGAGAACGATATAATTGAACAAGCTGAGATACAGATAAAATATGAACGTTACATAGAAAAGGAACTGGACATGGCAAACAAAATGAAACAATTGGAAGAACTGATCATTCCTTTGCATTTTGATTATGATAAAATAACAGCACTTTCATCAGAAGCTTTACAAAAATTTAAAAGAATACAACCAAAAACTATAGGACAAGCAAGCAGAATTAGTGGTGTAAATCCTAGTGATATTCAGATCTTAATGGTGTTTATGGGCAGATAAAACCTGTTCATCTCTTATAAAGCTGTATTTACCGAAAATTTGATGAATGGTTTTATTCATCCCCGTTTTTTCTTAGTTTTAATAGAAACCAAAATTTATATAAAACTACTGAAAATGGGAAAAATCAAACTCCTGCTCGCGGGGATTTTCTTTGCTGTTTTATTACAAGCTCAGGAAACCTTTCCGGTTAATGGCATTGCAGACAAACGATCTAAAATCTTTGCATTTATTAATGCAACAATTGTAAAAGATGGACAAACAACTTTATCAAAAGCAACCCTACTAATTAAAGAGGGAAAAATTACTGCAGTAGGAACAGATCTTTCTATACCCAATGAAGCAGTAATAATAGATTGCAAGGATAAATATATCTATCCGTCTTTTATAGACATATATACAGATTATGGAGTGGCTTCACCTCAAAGACAATTCGGAGCTGGTGGATTTAACTTTAATGCGCCGTCACAAATAACCAGCAACACAAAAGGAGCTTTTGGTTGGAACCAGGCTATAAAACCAGAAACAGATGCTTTCAAAGTTTTTACTATCGATGACAGTAAAGCAAAATCACTAAGAGAAATAGGTTTTGGTTCTGTCTTATCACATGTAAAAGATGGAATAGCAAGAGGTACCGGTACGGTGGTTACACTAGCCAACACAAAAGACAATTTTGTTCTGATAAAAGAAAAAGCTTCTGCCCACTATTCCTTTAATAAAGGTGTTTCCACTCAAAGTTATCCGAGTAGCTTAATGGGAATTATTGCTTTAATAAGACAAACCTATCTGGATGCACAATGGTATAAAAATAATCCAGCAAAAGAAGGAACCAATATTTCCTTACAGGCATGGAACGAAACACAGAACTTACCCCAAATCTTTGAATCAGATGATAAATGGAATGATATACGGGCAAATCGTATAGGAAATGAATTTGGGGTACAGTATATAATAAAAGGCGGTGGAAATGAATATCAACGCATTGCTGAAATAACAAATACAAAAAGTGTTTATATTCTTTCACTTAACTATCCACAAGCGATGGATGTTGAAGATCCTAATGATGCAAGGTTTGTTTCACTTGCAGATATGAAACATTGGGAATTAGCGGCTTCTAATCCCGCAGCTTTAGAAAAAGCAAATATAACATTCGCCCTAACAACTGCCGATTTGAAAGACACCAAACAATTTATACCAAATCTTAAAAAAGCATTTGAATTTGGATTAACTGAAGCAAAAGCTTTGGATGCATTAACAAAAACACCAGCAACCTTATTAAATATCTACGATAAAGTAGGAAGCATTGAAAATGGTAAACTTGCAAATTTCATTATAACAAGTGGACCAGTTTTTAATGAAAATACAGTGATCCTGGAAAACTGGATTCAGGGAGAAAAATATACTATTAATGATAATAACTGGAATGACATTAAAGGAGAATATAAATTAACGATCAGTACTGAGAAAGAAAAAACAGAATTGACTTTAATAGTGAGAACAAATGCAACAGCATCTGTTATCGGAAAAGATACATTATCAGCCAAAATAAGTTCAGATGGTAAAATAATTAAAATAAGTTATAACGCTACACCTCAAAAAAGACCATCCTTTTCAAATGGAATGGGAAGGGGAAATAATTCCAATACTGTTTCACAACCACAGTTTCGTTTAAGTGGCTTTATAAATTCCGATAACTGGTATGGTAATGGAGAAGATACTGCCGGTAATAAATTTACCTGGTTTGCAACTTTAATTAAAACAGGTACAACTTCTCAGGATTCTGTAAAACATAAAAATATCACTGCGCTAAAAACAGGGAAAGTTGTATATCCTTTTGATGGTTATGGAAATGAAACCTTACCAGTAAAAGAAACAATACTTATTAAAAATGCCACCATTTGGACTAACGAAAAAGAAGGTATAGTTTCAAATACTGATGTATTAATAAAGGATGGAAAAATTTCAAAATTAGGGAAAGACCTCATTGAACCTGGTGCTAAAATAATAGATGGAACAGGTAAACATGTAACTGCAGGTATTATTGATGAACATTCACATATTGCAGCAGCATCTATTAACGAAGGTGGACAGTCTGTTACCGCAGAAGTTAGAATAGGTGATAACCTTAATCCTGAAGATATAAATATCTATCGACAACTTAGTGGTGGTGTCACTTCTTCTCACATCCTACATGGTTCAGCAAATACAATTGGGGGACAAACTCAACTTATTAAATTAAGATGGGGTGCCAATGATGAAGATTTAAAATTCAAAGGGGCAGATCCTTTTATAAAATTTGCGTTAGGCGAAAATGTAAAAAGAACAACATCCCAAAACAATAACAGATTTCCTGATACAAGAATGGGGGTAGAAGAAGTTTTAAATGATGCATTTGCAAGAGCTGTGGATTATGAAAAAGCTTTAAAGGCAGATCCAAAAGGAACAAGACGTGATTTGGAATTAGAAACATTGGTAGAAATAAAAAATAAAAAAAGATTCATTACCTGCCACTCTTATATACAAAGTGAAATAACCGCAGCTATGAGAGTAGGTGATAAGTACGGTTTTAAATTTAATACTTTCACACATATCCTTGAAGGATATAAAGTTGCAGATAAAATGAAGATACATGGTTCCAATGCTTCTACATTTTCTGATTGGTGGGCATATAAACAAGAAGTAACTGATGCTATTGCATACAATGCAGCCATTATGACAAAAGTTGGTTTAAATGTTTGTATTAATTCTGATGATGCTGAAATGGCACGAAGATTAAATCAGGAAGCAGCAAAAACTATAAAATATGGTGGCGTTACAGAAGAAGAAGCATTGAAAATGGTAACACTTAATCCTGCAAAAGCTTTACATGTAGCCGATAAGGTAGGAAGTATCAAAACCGGTAAAGATGCCGATATTGTAGTTTGGAGTGATAACCCTTTAAGCATCTATGCAAAAGCTGAACAAACAATTGTAGATGGTACTATTTACTTTGACAGAACAAAAGATCTTGAACAAAGAAAATTAATAGCATCCGAAAGAAACCGCTTAATTCAAAAAATGATTGGTGAAAAGAAATCAGGAGGCCCTGTAAAATCACCAGAACCCAGTTGGCAAGTTATTTTAAGTTGTGGTGACCATGAACATCATGATGGAATGATAACTACAGATGTTCAGGTTGAAGACACTTTAAACCAATAAAATTTAAGTAATGAAAAAACTAATATTTAATATACTTACTGTAATATTTTTTACAGCAGGTTCATCAGCACAGGAAACGGTATATCCGGCTAAAGAATATAAAGGACTCTTATTTATAACCAATGGCAAAGTACATATAGGCAATGGAGAAATAATAGAAAATGCAACTATACAGGTCAATAATGGTAAAATAGAAAAAATAGCTTCAAATATTACAATCCCTGCAGATAATGCTAAAGTTTTTGATGCAACAGGAAAAAATGTATATCCAGGTTTAATACTCCCTTCTACTAATTTAGGTTTAAAAGAAATAGCTAACGGGGTAAGAGGTAGTAATGATTTTGAAGAAATAGGTGAATTTAATCCAAGTATTCGTTCCATTGTAGCTTATAATACAGATTCAAAAATAATAGGAACCTTAAGGGCAAATGGAATTTTATTGGCAAGTATTACTCCTGAAGGTGGAACCATCAGCGGGTCATCCAGTGTAGTTCAACTTGATGCCTGGAACTGGGAAGACGCAGCCTATAAATACGAAAATGGTATCCATGTAAATTTTCCAAGTTTTCTTAACAGGCCTAACAGAAGAAGTTTTGGTGGAGGTGCAAGAACAGAGCAACCCGATCAAACTAAAATAGCCCTGGAAAAAATAGAAGAAATAAAAACATTTTTTAGGGAAGCTAACGCTTATTTACAGGAAGCAAGCCACAAAGAAACCAATTTAAAATTTGAAGCAGTAAAAGGATTATTCGATCAAAAACAAAAACTTTTTGTTCATGCAGATCAGGTAAAACAAATGTATGCAGCAATAGATTTTATAAAAGAATTTAAATTTGATGTTGTAATAATAGGAGGCAGTGAAAGCTATCAGATAGCAGACATTTTAAAACTGAATAATATTGCTGTTATTTTAAATCAGGAACATGCTTTACCAACAGCTGAGGATGATGATGTTGATCAACCTTATAAGACACCTGCCGCATTACAAAAAGCTGGAGTATTATTTGCACTCAATGATGCATTTGAAGAAGCAAGGTTTAGAAACCTTTCTTTTAATGCTGGTACAGCTGTAACTTATGGTTTAACAAAAGAACAAGCTTTATCTTCAATTACATTAAATGCAGCAAAAATTCTGGGTATCGATGATAAGACAGGTAGCCTGGAAATTGGTAAAGATGCCAATATTGTAGTTACTGAAGGAGATATTTTGGATATGAAAACCAGTATTGTAAAATATGCTTTTATACAGGGTAGACAGGTAAGTATGGAAAATAAACAGACCCAGTTATACGAAAGGTATAAATACAAATACAATTTAAAATAGATAAATAAATAAGTCCCGTTATAAAAACGGGACTTTTTTAATTATACAGCAGTGTAAATTAAATATCTAATGCATTATTGTAAACTTCCTGCAATTCAGCTTTCTCAATTTGAATATCATGCAATAGCATGTTATTTATAGAGGCAGCAGCTTTTCTTCCTTCGCCCATCGCCAATATAACTGTAGCAGCACCCAAAACAATATCACCACCTGCAAAAACTCTGTCCATAGATGTTTTTTGATTACTATCTACTAAAACATTTCCTTTTCTATTTACTTTTAATCTGGGAGTGGTCTGGCTAATCAATGGATTACTACCATTACCTATTGCTACAATAACAGTATCAACTTCCTGCATAAATTCACTTCCCGAGATTTCAACAGGTCTTCTTCTCCCTGTTTCATCAGGTTCCCCTAATTCATATTTTAAACATTCAATACTATTTACACAACTGTAAGTATCACCAACAATACGTTTTACATTTTCAAGAAACCTGAATTCTATGCCTTCTTCTTTTGCGTGTAACACTTCTTCTTTTCTTGCCGGCATTTCATTTTCAGTTCTCCTGTAAATAACATAAACTGTTTCTGCACCCATCCGTTTAGCCATACGCGCAGAATCCATAGCAACATTTCCACCTCCTAAAACAGCTACAATTTTAGAAGAAAAAATAGGAGTATCCGCATGTTCTTTATCGTAGGCCTGCATTAAATTAGCCCTGGTTAAATATTCATTGGCAGAAAAAACTCCTACTAAATTTTCTCCTTCAATGCCGGAAAATATGGGAAGCCCGGCACCGGTACCAATAAAGACCGCATCATATTTATCCTTCTCTATTAAATCAGTTAACTTTCTCGTTCTTCCAACCACATAATTAGTCCTTAATTCAACACCCATATCTTTTAACGTTGCAATTTCTTCATCTATAATAGAATTGGGTAATCTGAATTCCGGAATTCCATAACGTAAAACGCCTCCCATTTTATGAAAAGCTTCAAATAAAGTTACATGATGTCCCTCGCGTTTACAATCTGCTGCAACAACTAATCCTGCAGGGCCACTTCCAATAACAGCAACTTTTTTACCGGTAGGAGCTTTCATATCAGGTAAAACTTTTTTTCCAGTTTCTCTTTCCCAATCAGCTACAAACCTCTCCAATCTTCCTATAGCTACAGATTGATCTACATCCTTTAAAGCCTTACCTACAGCGCAATGTAACTGACATTGACTTTCCTGAGGACAAACTCTTCCACAAATTGCCGGTAATAAAGTAGTTTCCTTTACAATTTTAATAGCAGCTTCAAAATTACCATGAGCAATATGATTAATAAATCCAGGGATATTGATATTTACCGGACAATCCAGTACACAATTCTTTTTAACACACTGAAGACATCTCATAGCTTCCAGTTGTGCCTGCTCTTTTGTAAAACCTAACGCAACTTCATCCAGATTGTATCTACGAATTAAAGGATCCTGATTTATCATTACCTGACAAGGTATCTTTGTCCTTTCTTTTGCTTTTAAATCTTCGCCACTTTGTAAATAAGTATTTAATAAATTTTTAGCCTCATTCTCTATTTTTTCTTTAATTGATTCACTCATAACAACACCTCCTTTTGTTTAAAAGAATCTTCAACAAAACATTTCATTTTCTTTTTTTCAAAAGATTTATATGCATTTAACCTGGCAATCATATTGTCAAAATCAACCTGGTGGCCATCAAATTCAGGACCGTCTACACAAACAAACTTTACTTCATTATTTACATTTACCCTGCATCCGCCACACATTCCGGTACCGTCTACCATAATTGTATTTAAGGAAACCTGTGTAAAAACATTATACGGTTTTGTAGTGAGTGAACAAAATTTCATCATTACTGGTGGCCCAATGGCAAAAACCATATCAGGTTTAAAAGCTTGCTTACATAATTCTTCAAGGGGCTGGGTCACTAATCCTTTCCTTCCATAAGACCCGTCATCTGTACAAACAATTAATTCATCCGCTATGGACTTCATTTCATTTTCAAGAATAAGCAACTCTTTGTTTCTGGCACCCATTATAATAATAACATAATTTCCAGCTTTTTTTAATGCTTGTACAATGGGATATAATGGTGCAACACCAATACCACCACCTACACAAACAACCTTTCCAAAATTATCAATATGAGTAGGTTTTCCTAAAGGGCCAACCAATGCCGGTAAATAATCCCCTGGTTGTAAGAGTGATAATTCTGTGGTAGTTTTCCCTACAACCTGAAAAATAATCGTTATGCTTCCTTCTTCAATATTCGCATCTGCAATAGTTAAAGGAATTCTTTCTCCATAATTATCATTTGTTTGTAAAATAATAAACTGGCCGGGTAATCTTTCTTCGGCAATTAAAGGAGCAGAAATACGCATCAGAAAAACATCTTTAGAAAGCTGCTCTTTATAAATTATAATATTCATCGGTGTTCTCTTTAGAAAGAATACAAAACTATAAAATGATCTAGTGGTTAAAAATGACGATTGTTAGGATAAAGCCATTTTCCACTGACGAAAATCATACTTTTAACTATCTTAGTCTGATGCAAAAGAAACTTTTTCTATTAGATGCCTTTGCTTTAATATTCAGGGCATATTATGCGTTGATCAGAAATCCAAGAATAACTTCTAAAGGAAAAAATACCAATGCCCAGTTTGGTTTTACCAATACATTGGTAGAACTTATGAATAAAGAAAAACCAACACATCTTGCAGTCTGTTTTGATGTATCAGGTCCTACAGAACGTCATCTTGATTTTGCAGATTATAAAGCTAACAGACAGGAAACTCCTGAAGATTTATTGGCAGCAATACCGGATATAAAAAAAATAATTGAAGGTTTTAATATACCTGTAATTGGTATTCAGGGGTTTGAAGCCGATGATGTAATCGGAACCCTGGCCTGGCAGGCACATGATAGTGGCTATGAAGTTTTCATGGTTACACCTGATAAAGACTATGGCCAATTGGTTAGAGATGGTATAAATATATATAAACCAGGATACCAGGGAGGGGATGTTGAAATTATGGGGCCAAAGGAAATTTGTGAAAAATGGAATATTGAAAGGGTAGATCAGGTAATTGATATTCTGGGATTAATGGGTGATGCTGTAGACAATATTCCGGGTATTGCAGGTGTAGGTGAAAAAACAGCTGCAAAATTATTAAAAGAATATGATACCCTGGAAAATGTACTTGCAAATGCTGAAACTATAAAAGGAGCGTTGGGCGAAAAAATAAGAGCAGGTAAAGAAAATGCAATACTCAGTAAAAAACTGGCAACTATTATCACAAAAGTGCCGGTAGAATTTCATGAAGAAACATTCAGACAGAAAGACTGGAATAAGGAAGCTCTGATAGAAATTTTTACTGAACTGGAATTTAAAACTATTGGTAAAAGAATATTGGGAGAAGATTTTAATACATTCCCTACAGTACCATCAGGAGTACAGACAGATCTGTTTGGAAATATAGTTGAAAAAAATAAAAAATCAACTAAACCCGAAAAGGAGGAAACAGAAGAAATTACAAAAGAAAATTATGGTGTAACAAATAATATCAAAAACACAGATCATCAGTACGAACTGATTTCCACAATTGATGAAATAAAAAACCTGATTACAATACTGAATGCGTATACTGAAATTTGCTTCGATTCAGAAACAACAGGACTGGATGCCAACCAGGCAGAACTGGTAGGATTAAGTTTCTCTGTTGAACCTCATAAAGGTTATTATATTCCATGCCCCGCAGACAGGGAAAAAACAAATGAAATACTACATACTTTAAAAATACTTTTTGAAGATGAATCTAAAATATGGATTGGGCAAAATTTAAAATATGATATGCTGGTATTGAAATGGTATAATCAGGAATTGAAAGGTAAAATATACGATACCATGTTAGCACATTATGTTATTGATCCGGAAGGAAAAAGAAGCATGGATTTACTTAGTGCACAATACTTAAAGTACGAACCGGTACATATAGAAGAACTTATTGGTAAAAAAGGAAAGACTCAGGGAACCATGAGGGATGTAGCATTAGAAGAAATAAAAGAATATGCAGCAGAAGATGCAGATATAACCTTACAGTTAAAAAACAAATTAAATCCCTATTTAAAAGAAAAAGAGGTTGAAAAAGTTTTTTATGAAGTGGAAACTCCTTTAGTAAAAGTGTTAACATCCATGGAATTTGAAGGGGTTAAAATTGATGAATCGTTTTTACGGCTTTATAGTAAAGAACTGGAAAAAGATGCAAAAACAGCAGAAGAGAAAGTATATAAAGAGGCTGGTGTGCGTTTTAATCTGGCATCACCCAAACAATTAGGGGAGGTATTGTTTGAAAAATTAAATCTTGATCCGGCTGCTAAGAAAACCAAAACAGGACAATACCAAACAGGAGAAGATATCTTACTAAAACTAGCAACCAGGGGACATACTATTGCAGATGATATATTAACATTTAGAGAATTAACTAAACTGCAATCAACTTATGTGGATGCTTTGCCGGAAATGATTAATCCTAAAACAGGCAGGGTTCATACTTCTTATGCACAGGCTGTAGCAGTTACCGGTAGATTATCCAGTAATAACCCAAACCTGCAAAATATACCAATCCGAACAGAAAAAGGAAGAGAAATCAGAAAAGCATTTATTCCAAGATCATCAGAACGAATATTAATCAGTGCTGACTATTCTCAAATTGAATTAAGAATCGTAGCAGCCATCAGCGGAGATACGAATATGTGTGAAGCATTTAAACAGGGAAAAGATATCCATACAGCCACTGCAGCCAAAGTATATAATATACCCGAAACAGATATTAGTAAAGAAATGCGATATAAAGCAAAAAGTGTAAACTTTGGTATTATATACGGACAGGGTGCTTTTGGTTTAGCAGATAATTTAGGAATCTCCAGAACCGAAGCAAAAGAAATAATCGATAGTTATAAACGGGAATTCTCAGGTATTACTAAATACATGGATGACACCATCAATTTTGCCAGAGAAAATGGTTTTGTAGAAACACTCATGGGCAGAAAAAGATGGTTAAGAGATATAAATTCTTCTAATTTTACAGTACGGGGTTTTGCAGAAAGAAATGCTATTAATTCACCTATACAAGGTACTGCTGCAGATATGATCAAACTGGCAATGATTAAAATTGCAGCTGCCATGAAAAAAGAAAAATTAGAAAGTAAAATGATTCTGCAGGTTCATGATGAGTTGGTCTTTGATGCAGTAGAATCAGAAGTTGAAATACTGAAACCGCTAATATTAGAAAATATGCGATCCGCACTAATTTTACCTAATGAAGTACCGGTAGAAGCAGAATTAGGAATAGGAAAAAACTGGTTAGAAGCACATTAACAAAATAATTCTATGTTGAAAACCAACAAGGATATTGATATATATATTGAGAAATCGGCAACATTTGCAAAACCTATTTTACTTCATTTAAGAGCGTTAATACATAGTACTTGTCCTACTGTAGAAGAAAAAATAAAATGGGGCTTTCCACATTTCGATTATAAAGGACAAATAATGTGCAGTATGGCAGCTTTTAAAAAACATTGTGCCTTAAATTTCTGGAAAGCTTCCTTAATGAAAAATAATACTGAGGAACTTAATCCAAAAAAGGAGGTGGCAATGGGAAATTTTGGGAAAATAAAATCTATTAACGATTTACCAACAAATAAAGAATTGAAATTATTAATTGCGGAAGCTATGCAGTTAAATGATACAGGAAGCAAAATAATTAAAAAGAAACCAGAAATAATAGAGGCATTAGAAACACCCGATTATTTTATAAAAGCTTTAAAACTGAATAAAAAAGCAGCAGTTGAATTTGAAAAATTTAGTACAAGTAATAAGAAAGAATATATTAACTGGATAGAAGAAGCTAAAACAGAAGCAACAAAAATTAATCGTTTAGAACAATCTATAATCTGGATTTCAGAAGCTAAACCCAGAAACTGGAAATACATGACCAAATACAAATCTGAAAATGACAAATAAGGAACTGATAGAAAAATTCTATTCTGCATTTCAACGTTTAGACTATACTTCTATGCAGGAATGTTATAGCAGTACAACACTATTTAATGATCCTGTTTTTGGATTACTCCAAAATGGGGATCCGCAAATAATGTGGGAAATGTTGTGTAAAAGAGTAAAAAATTTTTCACTTAGTTTTAATGATATAGATATTATTGATGAAGAATTTGCAACCTGTAGCTGGACGGCAAATTATCTTTTTTCAGCTAGCGGAAAAACCGTTGTCAATAAAGTTAAAGCTTATCTGCGCATTAAGGACGGGTACATCATTGAACATACCGATCATTTTAATTTTTATAATTGGACAAAACAAGCTCTGGGTATAAAAGGATTTCTTTTAGGCTGGACACATTTCTTTGCAAAGAAAATTAGAAAACAGGCATTATTGGGCTTAGAAAAATATAAAATACAACAGAAATAAAATAATTAGTGTTTATTTTTTCTTATAAATAGGAACAGTACTACAGGGCTCGCCATACATAATACTTTTTGCAAAAGGCCTTAATTTGTTGGTAATAGCAACATAGGCAGATTCAGGAATGTGTACTTCTCCACAACCTTTCACAACAATCCGCTGATCAGAAAAATCTTCTCCATTCACTAAAGAAATATGATTAACTAAAACCATTTCAATTAACTTCTTCTCATCTCCAAAAAAAACTTCTTTTGCAATAGGCTGTAAAAAACTTGCTGCAAGCATATTGGCCCACATGGGTATTACAGCATCAGCAGAACAGGTAATGGCAACATATTTATCCCGGTACTTTTCCCAATCTGTTGTTAACAGGGCAGCTCTGTAATCTTTCTCTTTTAAAATTAACCCCATAAACAAATAGTCTTTTAAATCAAAAACTACTATCTCCCCTTTAGGATAATATTCTTCCAGGTCAAGACTAATTAAACCACTTTCTGCAACTTTATTAATGATTACATCACTCATAATAATACAAAAGTACAAAATAGAAGAAGTAAAAATTTTCGTTTACAGTAAAAACAAAAAAGCCCCTGTATACAGGGGCTTCTTCTATAATTAAGTGTCTTTTCTATTAATAAAACTTATTTCTGTAATCTTTAATCGTTGCATCTTTTTTAAGACCTTCCAAACCTCTCATAAGAACCATCTTTTGTTCCTGTAATAAAGACTGACGGATAGTTTCAGGATTTTCAACAGAAGGTTTAGCAGATATATTCTCAACTCTTAAAGCAAAAACACCGTTAGTACCGGCAACTGCATCACTTACTTTACCTTTTAAAGTTGAATTAAAAGCTGCTCCGGTAAACTTAGCATCATTGCCAATACCGGGTATAAAAGGATTACTGAATAATAAAGAATCGGCTTTCTGAACCTGGGTACC
>Ga0364874_10701_pt1 | contig 15270 bp, 14 predicted proteins | sample ExccelAu500001D4_2_FD_206922 | JGI IMG/M metagenome (GOLD analysis project Ga0364874, IMG submission 206922) | Enriched cells from Trout Bog Lake Hypolimnion, Wisconsin, USA - BchlTB.Aug07.5000.01.D4 | ecosystem: Environmental > Aquatic > Freshwater > Lake > Hypolimnion/Profundal zone | place... | reverse complement strand
GTCTGCCCGCAACCAGGTGTAACGTAGGGAGTCAAGCCCTCCTTGCTCTCTGCACTCCAAACTAACTTAAGTTGGCGCTCTTGCCGAACAAGCACTGACAGAACCCGGAGCCGATGTTCTGAGCCATACTCAGGCAGAACAAAAACACTTGCGCATTCTTGGTTAACCAAGTCCTCAACAAGGTTTGCGGGCTGCATGCAATTCTTGAATATTGAGATCGTCTTTGAAATCTCCTGATTGTCGGTGCTTTCGTCCTGCTGCTCCGGCTGTAAGGGTGGTGGGTGGGTAGCCTCCTGCGAAGCAGGCATACTTATGCTAGAAACGCCCTGTTTATCGACATATGCAGCTGAATTAACACATGGGTTAACTTCGCTGTAAACCTGGACAGGGAGTGCAATTTGAACACATGAACATGAGGCTTCTAAACCTTCCTCGGATTTCAGAACGTCAGGACTAATCAGGAGGCTCGAACGGGGACAAGCCCCGCCGCCCCCGTAGTTATATACGCCTCCAGAATTTTTCAAGAGATCTGAATTAGTTTCTGTTTCTATGTTCGGATTTTCTTCTAAATAGACAAAAGGTGGGGGTTCTGACAGCGTTTCCAAGCAGCAGCTGCCCTGCTCAGGTGCTTCGACAGATGCCAAGATCGGGTCCTGAAGCAAGTCCAAGTTCTTTTTGACAGTCCTCCAATCTGCGTGCGCTCGAATGGCCACTTCGTTGACACTGATAAAGGGGGCTCCCTCGTCCTCCAGGCTGCATATCGCCTCAGCGATCCTTGCCCGGGCTTCCAGGCGTCTTTTGTCATTGGCAATTTCAAAGAGTTCTTGTGACCAGATTTTTCTTGTTCTTCGGTACAACGCTACAAGCCGTTTTAAGAGTCGATTTGTTAGTGGGTAAGGTTCTCGTTCCTTCGGCTCTAATTCACGCCGCCAAATGACCGCCCGTTGTATCTGCTCCAGAACAATTGTCCATTTGCCCTGGTTGATATGCCGGCACTTGCCGTTATGTTTTGTCTTGAGCCACTGCTCTATGAGCATGGCTCTGTATTCGTCATTGCATTGTCCTGGGAGTGCTGCTACCTGGCGCTCTTCATCGCCGTACCAGAGGTAATGCCCGACAGCCAGGACTGCATTGTGTCTTTCGCCATGCTCTTGCAGCCCATCGCGCCACCATGCCCGGCCTTTCTCCCAGATCTCTTCTATTTTGCCGCGACTAAGTACATGGTCAAAGCCCGCGATGTCTAGGCATTCTCCCCGCCCCAGGGCGTCGCCCTGGGCAGTTGCCGCGGCTAATTCGATTTGGCTTTCTATGCGCTCTTTTGCATGCTCCCAATTTCTGGCATTGATTTCCAGCTCAAAAAGAAATGAGGTTAGGGCTGATTCTAGTGTTAGTTCTTCTCTTGTCCGGATCAAGTTTCCGTCCGGATCGAGCCAGCCAAACCCAGGCTGAAGTGGCAACCTCAGAGCGTTGCCGCTCGGGAAGACTTCGAGCTGCCCGCCCTTCAGGTCATACCCAAGAGTCTTCAGCCAGCGCTTCAGTGTCTTCTCTACGTCGTCGCTGTCGGCCCATTCAGAAAAGGGGACATACAGATGCCAGCCGCCTGACTCGCTGCTCTGATACAAGTTTGTGTTCAGCCCGACTGCAGCCAGATTTGTTGTGAGCTTGGCCAGTCTCTCAGGATTGTGGTACCTGCTGCCCTCGTCTATGTCGAGCACAGCAAACCTGGTTTGCCGGCCCCAGTGGCAGCCTCTCAGAAGTCCTCGCCCGCCGTCCTGGATCACTCCAAGTATCTGATGATCTTCAAGTGATCCGATCCAGGTCCGCCACTTATCATGCCTGGTCAGCTTGCATATAAATGTATCCCGTCTCGGGTATAGCGAACAGAAATACTCCGCCATTGCCGGCGGTGAATTAATTCTTGTTGCTAGTTTTCTGTCCAGGAGGCTCGAATGAGCCACTAGGACAGCATTTGATCCGGTCGTCTTTCGCCCCTTTCATTTAGGCGTGTATTGACGGCCGGCGGTTACTCCGTATATTCTTTACTCAATTCAGGAAAAGACGCCAATCAAAACCTGAGAAGTCAATTAAATACGTTAGGAGCCTTGCCGCTGGTCGTCAGGGCTTTTTGCGTGATCAGGCAGTCATACGAGCTGCTCTTGTTCTTTTGAAATATGTCTCTCCGATATATAGCGGATAACACCATCTGCGGTGCTTTTACACCATGAGAGATTATATGATCGTAGACCAAAAAAGGCTACTGGCTGCCCATGAACCAGCTGATGAATTTTGTCCACCAGCTAAGCTTGTGTTGGCTATCAGTGAGTAGTTTCACTTGCTGGCGTTCCGTTTCCAACTGTGCCTCAAGATAACCGATTCGGTAACTAGCAGCTTCTAGCTCACGGTCCTTCTTTTCAAGCAGTTCAACAAGAGGGGTGAGATTTGGTGCCAGCTCAGTCAGGTCTGTCGGCTCTATTAACTGGCACTGTACGTGCTGGTTCGCGTCCTGTACGTGCTGGTTCGCGTCCTGTACGTGCTGGTTCGCGTCCTGTACGTGCTGGTTCGCGTCCTGTACGTGCTGGTTCGCGTCCTGTACGTCCTGGTTCGCGTCCTGCGCGTCCCGGTTCGCGTCGAGTTCGGATGCGATCACAAACCAGCGTTTCCCATTGGGTGTTTGTCTTTTGAGGCCAGCCAGGCTTCCTTTTTGGAGCCTTTTTTGAACTGCTCTAATGGATATTTCAAGTCTCTCAGCCGCTTCCTCGACCGACATGGTCGCGCCTTGGTACGCGTCCAGTTCGCGCCCTGCGTCCTGGTTCGTGTCTTGGTTCGCGTCCAATTCGCGAACTTCAAAGAGATCATCCAGGCCTTTGGTATCGGCCGTAGTGGTCTGAAAGAAATCGCGGGCGGTGGCATCCATAAGAAAAGAATAAGGCAAGAGTGCCTGGAAGTCCAGGGACTATCAGCCCCTTGGCTAGCGAGGGTCAAAAGTGGTGCCCCAAAAATGATTGAACCAAGGGAATATCAGACGGTCACCGTATATGGTGGTAAGGTTGAAAAGAGTGCGAAAAATTCGATTCCCACCAACGCTTGTTCAGCACGCCTCTTCAGCTCCGCTAATTGCAAATAATACATATCGATTATTATCAGCCTTCCTATGGAATTTTGTTGTGTCAATCTCCAATTGTTAAACGACAGGACACTCTGCCGGATATACACCCGGTATGCGACAGGTAGGATTGCCGAAAAAAGGAGATCCGCATCTAATGTTAGTTGCTTAGACAACAAGAGATCCGGATCATGACGATATTACTAGTAACTGGCGTAAAAGCGGCAGAAGTTCTCGGTCAGTCAGGGTGAAGAAGTTCCAAGGTTTGCTCTTCCCGAATGTGCGGCATGCGGTGAGCCGGCAGGTCTGATACGGAAGGGGTCCTACCGGCGGCGAATGGTAGATGAGAATGGAACAGAGACAGATGTGAAGATCCAGCGAGCGAGGTGCCACGTCTGCAATGCCGGTTTTTCGCTTCTCTATGATTTTCTTGTCCCGCACAGCAAATTCAGCGTAAATGCATTGGCAGAAGCCGCAAAGAATTACCTGGAGGAGCCAAACTCATACCTGAGCGCCCTCACAGCCGGAGTAGCAGAGGCGGCCGTTCTGTTCCGGGTTATCGAGCAGGTGCTGTCTAATCTGCCAACTTTTTGGATGTGGCTGAGCAGAGTTTTGATTGCAAAGGGAGTAACCGTGGACGAACTGTCCAAGGAGAATTCGTGCCCCAATGGAAGCAAGTGCCGAAAGCCTGGGAAGGAAAAGAAGCTTCATTGGGCCCGCAGTGTTATCCGGTTAGTTCCAAGCGCTTTTGAGCTGGCTGGTGCAAACGGAATTTCGTTGTTTTCGAAATCAAAAAAGGTTGTACGTTGCAAAGGACGCACTTAGCTGAATGCAAGCTCTTCTAGGCTTTTCTAGACTCCAGGCAGGTGTAGTTATGGCTGGGGGTCAAGAAATGATTACGAGCGAAAGCGAAAAGGCAGCGATGTTCCGATTCGGGGTCATCGCTCCGCTCATTTGCCGGAAGTTTGAAAACAAGCGGGAGGAAGGTGCCGCACGAACAGAGATTCTATCTCAGGAGATCAGGTTTCCTGATGGAGCCATGCGAAAGGTTCCAGAAAGAACCTTGAGGAGCTGGGTGGACCGTTACAGGAAATTCGGACTGGATGGTCTTTATGACGGACTACGAAAAGATCGACAGAGCAAAGGTAGGTTCCAAACAGTCAATGAGGCAATCTTGAAACGGGCAGAGGAGTTACGAAGAGAGTTGCCAGAGCGCAGCGCCAAGACCGTCATTCAGCTGTTAACGATGGAAGGGCTACCTGCCGAAACAGTGAAATTACGGACTCTTCAGCGTCATTTGAAACGAGTGGGAGCTACATGTGCTCAGATCAAGAAGACTGGTCAAATACATCAACGCTGGGAGCAGCTTTATGCCAACGACCTGTGGCATGGTGACACTGCACATACAGTTTGGCTTCCAGACCCGATCAACCCCAACAAAATGAAAAGAACAAAACTGATTGCGTTTGTGGATGATGCAACCAGGGTCTGCACGCATGCGGAGTTCTACTTTGATGAAAAGTTGCCCAACTTGATCGATACGTTTTCAAAGGCACTGTTGAAGCGGGGTAAACCCCGCCGCTTGTTGCTGGACAATGCTTTCATTTTTCACTCCACAGCACTTGAAACAATGTGTGCGGAGCTGGAAACGGAGCTCTCGTTTTGCCGTCCGCGCCGTCCGCAGGGGAAAGGTAAAATCGAAAGACTGATTCGAACCATCAAGGAGGGGTTTGTCAATGAAGCCAACAGAGGAGGTTTTACCCGACTGGAGGAGCTTAACCAGGCGTTTCAAGGCTGGCTGGAGACGGAGTATCACCAACGAATACACTCCGAAATTGATCAGACACCTTTAGAAAGATGGCAGAGAGATGAGGACAAGCTCCTTGCTGTGACGCCCCAACATATCAGACGTGCACTGATGCTGAGAGCTCAAAGAAAGGTGCAAGAGCAGACTGGCATTGTTTATTTGGACGGGCTGGAGTACCTGTGTTCTAAGGACGTTGCAGGGCAGACAGTCGAAGTACGATGGCATGTTGATACTGTGGATTCAATCGAGGTTTGGGTTGCTGGAGCGTTCAAGGAGCTGGCACGGCTCTATGAAAGACCTACAGCCGTGCCTCGGGGACCAGTAGTAGAGGTCGAAAGCTACCCAACAATCGCCAGCGCAAAGGCGCGCATGACACAGTTCCGAGCTGCAACCAGCGCCTCGTCTCAGCTCGGACCTCCTACGGATGAATTCCTTACAGTTGATGACTTTGTCAAGCTTGTGGCGCGCTTTCTGGAAAGAGGACTGGTGGCTCAAGAGCAAGAGAGACTGGCGGAATTTTTCAAGGCATTTGCTCCCCTGCGGCGGGCGGATGTAGAGGCCGGCTTAAAGAAGAGTATATCGGTCAAGGGAACAGCTTTGCACCTGCGGTACTACCTGCAGTACTTGGAGCAAATTGCAACCAAGAAGAGGAAATAACCATGACGACATTCAAAGAGTTTTTCGGATTCACAAAGGCTCCGTTCACTAAAGATGTGAGCTTCAGGGACCTGTATCGATATCCACAGCTAGAACAATTGTTTGATCGATTGCGTTCGACAACAGAGGAAGGATCGGGAGTACTTGTCACTGGACGCGCCGGGACCGGCAAAACGACAGCAGTCCGTGGTTTCCTGGATGGGCTTGGTGCCGGATACAGGGTGATATATCTTGGTCAGTACCAGCGTGGCGACGCATTATTGTCGAGGTTGGCTATCGAGCTCGGACTTCGAGACAATCTCATTCGTTCCAGACGGATGGTCGGACTCGTTCAGAGAGTCGCAGAAGAATCAGCATGTGGGCGCAAGCTAGTCCTGGTCATTGACGAGGCTCATTTGCTCGAGCTTTCGTTGTTTGAAGACATCAGATTACTCACTAATGCCGACATGGACAGGCGTTCACCCATGGCGCTGATCATCATGGGACAGAGGTGGTTGAGAGCCAAGCTGAAAAACGAATTGCATGAAGCACTGTATCAACGTCTTAGGCTGCGGTACGGGCTGGAGGGACTAAGTGAGGCTGAAACTAAGGAGTACATTCAGCACCATTTAAGGCTTGCCGGAAACAAAGAAATGCTCTTCACGGACGCCGCAATCCAGGTCATTTTTGTTGCATCTGAGGGCATCCTCAGAGAGATTAACAATATCTGCTACGAATCGCTAATTGTCGCAGCCAGTCGAAATATCCGCAAAATCGGAGAAGACATTGTGAATTGGGTGGCCGACCAGAGAGAACTGTGCTAGGAATGCAAAAACAGGCGCAAAAGCAGGACAAGAAGGGGCCGGTTTCCGGTCTCTTTTCGTCCCGGCAATCATTCATGTCGCGGCAGACTTACGTGGCACCAATCCGGCAGACTTACGTGTCGCGCAACATCCAATTTGTTGATATGATCGCAGCTCCCTGTGAGCAAACAATGAGACACCTCTATGCCCGAGTTTGTTGTTCATAGCAAAGATCGTCTCTTAAATGCCATTGCATATCCGATTGCAAGTTCCGTCATCATGCAGTTTCTAGAAGACGTTCCGCAAAAGGTCATTCACCTATATTATTCGGCCGCTAAATTGCACTGGCAGAGCCGCCCTGGCTGGCAAGTTTCAAAAGGACATAGGCAAAAAACAGGTGAAACTCAAGGTCCTCTAGTTATTGCAGCAAGGTTTAACATTACAGAGGTCTTCCAGGCTGATGTGAGGACTGTCGAACCGCGATGGTACCTCACAATTTACGCAGTTCAAAAGACAAACCTTGAGGTCATCCAGCGAGAGCTTGAAGAATATGTGTAGCGGATTGAGTTTATCGGCGCCCTGAATTGAGATTATCGGACAAATTCGACGCGAGATAATTGAGACTGAGAATGCGCTCGGGATCAAATTAATTGAGACTGAGCGCAAATTGATTGAGACTGACACGGTTTAATTGAGACTGACGCAAATTATTTGAGACTGTAGGCACCGTGCCTGGTGTCGACCGTCCCGTAAGGAAAACGAACGTTTTTCTGCTCAAAACCTATCTTTACTTTCGGCATCGTTTGTTGCCGGTAAGTTACATTGTCGCCGGTAAAGAAAATTGGCAACATAGCTTTGCTAAAATCATGGTCTCCGCTCATGAGTTTCTTAACTAGAAAGCGACACCATGCAAGTCGGGTATGCCCGTGTTTCCAGTGATGATCAAAAGCTCGACCTTCAGTTAGACGCGCTGCGAAAGGCAGGCTGCAAGAAGATTCTGGAGGATCGTAAAAGTGGGGCTCGCGCAGATCGTCCGGGTCTTATCAGACTCCTGGAAATTGTTCGGGAGGGTGATGTTGTAATAGTGTGGAGACTGGATCGGCTGGGAAGGTCTTTGCGAGATCTTCTGGACCTGACAGCCCGTTTCGAAACAGAGGGCGTTGGTCTGAAGAGCTTACAGGAGAACATTGATACTACGTCCAGCGGCGGCCGGCTCATTTTTCAAATCTTTGGTGCGTTGTCCGAGTTCGAACGAAACATCATCAGAGAGCGCACCCAGGCGGGACTGGCAGCAGCTCGATCTCGCGGAAGAACTGGAGGACGACCTAAAAGCCTCGGTCCCAAAGAACAGCGGGTTCTCGTCAGATTGTACAGAGCCAGAGAGCACTCGATTGCCGAACTTTGCCGCATTTTTCATATCTCGAAGCCTACTCTTTATAGCTATCTAGAAGCGGCGGACGGGTGAGGAAGAAGGGACTTCCATCTGAGGCTCTGGATAGCCTTCGGGTCCGCTTGAGCGAGCTGGACGCACGGAGTAAAGAAAAGCGCGATCTGATAAAACGCACGGCAGAATTTTACGGGGTGTCCCGCGCAACTGTTTACAGAGGACTTGAGTTACAGCCCAAGCCAAAGTCTTTAAGACGAACTGACCATGGAAAGTCTCGTAAGCTGGCAATGCCAGACCTTATCGAGTATTGCAAGATTGTTGCCGCGTTGAAGGTTCGGACTCAAAACAAGAAGGGCAGGCACATGTCCACGAAAAAAGCAGTGGAGATTCTCGAGGAACATGGTGTCGAAGTGCCCAAGGGGTTTGTGAAGACGCCGCCAGGTCTGTTGACTCCAAGTCTGGTTAATCGATATCTCAGTCTTTTGGGATTCGACCATCCTTCCATGTGGTGTGAACCGCCTTCAGTGCGTTTTCAGGCTGAGCACAGTAACGAGTGCTGGCAATTTGACCTGAGTCCATCAGACCTGAAAGAAATTGAAGAGCCTTCGTGGATAGATCGGGACCGGGGCAAACCGACTCTAATGCTTTTCAGCGTGGTTGATGATCGCAGTGGAGCGGCCTACCAGGAGTATCGCTGTGTCTATGGAGAAGATGTGGAATCCGCACTTCGCTTTCTTTTCAACGCAATGTCCCCCAAAAGCGTGGAAGGCTTTCACCTTCAAGGCATTCCGGGAATGATCTATCTCGACAACGGGCCGGTCGAGAAAAGCCTTGTGTTCAAGCGCGTTATGGAGAGGCTAAAAATAAAAGTGCAGCCCCATCAGCCAAGAAACAAAGACGGTAGACGAACAACTTCCCGCTCGAAAGGCAAGGTGGAAAGACCTTTTCGCACGATCAAGGAAGCTCATGAAGTGCTTTACCATTTTCATAAGCCAAAGACGGAGGAGGAAGCCAACGCTTGGTTGATGCGCTACCTGCTGCACTACAACCAGCGAGACCATCGTTCTGAAGAACACTCGCGCATTGAAGATTGGCTTAGGAATTTGCCTGAAGGCGGTTATCAAAGCATGTGCTCATGGGAACGTTTCTGCTCGTTTGCTCGATCGCCTGAAACTGCAGATGTTGACAAGGACGCTCGGATCAGCGTCGACGGAGTAGAATACGAGGTCGATCCAAATTTGGCTAGCGAGAAAAAAGTCATTCTCTGGTGGGGGCTATTCGACAACGAGTTATACGTTGAACATAACGAAAGGCAGTACGGCCCGTACAGACCAGTCAACGGACCTATTCCGCTAAACAGATATCGCAAGTTCAAAAAGACGAGAAGAGAGCGCAGGGCAGACGAGATTCACGAGCTGGCTGCACAAATCAAGCTGCCGCGCAGCGTTGTTACTGGACTGCCGGAAGAGTTGCCGGCAGCAGACAAGACGCCTACGCCACACATCAGCTTTCCCGATCCAGGCGAAGAGGTCCCAGACTATCCTAACGCTTCGACCGCGAAACTGGCGATCGCACATTATCTGGGAAGACCAATTCCGAGCCTGCCGAGCGATGCGAGGACTTTTGTTGCCGAATTGGCGGCCAGGACCCTCAACAAGCGAGAGATTAATGAACAAGTGAAAGCATACTTTGCAAAACTACGACAGAGGGAGGATCACCGTGCGCACTGATGCGATGAGTTTTTACAGGATCGAGAAGGATTTTCGGCAGGCCGGGTTCTACGAAACCCCTCAGCACAAGTGCCTTTTCAATGAGATAAGGGCAGCAATCAAGAAAGGCGAATTGATCGCTATCTCCGGCATGATTGGCAGTGGAAAGACCGTGATGCTTTCCAAGCTCAGGGACACCCTGACCAGAGAAGGCAAGACAGTTGTCTCCCGCTCCTTGATGGTCGAGAAGCAAAAGGTGCAGCTGCGAACCCTGATTGCCGCCATCTTCTATGATTTACATCCCAACACAGACAAGGAAAAGGTTTCCATTCCTACTCAAGGGGAGCTCAGAGAACGCGTTCTGAAAGACTTGATAAGACAAGAACGAAAGCCAGTTGTGCTTTTCATTGATGAAGCCCACGACCTAACGATGCAGACTTTGAAAGGATTGAAGCGATTGATCGAGGTCACCAATGACAGCAACACCACACTTTCCGTAATTCTCGCTGGACATCCGAAACTCAGGAACGATCTCGATCGCGCCAACATGGAAGAAATTGGTTACCGCACGTCGTTTTTTTCGATCGATGAAGCAATTGACAGCAGGCGAGAATACATTGAGTGGCTTCTGAAGCAATGTTCCGAGGAAGATGTGGAGCCGACACAGATCTTGCAACAAGAAGCCATCGACCTCTTGGCTGAAAGATTGGTAACGCCGCTACAGATAGAGCAGCATCTAAAAAGGGCTCTGGAAGCCGGGCACGACGCTGATGAAAGACCTGTGTCCACTGCAATGGTGTCATCAGTGTTGTCTGGGTCGCTTATGGACATTGAGGCCAAGATAACAAGACTTGGCTATGACCACAAATCGCTTGCGGCTTTGCTAAAGTCTCCAACAGGAGAAGTCAAACAGTTTATCCAAGGACAGCTCGACTCAGACCGGGCACGAGAGTTGCATCAGCAATTGCTGGTAGTTGGCTTGCCTGTGTAAGGTGAATTCTGAACAGTAAGGAAACCCGTCAAAAGGAACCACATTTTTGAAGAAGGGGTGCCTGGTGCTGCTCCACTGCGCGCACCACCGATTCTCTTGCTTGGCAAGCGTTGCCAGTCGCGCGGCTACCGTCTCAATTAATTTGTGCTGGTCTCAAATAATTTGCGTCAGTCTCAATCAATTTGCGCTCAGTCTCAATTAATTCGCGTTGGAGCGCGGTTATAGTCTCAATGATTTTGCATCAATTCTGTCCGATAATCTCGATCCGGGCAGGTTATAATCTCAATCGGCTACAAATATGGCTTGGCAAAACTTAAAAACTGGTTCCTAGAACATGGTTCCGCACAGGACCTGGATGCTTCATCTCACCGAGAACTGGCAATAGCATTGCGGATGCGATTTGAAACCAACAAGCTAGTGTACGAAGACTACAGACACGGCTGCTAAAATTCGTGGCCTGAAACGCTTTGGCAATAAGGATTCGCGGGATTGAATTCTTCGAATAGAACATAAGCAGCAATATCAGAAGTCACTCAGAGGCTGGTGTTCTGTTGTTGTTATAGGGGACTTTCCCCTGATTACCTTGGCTCGTGCTTCTAGTTTGCCTGCTTCTGTGTCTCGATGTGTTTTGCGCAAAAGCGCAGCATAATTTTCCAAGCTCGCCGCAACATGTGGATGATTCGAACCCAGCGCATTCTCACTTATCTGCAAGGAGCGCTTATACAGCGGCTCGGCCTCTGCATACTTTCCTTGCTTACGATAGAGTTCCGCCAGATTATTCAGCACTGTTGCCAGATCAGGATGGTTCGCTCCGAGCGCTTTCTCGTCTATTGCTAAAGCCTGCTTATAAAGCGACTCAGCTTCCACATACTTCCCTTGCTCCCCATACAGTCCCGCCATGTTATTTAAGCTTGAAGCAACGTTCGGATGATTCGGACCCAGCGCCCTTTCCACAACTTGCAACGAGCGCTTATACAGCGGCTCGGCTTCTGCATATTTCCCTTGTGAATTATAGAGTTCCGCCAGGTTATTCAGGCTCGTGGCAACGTCGGGATGATTCGCGCCGAGCGCTTTCTCGTCTATTGCCAAAGCCTGCTTAAAAAGCGGCTCGGCTTCAGCGTATTTGTCTTGTCTTGAATAGAGTCCCGCCAGGTTATTCAGGCTCGTAGCAACGTCGGAATGATTCGGACCCAGCGCCTTCTCGTATATCTGCAATGCGCGCTTATACAGCGGCTCGGCTTCTGCATACCTCCCCTGAGCCTCATAAAGTCCCGCCAGGTTATTCAGGCTTGTAGCAACGTGGGGATGATTCGGTCCCAGCGCCTTCTCGTATATTTGCAATGAGCGCCTAAACAGCGGCTCGGCTTCTGCATACTTCCCCTGAGCCTCATAAAGTCCCGCCAGGGTATTCAGGCTCGTACCAACGTCGTCATGATTCGGTCCCAGCGCCTTCTCCCTAATTGTCAATGCGCGCTTACAGAGCGGTTCGGCTTCTGTGTATTTCCCCTGCATCCTATATAGGTCCGCCAGGCTATTCAAGCTGGTTGCCAACCGCGTATCTTCCGGACCGAACGCTTCTGCCCGCTTCAACGCAGCCGACAGCAATTTCTCAGCTTCAACGTAGTGCGCTTGCTTGTATGCTGACTTGGCAGCCTCCTTGTACTTGTCCCACTCTGTTGTCCTGGCACTGTTCCGCTCTGTTGTCCTGGCACACGATGTGATGCTTGCTGCGAAGCAGGCAAGGATTAACACAACCAGCAGATACTTAAGTACCTGGTACATTTCAGTGCCTTTTCCCTTTATCGGTAAATCGACAGCCGAATTATAGCGTCACCTGAGCCCCCGGCTGCTCGCTGTTATCTTGCTGCAAATATCGCTGGGCAAATTTTTCGGCCCATTCGTTCGTTTGATCAAGAAACTCGGTCTTTTCCTTGCTTGTCGGCATCTGTCCGGAGACCACCAGCTTAGCGAGATCGCTCGTAAAGCCAACTGACATGCTGGCTAGAAACTGGGCTTTCGCTGCCGCTCTTGTTGCTTTGAATGCCATAATTACCAGAGCGTTCAGGCGCTCTGACAAGTCCTCGGGAATGGCTGTAGCAGCTGGTTTGTCTTGTCCATTTATTCCGGCTTCAATAAGCTCTCTCACTAGCTCTGACACGCTCACTCCCCGTGACTCTGCCAGTTTTGTCAGCTTCTCGTGGGTTTCGCTATCTACCTTCGTCCCTATGGTCGTCGTCTTCGCCATTGCTATCTGCCCCTGTCAAAGTCGTCCCTGCCTCGTTTTCTCTCTTCTTCTTCAGCTCTTCCGACGCGTTCTCCCCTTGTTCTTCCGCTGTCATTGCCCCTGTCATCGCCGCGTTCTCGTTCTCGTTGTCGCTCTCGATCCAGATCCCGGCTGAATATGTCCCGTGTGATCTCTCTTTCAACAGCTCGGTTAACCTCCCTGTCTAACGACCTTTCCCGCGCCACATAATCGTTGCCGGCGTCTCTTAGTTCTTTCAGATCGCCTCGGTCTAAATACAGGTTTCCCCTCTGTTTCCCTGCCTCTATTGCTGCTTGCCGACGGTCATAGCGGTCCAGCATCCTCTCTGTTTTCATTTCTGTGACTGACCGTGTTGTGTCTCCTATAAGGTCTCTTACTCGCGGGTCTGTTGGCTCTCGGTCCGCTCCGCTTCCAAACTTCCTTTCCTCGCGCCGGTCTTCTCTGGGATCTGTCACGGGCTTCTCGTCATACAGATGCCCTAGTACCTCTCGGAGATCCTTTTCTTCATTGGTCCAGGCTGCAATAGGTTTGTTGCGATCAATCGCGCGTTCGCTTCGCCCCTGGCGCTCATATTCGTGCTCTCTGTCTGGTATCTTCCCGGCTATCACTACATGAGCGTGATAGTGCTCCGTATTCTCGTGCGTCGTTGCATACCAGTTCAGCTCGTGACCTAGCCTCTCTTCCAGAGCTTTCATGCTTTCTTTTGTGTAGTCCTCCAGGTCAATCGTGTTGTCTCCTGGACTGAGTATGAGCGTATGTATCGCTGCTTTGCCTCCACGTCCGTCCATCATTGCGTCATAAACTTCCTTGCGCTCTATGCCGTCCTTTTCTCGATTGAAGAATTTGCGCTCTGGCTCGTTCTCCCCTCTTTCTCGTTCCTGGATATATCTCAGGTGCCCATAGATGGCCGGACGTGAGCCTTTGCCGGCCCTAATGTACTTCGATTTGGCTACAACCGTCGTCCCTTTCGGTGCCGGGGCATAAACTCGCCCCTTGGGGCCAGTTCGGCCAAACGCGATCTTGACCCTCCCGCCTCCACCGCCCCTACTCTTCTTAGGCTCTCTAGTCTCAAACCACATTGTCGCTGCTTTGCTCGTCCTTCGCCTGGTTCAGTTGCTGTCCTGCCCACGCCCTTGCGTCCTCGTTCAGCTTCTTCAGCTCTTCTTTGCTCAACTTGGTAAACTCCCGCAGGTAGTACCAATCCAGGTATAAGTTCTGTGCTGTTAGCCTGACATTCTTCGCCATGAACGCGGCAAATCGGCTCTCTATGCGCCTGAGCCTCTGCTCTACCTTGTCGTATGTCTCGGTTAACCGTTCGTCCGCACGTTGCGTTAACCGTTCCTCCAACAGCTTTCTGAGCATTGTCGACCTACTCACTTTTGCTGCTTTTGCTAGTCGGTCTATTTCTTCTGCAATCGCCGGAGACACGACAGCAGACACGTTAACGAATGGTTGATGGCGTGGCATATTTTTCCTATATGGTTTATTGTGGTGGTTAACGATAGTGTTACCACCATCTTACCTCATGCTGTTAACAGCCCTATAGCCTTATGCAGCTTGCCTATAGCCGGAAAAGGCAGCAGTGCTGCGTTTTTCGCTGGTCTCATATCAGATTTATCCTGCCTTCAGCTGGCGCTTCGTCCTTTTGCTGCTACGCGTCACGGCGAAATAGCCGCGATGCGCTCTGCCCTGGCTGCTACGCGTCACGGCGAAATAGCTGCGATGCGCTCTATCCTCCGCGGGGCGGTGGTTAACCGCTTCGCGCTTTGCCCTGCCTATGCAGCTAAGGCTGCTTGCTCCTCGGTTCAAAACCCTCCTGTAAGTGGGACTTTCAGGTTCTTAGTGAAACTTACTTGACTTGTATGGTGTCTGTATTACAATGTATATACAAGGAGCAGCCAATGATTTTGCACATGAGCGACCAGGTTGAGGAAAAGCTGCGGAGACGCGACATAAACCAAATTCACTTGCTCGAATGCTTCGGCAACCAAACCAGATCCGCTTTGGTCGACGAGCGCGAAGAGCACAAAACAGATCCACCCACCCTATGGTTCATTGCCGAAACTGACTCAGGCAGACGTTTGAAAGTTGTGTTTATTCAGCTCACTGCCCTGGACGTTTTGATCAAGTCTGCCTACGAGCCGGATGCAAGCGAGAACCGTATCTATCAAAAGTATTCAGTGAGGTTATAAAAGTGCCATGGTAAGCAAGAAAGACATCGAACGCTTTGACAAAGACAGCGAACTATGGGACAGCAAACAACTAGGAGCTTCCGCTGAACATGCTCGCCCTGCTTCTGAAGAACAGCAACAAGCTCTAGATGACGCGACCGGCTTGCAACTGCTTTCCATCCGAATGCCCAAGACTCTTATCGAACAGATCAAGCAACTGGCAAAACTGGAAGGACTGGGTTATCAGCCATACATGCGACAAGTAATGATCAAACATGTGCGGGAAAACGAGTACAAACTTGAGCAGCTACTGACGCCAGTCCAGGCAGTAGAGAAAGCTGATGAATTGTTTGTCCAGGCTATCAAGCTCAAGGGGGAAATCCCGACATTGCCGCCATTG
>Ga0364874_10700_pt1 | contig 15295 bp, 22 predicted proteins | sample ExccelAu500001D4_2_FD_206922 | JGI IMG/M metagenome (GOLD analysis project Ga0364874, IMG submission 206922) | Enriched cells from Trout Bog Lake Hypolimnion, Wisconsin, USA - BchlTB.Aug07.5000.01.D4 | ecosystem: Environmental > Aquatic > Freshwater > Lake > Hypolimnion/Profundal zone | place... | reverse complement strand
GACGAGGTTTCTTGACCTTCTTCGTCAACTTCTCCGTGTTGACAACAGTCGCAGGGGCTAGAGCAATACTTTTATCTTTCTTCGTGAATTGCCGCTTTTTCCGCTGTTTAATGCTTATCTTGATGTCGACTTCAGTTGGCCTTTCAGTTTGCTGGGGGTTTAGCCGCAAAGTTCTTGAGCCACCGGGTGGCTTTGGCGTATTCATGTTCGTCATCACTGAGACGTCAATTCTTACGACCTACAACGCTACCGGCCCACTCTTCAACTTCTCAGCCAGCAACTGCTCCACCTCATCCAACCAGGCCTTGAGCTCCACCTCATTGTTCAACGTGCGCTTGGGGATGGTGACGTGAACGACGTTGGGTTTAAGCAGCATGACAGCTGAGTGACGCGCCGCATCGAAGCGACTGCTGAGCGCCTGGGTCTTAGAAATCCAATGGTCCAGGTTGCAGTCATCCAGCGCGTCTTGCAATTGGTCAGGCGTTGCGAGGTCAATCGGCTTGAGCGGCGTCAGGTGATGGTCTAACGTCAACTTTGCGCTTTGTTCAGTAGACAGCTTGTTCCAGTCTGCATCCGCAGCCAAATGGTCTTGCAGTGTCCTAAACGCACCGGTAAAACCTTGCAGCTTGGCGTTCAAGGCGTGGCGGAGCAAGTCAGCGGTGCGGTCCAGCAGTGGGCGCACGGCATCCGGCTCAGCCAGCAAGCTGCGCTGCACTTGGATGGCGTTTTTCTCGGCCGCAATTTCTTCGTAGGGACCAAGGTCTTTGGCGTACTCCAGCAAACTGGTGAGTTGGTTCCAAACAGGCATGCGTTTGTGAATAGCGTCTGCCGTGGAGGTCCATTGCTTGGCCAGACCCACTAATTCGTCATTGCGTGTGTAAAGCTCCAGCAGTTGGCCATTACCAGACTGGGATTCCAAGGCTTCGATGGCGGTGAGCTTGGGTGCCAGGGGTGCAGGTGCCATGCCACCTGCTTTGCTGGCCAGGTCGCGTAGCTTGACAATCAGCATGGGAACCTTGGTCAACTCTTCCTTGGGTTGGCAAGGTACACCCACGGCGCTGAACAACTGGCGAATCTTGATGAGTTGCGGCGGCGAGATGGTGATGGACTCTTGGCGGAAGCTGGCCTGGGTGAGTTTGTTGCGGTCCAGGCTTTTGGCATCGACCAGCTTGCTGCTCGCATCCATGGCACGGATATGACCAGCCGACAGCAGTGCAAACAAAGCGCCGTCGATGGCATCACGCGGCCAGCCAAATGGCGGGCTCTCGAAGTAGTCGCGAATTTCGCTGCCTTTTTTGCCGGGGCCAATGAAGGCCAGCAGTTTTTGGCAGACGGGCTGTTTATCTGCCTCTTGGGTGTGACCCACAGCTTTGAGGGCTTCGAGGTTGCCTTTGCGGGCTTCATCAAGCACCTTGCTCCACTGGTCGCTGTCAGCCACGTCAAAGTCTTTGTACAGGCGAATTGCAGATGCCTTGGCAGCGCGGTTGATGCGGTCGGACAACTCGTTGCCTTCGGTAACTTCCTGGCCACCGGCTTGGAAGACGCGGGCACCAGCAAAGAGCGCGTCCAGCAGGTCTTTCAATTCTTTGTCAGCGTTGCGCTCACGGCTCTCCATGGAGCGCTGAGCATCACGACCTTGCTCAGTGGCGGGGGTGCCCTTTTTGCGCAGGGTGGAGCGGGCTGACTCCAGCGACACGATGGCGTTGGTCAGTTCGGTCTTGTTTTGGGAACGCAGGAATGCAAACAGCGTGGGGTTGTCGGAGCTTTTGGACTTGGCCTCGGCAATGACCGATTTTTCTTCGGTCTGCCAACCATCCTGAATCCACAGGTACAGGGCCTTGTCGTTGTCCTTGGGTAGGGTCTCGTCATAGGTGGGCGAGAGTCGGCGTTCCACGTTGTCTTTGCCCTGCACAACACGGACTTTTTTCAGCACATCGGCAAAACGGGCTTTGAAGAGGTCGGCACGTTGTTGCTCGATGCGCTGGGGCGACGCCTTCAGTTCGGCTTCCTGCGCTCGGAATTCTTCGTACCAAGCGCTGGACTCGACGGTTTGCAGCCGGTATTCCAGGCCGTTGGGCCCGGCAAGCGACATGATGAGACGGTCGTCGTTTTGCAGTTTGTGCAATAGGTCAGGCAACTGTTTGCGCAAGTCACTGGAGCCCGAGGCCAAGTCGGTGACCAACAGGTCGGCAAGCACGTCATCCGTGGCTTTCAGCCCGATGTCGAGGGCAGCATCAGCGGGCAGCTTGTTGATGAGGTAGATGAGCTTGAGCAGCTTGCCCTTGAGCTGGGCGCTAGCATCACCGGCCGCAAAACGCTGGACGTTTTCATAAACCTCCTTGGGCAGCTGGGCGGTGGACATCAGGTTCGCGGCGATTTGGTCGTACAGGAAGTCACCCGCAACGACATGGCCCAACGGCAGGTCTGAAGTGGCCAGCACCGCCTCATGCACCACGCGCAACTGGCTACGCAACTGCGACACGGTGCCCGTGGTATCAATGGTGCGTAGCACGCGTTCCCAGAATCGACGCCGAACCGGCAGGATTGGGTAGTCATCCGTCATCAGCTGCTCGTCTTCGGTGACGTGTTCAAGCTTGGTGCCGCGCAGGTGGCGGGAGATTTCACCCAGGTTGCTGCGCCACGACTGTTCGACCAGCGGCCTTGTGGAAGGCTTCTTGGCCAGGATGATTTGACGGGTGACGTTTTCAACGTCCACATCACTCAACATGATGGGCACCGGAAAGCGCCCCATTAATCGCATCAAGTTGGGCATGCCCGACAACGCGGACTGCCCGGTTCCGATGAACAACAGTTTGCCTGTGAAGTGCTTGCACAGGGACTCGGTCACCTCCTGCACCATGTAGGCCTTCTCGACATCGTTGCCAATGTACTGCTGGACCTCGTCAAGCACCACCAGTGTCAAGGGGAAATGGCTGCCGTCGGAAAGGGCTTCGGTGATGGCGTTAACCATCTGCTCGTTGCTGACGTCCTGCACCTGCGGGAACTGGGCTTTGAGCAACTGACGGGCTTCAGACTCACTGTTGGCCATGCCAGGACGCACCGCCAACAAGGCCTTGGCCAGGTGATTGGAAACGTACATGTGGGGCAACTCTTGCGCCAATGAACGACCGGCTGTTTGCAGTTGAGCTTCAATCGGTTCAAACAGGCCTTCCCGTTTGAGCCACAGCACCAATTGCGCCTGATTGAACTGCTCGGGCAAACCCTTGGATTTGAAGATGATGCCCAGCAGTGCCAGGCGAACCTTGTCACCGGCACCGGCGCCCAGCTTGCCAGCGGCGGCATGCAATCCACCATGACGTTTGCCTTGGATGGAGAGTTCTTTCAGGTGTGCTGCAACTGTGTCGGGCAGTTTTGCAATGCTGCGGGCGGACGCGCCGTCCATGAACTTGTAGTCGGTCCACAGGGTGCGCAGCATTTTGGCCAGGTGCGATTTACCGCTACCGTAAAAGCCAGAAATCCAAATGCCGGGTTGTTCGTTGCGACTGCCCAGGTTGTGCAGGAATTTATCGAGCACTACCTCGATGCCCTTTTCGTACTGCCCGTCGCAGACAAAGGTCTCAAGCTCGTAGCGCAGCACGCTTTGGGCGGCTTCGGAATGGTCTTCAGAAACTTCGGCGACCCCGTTGTTGACGAGCCGGTTCTCAGTTGGCAGTTTGTTATAGATATCCCTGTTCAGCATTTTTTGGTCCTCACCTGTACTGATTTTTCTCAATTGTCATTCATTCGGTCGCGAGCAAAGGCACCGCAAGATAGTTCCAACCGTCGCGCGCATCCAGTAGCCGATAAGTATGGTTTTCGGGGTGGTGTTCACCTGGGAAAAACACTAACAACCGACCGGGCACGGCATCTTTGATGCCTTCTATGACCGTGGATACACGAGCCAGCCCGAACATGCTGCCAACCCCAAGTAAAGCAACGACGGTGTCAGGCGTGGCCTCGGCAGTGATGCGGGTCTTGAGCTGCGCAATCAGGTCGGTGACGAACTCAGTCAGTTCACCCGTTTGGTAGCCCGCCAAGTCCTCAGGGCACTCAAAGTAAGCATCACGATATTCCTGTGCCGCCATCCATTGCGGGAAGGCGTTCGTCACGTCAATCAGCAGCCATTGCTTGCCAGCTTGCTGGGTGACCAAGGCAAACTCTTCTGCGTTCGCACGCAACCGCAGCTCATCGCTTTTGTCGTACACGGCGAAGATGACACGCTGCACCGCTGCCAGGCCGGCCTGCCACGGCACCGTGAGGTGCTGGCGATAGGTGGCTACGAGCTTGCTGACTTTAGATGACATGGGAAACCCCTTGGCACAACTTTTCTTCCTCTGGCGTGAGGTAGTCGGGGAACCGGACCTCTTTGACGCCGCCCGCGTTCAGGAACACCAGCAGCCCTCGGTGGAAAGCTGAATTAGCGAGCCCATCTAGCTTACCCGGTGAGACTGGCAGTAAATTCATCCAAGAAGACGTAAAGAGCCGCTGCCCTGACAGACCTTCCAGATGCCCAAGGAAGAGGCAGAAAGCCACATTCACCGGGGTAACAACAGGGATAGAGCGGGTTTTGCGTGAGTGGCCGTTCAAAAATCCGCCTGCAGTCCAACTGCCGTTCACGTTCTGTGCAAATGATTTGAGGGATGCAGGGCTGAAACGGTCTTGGTGGTCGGCGGCCAAACACTGTTCTAGGTCTTCACGCGTAACCAAGACACCTGGCTGCTTAGCAAGGATGAATGACTGGGTACCCCGCAACAAAGGGTCACGTGCCAATGCCGCAGCAAGTGCCAAAACAGGCTGTGCATCAACATCGACTGGCCATAAGCGACGCAAGGCGCGAAACAGCGGCAAATGTGTGTCCAACCCATACAGGGTGGTCAGGTGGCGCAGGGCCAGCTCTCGGGACTTTTTGGTGGGCTTGCCAAGGATGTTTTCGGCACATACGGCCTGGGCGTAATCCGCGCGTGCCCCTTCAGCTGGGACATGGGAGAAAAGTACCTTCAAGTCGTCCAGCATCATGGTCCGGGCACCATGCGGGCCATTGGCCCCGAAGCGGAAGCCGAGTTTGGTCAAAAGTTGCTCTTTGGCTACGCTCACGGAGTCTTTCTGCGTTTAGCTGCGGGGAGCGTGTCTGTTGGCACTCCGTCCAAGGGGTAATCATGGGCGCGGCAGTACTCAACCACCATGACCTCAATCATGTTGGCTAAGCTTCGCATCTCCCTTTCGGCTGAAATCTGAAGGGCCGATTTAATGTGCGGCTCCACTCTGACACTCACAGCTTCCGTCTTCAAAGTGGACATCAAGTATTCCTGTGTGCAAAACGCTAGTATTTTGCGAGCATAGTGGAAAACTTGACCTGAAATCTCTCTGTGCCGGACATATTCATCATTGAATGCGTTTCAAATCTCACCTATGGGCAAGGCCGCATGTTCAACTGGATGGCGGAATCACCACCAGTTCTATCCTGCCCGGTCAATGGTGCCAAGGCGATTCAGCTAGCGAGCTCTGCGTTCACATGAGTCGGCGGGTTCTACCGACACAACAATAGGCTCAACCATGCTAGACCATGTTTTCATCACCGTTTCTGACATCAATCGCTCTATCCAGTTCTACGAAGCCGCCCTAGCTCCTCTTGGCATCCATCACGTCATTGATTACGGCGGAGCGAATGGGCCTGCCGGGCATCCGGACCTGTACGGCTTTGGTTGCAATGGGCGGGTTTTCTTCTGGCTGAGGGTTGGCGCTGCCGACTCGCGTTCTGCCCACATCGGGTTCCTTGCAAAGGCCACGAGTGAAGTAGATGCGTTTTACGCTGCTGCTATGGCGGCAGGCGCGCAGGACAACGTAGCGCCCGGAGCCCGCCTGCACTATGACCCGCGGTATTACGCAGCCAATGTCTTCGACCCGGACGGGTTCAGCCTTGAGGCGGTCTACAAAAGTTGGCAACATCCGCAAGTGGCATAAACTGCCCGAAGACGCAGCCAACCGCACCACGAACCGGCCTTCACCATGCCCTCCCCCGACTCTTCCCACACTCCGAATTGATTGAAAAAAATGACTGCTGCCAAACAAATCGTAGACCTCAAGGCTCTGGAGGCGGCGTTGCAGACATTTGCTGACGAGCGCGATTGGCAGCAATATCACTCCCCGAAGAACCTGGCCATGGCGCTCACCGGCGAAGTCGGCGAATTGGTGGAGCTCTTTCAGTGGTGCACGGAGTCGCAGTCGAAATCAGTCGCGACCGAGCCAAAGACAGCACGAGCGGTTAGGGATGAACTTGCGGATGTCTTGCTGTACCTCGTCCGGCTTTCGAGTGTGTTGGGCGTCGACCTAAACGAGGCGGTAACCCACAAGCTTGCTGCCAATGCGCAGAAGTATCCTGCAGGTGACTCCACTCCCAGCAGATAACTGAGGTGCTTTGCTATGGGACGGCAGTTGTGGTGGAGCCAAGGACCGGTGGCCACGGTGGAGTGGTGGCATCAGCGGCGACCAATTAACCGGAACTGGAGTGAACTTGGGTCATGCAGTGGCGACGGCGTCGCCTTGCCTCACTCCAATGGCTTTGAAAAAGCCAGGCGTGACGTCGCGCTCGTGCTGAAGGTCGTTAAGTGACTTCCAACGTGCCCACATGCGCTCGGCCTCAGGATGGCGGCCGGAGTCGCCAACGAGCTGAAAGACCCGGCGGCTCGCCGAAGCCCCGACACCATGCTCAGGGTCAAACATCAAAATGGCTGGGCTTACCTGAGCCAGACCCTGTTCCTCGGAGTAGCCAACAAAGTGCCGCGTCCATGGGGCGCCAGGCCCGTGCAACGGCACCTCGTAGACTGACCAGTGGCTGAGCTCGACGATAGGCTCTTGTTCGTATGTGGACGGCATGGCTTCTTCCTCAGCGGATATTTCGGATTTTCACAACTGTATATGCAATCAGCGCTGGATGCAACAACAGTTACAGTGCAAATCTTGGTCGTGGGAATTCGCCTCCAAGGACAGCCCGTCGACCGTTAAAGCCAACGAACGCCTGAAAAAGTGCCGCGTGCTACTTGAAGCTGACCCGTTCCGCCACCGAGCGGTATTCATAAAAAGATGCACCCTCTTGCCGGCGATGTACGCATCGTCTAATCATTAGACGATGCATTCCTACCATGCGCCCATCGTCTAAGGATTAGACGATGTCATTCTCCGATTGCCCACCTCAGCAGTTCGCTGCCCTGCATCGGGAACCGTCCATCAAAATCAGGATGGTGCCAGGGTGTGCTCACACTCTTCCCACGGTTTCACATTACATCCGCAGTGCGGAACTGCCTTCTTAGCCTTCACTGGAACTACGGTCGTCTTGGTGCTGGCGGTAGCAGCCTTTTTGGTGGCAACCGGGACCACCGCACTGCCCGCCACTGACTCATCGCTGGCGGTGGCCGCCAGGTCAGGCATCCAGCGCACAAACGGCGTCAGGTCAGCGACATCGACGATGTACCAGCACTTGCGCGTTGAGTCCCATTTGGCACCAAGCTTCTTGGCGTCATCTTTTCCAATGGATGGGTTGACCAGATTAATTCTCATGAACCAATTATCTCTGATGGGTAACACCGCATCAATCATGATGGCAAACTCAAATGAGCGACGCGAGCCCCAGCACGCCCCGATAAATCAGATACGCGCCAATCCCAAAACCCATCGCAACCGGTAGCCAAAAGCTGATGGGGCTCTCGTCTCGGTCAACAGGGTGAATCCTGCCCATGGCCCATCCATTTTTGATTGCAATGACCAAAATGCAAATTGGCAGCAAGGAACAGAACAGTGCGGCCAAAGGCTTCAGCAGTGCCTGATAGCGGTGGCTGTGTTGCAGGAGTTGCGTGAATAGCAGCATGAAGATGCAGTAGCCGACGAGGAATTTGACTTGGACCTTTGGCATCATCACAGTTGGCACCTCCGCTGTTTGGTTGGCTACTTCAAGGCTGCGTTAAGAATGCCGGCCAGTCGCGCTCCAGCTGCTGCCAAACGTCGCTCCATGTCCGGTGTGAATCGGTCGATGTAATCCTGCCCCACCAGGCGGTCAGGGTAGAACCCCGCCATCGAAACAATCATGCATGACTCCTGGGCGGCGGTGACCGGGTCCAAGTCCGCCACCGGGAACACCAAATGAGTCCCCTGTAGTCGGGTGGCCATGGACTCCGCGTCCTCGTTCAGGTTCTTGATGAGCCCTGTATCCCACACCGCGTGCAAGTTGCTGCCGCGCATGAATGCCTGCAATTGGTACGTGTTACCACCTTTGTCGTCAAGATAGCCGGCATGAAGCGGCTGGTGGACGTCGCCGACGAAATGGACCACATACTTGAGCGCGTTAAGCCGCTTGTCATCGGGTGCATTGGAACCGAGGACTTGGAGCTGCCGCTTGATAGCTCCGACGACACAGTACCCATCGGGACAGTCCCTGCTTTCGTCGTAAACGCAGTCACCGCGCGGGAAATTTACGTAGTGCCAAGACGCCCTGGAAGGGTTCCGGTGCTCGTCCGCCCATGTGGACACGGATGCCAGGGTTTCGCCGGGCTCCTGGGCGAGCAATCGGTCGACCTCCACCCTCGCCTTTGGGGTCAGCTGCGATTGCGCAATGAGGGCGACGACCTGGTGGCCTTCCGTGCCCCATGCGTGGGCAACAGATACGGTGGTCAAGGCCACGAACATGGCGCCGGCGGCGGCCAGAGTCCTGACCAATCTGCTGAGTCCGAGACTCATCCGGTGACGAGTCCGTACACGACCAGGAAAACGAATAGTCCCAGGATGCCCCACAGGAGCAAGGCACCCATGCTCATGCCTTCATCGGTTTCCTGGGATTGGTCAGTGGTCGCAGCGGAATGCAGCTGCGTGGGGCCGGACAGGTTGTCGGAGTAGCTGACACCGGTGCCGGGGATGCCCACCGTGCCGCAGGCGCCACGTTTACTCAGATTGATGGTGGCACCGGGGACGCCGATGGATGTACTGATTCCGGACTTGCTGAGATTCAGCCTGATGCCCGGGAACAGCTTGATTGTTTTGCGGAATCGAAATCCCATGCTGTTTTCTCCCTTTTGCACATTATGGCCACCAGAACGGTGACCGGCTTCACCCAAACTTCACATTGTTTTGTAAACGGCCTCTCTCGGCAGGCGTTGTATGTGCAGGGTTTCAAATGTTTTGGGACCCACTGCTAACCGCAAAAGGAATTCAAATGAAGTCTCAAGTTCGTGCTCTTACTATCGCCATCGGCCTGTTCTGCACTGCTTCAGCATTCGCGCAAACAGCTGCACCGGTTGCCGCCAAAGCAAGTGCACCTGCCGCTGTAACTGCCCCCGCTGCCGTTACCCCTACTGCTAAGCCAGCAACTGTTCCCGCCGCCAAGGTCGCTGCACCCGCAGCAGCTGTTGCTGCCGGCGGTGGAGACGGTAAGGTTTGGGTGAACACCAAGTCCAAGGTGTACCACTGCGAGGGCTCCAAGTCCTACGGCAAGACCAAGGTCGGCGAATACATGACCGAAGCCGACGCCAAAGCCAAGGGCAATCACGGTGACCACGGCAAGACTTGCGGCAAGTAAGTCTGCGGCGATGTCTACCACAGAGGGCGCTTCGGCGCCCTTTTTTCGTCCAGTGACTGGCGGCGTCGTTACAGTCAAAGGCAACAGGGAAAGAAAACAATGAGTGCAATCGGAAATCTTTTGTGGTTCGTCTTCGGTGGACTCTGGATGGGACTCGGGTGGTGGCTGGCCGGAGTCATATGCGCGCTGACTATCGTGGGACTCCCATGGGCGAAGTCATGCTTTGTCATCGGTCAATTCGCATTCCTCCCGTTTGGCAAGGAGGCCATTAGCCGAGCCGAGCTCAGCGGCTTTGAGGACGTCGGCACCGGTGTCCTGGGAGCTATTGGCAACGTACTGTGGTTCCTAATTGCCGGCGTCTGGCTGGCCATTGGACACGTTGTCACCGCTTGCGCATGCTTCGTAACCATCATCGGCATTCCTTTTGGGATTCAGCACCTGAAGCTGGCGGGACTGGCTTTGGCGCCGGTGGGGAAGACCATCGTCAGCATTGAGGAAGCGGATGCCGCGCGGCTTTACGTGGCTCAGGCAACGGTTGCACGGATGCGGAGTTGAGTGGTCGGATAGGCAAAGCTGCGAGCAAGATTTCCCTACGCCGAAGTCACTCTTCGAGGTAAAAAGAAACCCAGCGCAAGGCTGGGTTTGAACCCTTACGGGTCCCGCTCAGGGAGGTGAAGCAGGAGGCTTAACGCCGAAAGGATTTTATCAGGTCGTCATGGTCCCAACACCTCGCACGCACCAACACCAAAGCCTGAAAATGCAGATGGTTTGCACTGACTTTGCACCAGTGACTAGCGGATTCACGCGCTAGGTGACTATCCTGCTGCTCTTTCGAGCCCCCCGTAGAGGCTCACCAATTGCGTGCACGTCTCCTACTGACTGTCATCCCCAGTCGCCGTCCCGGCCGACGATGATGCATTCGGCGGCCAGACCGCATCCGCCCAACGTGCCGCTGAAGGTGGAATGCTTCGCACTCCTCTGTAAACTCAAATCCTCAACAAATTCCTGCTTTCAAAATGAACCGCTCTGAACTCATCGAAATCCTTGCCACCAAATCCGACATCTCCAAGGCTGCCGCTGGCCGTGTGCTTGATACGCTGATTGACACCATCCAGACGACCGTCAAAAAAGGCGACACTGTCTCCTTGGTGGGCTTCGGGACCTTCAAATCCGTCAAGCGTGCGGCGCGCGTCGGCAAGAACCCTCAAACCGGAGCAGCATTGAAGATTGCCGCAGCAACCGTGCCCAAGTTCACCGCCGGCGCCACATTCAAGGCTGTGGTTGACTCCAAGGCAGCAGCTCGCAAGGTCAAAGCCGCAGCCAAATAGCCAACTCGGCGCATTTTGGGCCGGCGAGGTTCAGTCTGCGCCGGCCCAAGTCTTGTAAGGCACCCTGATGAACCCTGAGGACCTGCAAACACTCGTCACCATGGCCATGCCGTTCGGGAAGCACAAAGGCGTGCTTCTGGCCGACCTCCCGGGCAATTACCTGACATGGTTTGCGCGCGAAGGATTTCCCAAGGGCGAAACTGGCAGGCTGCTGGCGTTGATGCATGAGATTGACCACAATGGCCTATCCGACCTGCTGAGGCCCCTCAGGGGGCGTCGCCAATAGGCTCCAACTCGGCACTTCAAATGTCCAACACGTCACCCTGGTTCTTTTGGGCAGTTCTGTCTGCCGTCTTCGCCGCCCTGACAGCGATTTTTGCCAAGATTGGCATCAAAGGGGTGGACTCCGACTTGGCGACATTGGTCCGCACGGGCATCATCATCATCGTGCTGTCGGCATTCGTCTGGTATTCCGGCAAATGGAGCAACCCCTTTGAGCTACCGGCTCGCACCTGGCTCTTTCTCGGTCTGTCCGGCCTGGCGACAGGTGCGTCTTGGGTCTGCTATTTCAGGGCACTCCAGTTGGGCGAAGCATCCAAAGTGGCTCCAGTCGACAAGATGAGCTTGGTGCTAGTCGCCATCTTTGCTTTCACTTTTCTTGGCGAGCGCCCATCGCTTCGGGAGTGGTCCGGCATTGCCATGGTCGCCGGCGGCGTGTTGGTGCTGGCGTTCAAGTAGTGGCAACGGCCGGGTCATGCTGGAGCTGATATGGGAAGGCGTGGCAACCACAGCGTCTATGTTGTCGAGCTCTCGAAAGATGTGCTGCGCGAGACAAAGTTCGTGCGATGCAATCCTGGGTACGTCGATGGCAAGCCATGTGTTTACGTGGGCACGAGCGGCCTGGACCCGGACATCCGGTTTGACAAGCACAAGGCAGGCATCCAATCGAACGCGTATGTCGGTACGGACTGCACCTGATGCCTGACCTGTATGAGGCCTACAACCCGATGTCCTACAAGGCTGCCGTGGATATGGAGATTGAACTGGGAATCAGCCTGCGCGAGGCAGGTTTTGGGGTATGGCAGGCTTAACTATGACCAGCAGAACCCGAAAAAGCGCCTGGAGAGTGGAAGTAGCAGCTCAAGTTGTCGCCTGAAAATTCGAAATCTCCCTTCAACGGCCCGAGACCAGCCTATGAGCTCGTCATTTGGTGCACTTATTTCTCGGCATTGCGACGAGGCTCCTCGCCGCTTTTTTTGTCAGCTTGGAATTGCCCCCCCCTTGGGACTCGATGCCACCGAAGTCAATTTCTTGCACTAAACGTTCTGGGAAAAACAGTGGGCGACTTTCGGTCTTTGAGTCGATAGCCCATGGCCGGCCTTGGAGCGCCGACGTCCATATAACCCGTTTCCTCCATAAATTCCGCAGCGAGCGCTCGAGTGCGAAAGCCGCTCTTGTCCAGCTCCCTGCCGAGGATGACCTCGTATATGCGCTGCAGTTGCGGCAAGGTGAAGGGCTCTGGCAACAAGAACGCGGGTAAGGACGTGTATTCCACTTTTGACCTCAAACGTTCAATTGCCGCATCCAAAATGACACGGTGGTCAAAAGCGATGTTCCCGACAGCATCAAGCTCATCGACCGGGAACCACTTCAACTCCTGGGCGTTACCTCCTTTGCGCAACCGAATGGAAGTCAATGGAAGAAGTGCAAACCATGCGTGCGTCGCTGACCATCCTCGGGGGTCTCTCGTTGCGTCCCCCCAACTACCCAACTGCTCCAGGTAAGGCGACCTGACCCCAGTCTTTTCAAGAAGTTTGCGTTTGGCGCAAGCTTCGAGTGATTTGTCTTCCTTGACGTCAACAAAGCCACCCGGCAGCGCCCATGCGTTGGGGAACGGTTCATTCGAGTCATCAGGCCTTTGCACAAGAAGCACCTGCAGCCCCTCGCCAACGACACTGAAAATCACAACGTCCACAGTGGTCAATGGCCTGGGGAAATGTCGCGCAGGTTCGAGTGACTTCATGAACTTGGTAACTCCGTTGTCAGTTTGGTTGACTTTTTAAATGTAGGTTGTATTATACAACTTATAAAGGTTGTTCAATACAACCTAACGACAGGCCTGGGCAGCGCGAGCATTCCACAGGAACTTCAAAGGAGATGAGAGTGTCAAGTCCTAACGATGAAGGCAAGGCAGACCATGCTGAGCCCACGGTTCAAGACAAAAAGGTTAGAAACACCTACTTAGGCTGTTTGCTCGGGGGGGCCGCTGGTGATGCGCTGGGGGCGCCCGTCGAGTTCATGGGCGAGGCGGCCATACGTGCAAGATTTGGTCCTTCCGGCATACAAGAATTTGTTCCAGCATTCGGACGGCTGGGCGCCATTACGGATGACACGCAAATGACGCTGTTCACCGCCGAGGGCTTGCTGCGAAGTCGCTTTTCTGCAAGGGCTCCGACCACTGAAGACTGGAGGGTCTACATTGCAGCCGCCTATATGCGCTGGCTACGCACACAAGGCGCAATACACGAATTGCAGGCAGAGTTGTGCAATGGGTGGTTGATAGGAAACGAAGAATTGTTTTCAAGCCGTGCTCCAGGTGTTACATGCATGTCCGGTCTACGAAGCATGCGCGATTTAACTGACTTGGCTAAGAACCAAAGCAAAGGCTGCGGCGGAGTCATGCGGGTGGCACCTATAAGCCTGTATTTCGCGTCTCTAAGTCGCCGTCTGCCTGGTCGACACGAGCATCTGCGCCACAACGCCTTCATCGTGGGCTGTGAATCAGCGGGGATTACTCACGGACACCCAACAGGACAGTTGGCATCCGGAACCTTCGCGGTAATTTTGATGGAGTTACTGAGCGGTTCCAGTTTGCTTGACGCGACAGCAACGGCAATGGCAACTTTGTGCGTCCAAAAGCAGTTTGAGGAAACCGCAAAGGCAGTGGATACCGCCCGCCGCTTGGCTGCTACGCAGCCCAATGACCCCGTTGCACTGCATTCTTTAGGGGGTGGCTGGGTTGCTGATGAAGCCCTTGCAATAGCAATTTATTGCTCACTCTCAGCCCGTGACTTTCGGAGCGGTGTCGAACTGTCTGTGAACCATAGTGGGGATAGCGATTCAACTGGCTCGATGACCGGGCAATTGCTTGGGGCTATTCATGGCCACGAAGCAATCCCTGCGACATGGCTCAGTGAGCTTGAGTTGCATGACGTGATTGGTTCTGCTGCGATAGACCTGATGCTCACCGATTGGGAAAACGGGGAGGTTGCCTTTGCAATTTCGAATGCCGAACCCGAATTGGTGCCAAACAAACTTACCAAATCACAAGCACTGCGCGCTTATGCAGCCATGATAAATACGCGAAACACCACAATGCTTGCTCCGCTTCTTGCAGAGGACTTCTGTCACGAGTCGCAGCGAAATTTTGATGTGTACGATTCAAAAGCCACGTTTCTTGAATTTGCAATAGACCTGAACGACAGACTCCTCTCAGAGGGTGAGGCAGTTTTCGCCGAAATGGGGCGTGTTCGGAACCCTTATTCAATTAGCTGCAGTGCTTCCATCGAAGGCGCCCAAGCTGATAGCGAACGCGAGCATCTAGAGGGCAACATAGTGCCCTGTGTGATTGTCGCTTACGGAGATAGAAACTGCCTCCAGGTCGTAGCCATGGTTGAAGTAGAGGAAAACCTAATCACTCGAATCGACAATTGTGTCATTCCGGGCCCTGAGTCAGCTCAACGTAGTGGGGAGTACCCAGAATGACAATCAAGACCAGCCAGAACTGCCCGCTTCAAATAGGCGAATTGCAGGTGAATACGGGCCAGGGCTTTCTTGGCTTAACTTTGTGCCCTGGAAAGAAAGACCTTGGGCGGAACTGGAGTCGAGACATCAATGAGGACCTTCAGGTCATCAAGAAATGGGGCGCAACGACGGTCGTGTCGTTGATTGAAGACCACGAGTTCGCCATGTTGCATGTCGAGTCATTGGGCCGCGATATTGGGGCACTTGGAATGGACTGGATACATTTGCCGATAGTAGACGTGAGCATTCCGGACAATCGGTTTGAGACCAGATGGGATTCTTGCGGAAAGAAACTGCATGCGCGCCTTGATGCAGGTGAGCGAATTTTGGTTCATTGTCGAGGTGGAATTGGGCGTACAGGATTGGTAGCAGGTCTCGTGCTTGTGGAGCGTGGCTTGAATCCACGAGAAGCAATTGAGCGGGTTCGCCGAGCTAGGCCAGGTGCGATAGAGACTATGCTTCAAGAAAAATACGTGATGGCGCATTGTCAATATTTTGACCAGATGTAATCTTTATAAATTGAGCCATATCGCAATTTAAGTATAAGCAACACTTGATTTTTAAAAATTTAAGGAAAATATGAATGACAAGGCGGAATGGT
>Ga0364874_10693_pt1 | contig 15537 bp, 12 predicted proteins | sample ExccelAu500001D4_2_FD_206922 | JGI IMG/M metagenome (GOLD analysis project Ga0364874, IMG submission 206922) | Enriched cells from Trout Bog Lake Hypolimnion, Wisconsin, USA - BchlTB.Aug07.5000.01.D4 | ecosystem: Environmental > Aquatic > Freshwater > Lake > Hypolimnion/Profundal zone | place... | reverse complement strand
ATCAACTGGTCCGCAAGGGCCGCAACAAAGTCAAGTACAAGTCCAAGTCGCCAGCCTTGGAAAATTCGCCGTTTCGCCGCGGGGTGTGCATCCAGGTGATGACGCGCACGCCCAAAAAGCCGAATTCGGCCATGCGCAAGGTCGCCAAGGTGCGCCTGACCAACGGCTATGAGATCATCGCCTACATCCCCGATGAAGGCCATAATTTGCAGGAACACTCCATTGTGCTCGTGCGCGGCGGCCGGGTGAAGGATTTGCCCGGTGTGCGGTACCATATTGTGCGCGGCACGCTTGATGCCGCCGGTGTGGAAAAACGCCGGGTCAGCCGCTCGAAATACGGTGTGAAGCGACCCAAGGCCGCCAAGCCCGCCGCCGCCGCCAAATAATTTCCGCCACCACGATTTTAACGATTTAACGATTTAACGAACATGTCTCGCAGACGTCAAGCAACCAAACGGCCCGTGTCCAAGGACGGCAAGTACCAGAACACACTGGTCAGCCGCCTCGTGAACACGGTGATGATTTCCGGCAAGAAAAGCACGGCTCAACGCATCGTCTATGGTGCGTTTGACACCATCTCGGAAAAAAATCCGGCCAGCAACCCGATTGAAATTTTGCAGCGCGCGGTGGATAACGCCAAGCCGCGCATCGAAACCAAGCCCCGCCGGGTCGGCGGCGCCACCTATCAGGTGCCGTTGGAAATCCCCTCCGACCGCCAGAACGCGCTCGCGCTCCGCTGGATTGTGGATTTTGCGGACTCCAAGAAAGGCATGCCGATGAAAGCCGCCCTCGCGGCGGAAATTCTCGAGGCCTATCAGGGGCAGGGGAACGCCATCCGCAAACGTGACGAGGTTCACAAGATGGCCCAGGCCAACAAGGCCTTCGCACATTTCCGCTGGTAGAATACTTTTCCACCTCGCAAGCCGGGATTGAAAAATCCCGGCTTTCTTATTGGCTCGCCCGGCCGGGCGCGCTGGCCGGGCGACTTTGAAGCTCGCGAAGAGTTCTGGGCGACGGAAGATGGCGCAACACCCCTTGCTTGCGTCCGAGGGCTGACATTGGTTCGTATGGGTCCTGTGCGTCCAAAAGCGGCGGAGGGCCGCCGCACTCCAAGACGCTGACGCGAATGGCTGGAGCCCCCCCTCCGGGTACGCGAAGCGTCTTGGTCTCAGCCGATGGCGAGCAGCTCCACCTCAAAAATCAGCGTGGCATTTGGCGGGATGGCGCCAGGATAGCCGTCCCGGCCGTACGCCAATTCCGGTGGAATGGTCAATTTCACCTTGTCGCCGATCTTCATTTGCGCCACGCCCAGATCCCAGCCGGCGATGACCTCGCCCGCACCGAGCCGGAAGCTGAACGGCTCGTCGCGGTCCACGGAACTATCGAATTTCTTGCCATCCGTAAACGTGCCGGTGTAATGGACGGTGACCGCGTCGCCGTTTTTCGGGGCCGCGCCGTTGCCGGTCGCGAGCCTTTCAATTTGTAAATGGGTAGGTTCCATGTCGAATCACACGGTATAGGTGCTGCTGCTGGTCGTGCCGCCGCGGCCGGTCCAGTTGGTGTGGAAGAACTCGCCGCGGGGCTTGTCCACCCGCTCGTAGGTGTGCGCGCCGAAATAATCGCGCTGGGCCTGCAACAGGTTGGCCGGCAGCACCGCGGAACGGTACTGGTCGAAGAATGCCAGGGCGGTGCTGAACGCCGGCACCGGGATGCCGCGTTTGGCTGCGGTGGCCACGATGTTGCGCCAGCCTTTCTGGGCGTTCTTGATTTCGCCCCGGAAATAATCGTCCAGCAGCAGATTCGAAAGTTTCGGATTGTGATCGTAGGCCTCCTTGATCTTGCCCAGAAAACGCGAGCGGATGATGCAGCCGCCCCGCCACATGAGCGCGATGCCGCCGTAATTCAGGTTCCACCCGTATTCCTTGGCCGCCGTGCGGATGAGCATATAACCCTGCGCATAACTGACGATCTTCGAGGCGTACAACGCGCTCTTGATGTCCGAGATGAAAGCCTTCTTCTTGTCCGCGTTGGCCGCGATGCTGGTGAGGGCGGGGCGCGGGCCTTTCAACTTCCGGGCCGCTTTGACCCGCTCGTCCTTCAGTGCGGAAACGCAGCGGGCATACACGGCTTCGGCCATGAGCGTGATGGGAATGCCCAAGTCCTGCGAGTTGATGACCGTCCATTTGCCGGTGCCTTTCTGGCCGGCGGTGTCGAGAATTTTGTCCACCAGCGGCGCGCCGTCCTCATCTTTCTTGGCGAGGATGTCCCGCGAAATTTCGATCAGATAGGAATCCAGTTCCCCCGTGTTCCATTCGGCGAAGACCTGGTGCATCTCGTCGGCGCTCATGCCCAAGCCTTGCTTCATGATGTTGTAGGCCTCGCAAATCAACTGCATGTCGCCGTACTCGATGCCATTATGGACCATCTTCACATAATGGCCCGCGCCGGCCTCGCCCACCCAGTCGCAACAGGGCACGTTGCCCTCGACTTTGGCGGAGACGGCCTGGAAAATGTCCTTCACGTGCGGCCACGCGGCGGGCGAACCGCCGGGCATGATGCTCGGACCGCGCCGCGCCCCCTCCTCGCCGCCGGAGACGCCGGTGCCGATGTACAGCAGACCCTTGCTTTCCACGTATTTCATGCGGCGGTTGGTGTCCTCGAAGAGCGAGTTGCCGCCGTCAATGATGATGTCGCCAGGCTCCAGCGCGGGAATGAGCTGCTCGATGAATTCGTCCACCGGTTTGCCGGCCTTGACCAGCATCATCACCCGGCGCGGTTTTTTGAGCAGCGAAACCATTTCCGCAATGGAATGCGCGCCGAGCACCTTGGTGCCTTTGGCCTCGTGGGCGAGGAAATGGTCCACCTTTTCCGTGGTGCGGTTGTAAGCCACGACGGTGAAGCCGTGGTCATCCATGTTGAGAATGAGATTCTGGCCCATGACGGCCAGACCGATGAGAGCAATATCGCCGGTTGGTTGCATAAATTTCAGCCAGCAAAATACAAAATCCACCCGCCGCCGCGAGCAAAATCAGTTCACAATTTCGGAACAGGGTTTGTGATTTTTTGCAAAGCGCGACGGAAGGCCAGCCTCAATGTCTTTCGAAAAATCAAATTGGCTGGAAATCGCCGGGAAGATGCAACCCCGTTGGGGGAGATCGTGGTGGTGGCATTTTACCCGGGAAGCGGGGTGTGGATGCGGACGGAGCGCCGGCTTGCAGCCGGCTTACACCACACGAGTGGCTTGCAGCACTCAGATTTACAGAATGGCCACGCAACTCGTGATCGGACGTCCAAAGCCGGTCGCAGACCGGCGCTCCGGTTCATGGAGAGTTTCCACGTCCTTACGGACTTGCTCATGGACCATGAACCGCGATCGGAGCGCGGACATTCTTGTCCACTCTTTGGAGCGGTCGCGGATCTCCGAACATTTTTGTCGGCATTTGGTGATCATGGGCGCGCGCGGACAGGAATGTCCGCGCTCCGGTTCAAGGGAAGCTCCTTCGCCGCGCTGCGAAATATCCGGGCTAAACCACAGACGACTTTTTCCACCTCGCCACCACCCAGACGATGGCGACCCCGAGGGTTATGATCAGCCAGCGATCAACGGGATGCTCCCACAAGGTGGCAAGCAATCGGGCAAGCTCAATCACCGCCATAACCGCAGCCACGACGCCCAGCAGACAAAACCCAAGCAAGGTGATGACAATGGCAAAGAAATCTATCCGACACAGAATAAAGTCGAGTTTATCGGCCTCCGGGATCGCAATTTGATGGGTTTGGGCCGGGCTTGCCGACGGTTCCGTGGGGTTCATGTTTTTAGTTTATTCCCAAATGTGAATTTTGCCCGGCAATTCGACATGGTTGAACGCATTGCGCCAGCAGCCTGCCTGGTCGCGATAGGCCATGCACCGGAAATCGGCGCCTTCGACCATGAAAAACTCGATGAGAAAAGGCCGTTCCGCTGGTTTTTGAACCTCGGTTTCCGGCTCCATCGGCATCGTCATTTTTTGAAACATAGTTGACTAAAACGAGGACAATTTGCCATGCCATGAGCGGCCTCCACAACTGCCCTTTGGGGCAGGCCGCGAAAAGAACCAAGCAACCGGTCGCAGAAGAAGGTTGGGATGCAACCCTAGAAAGAAGGCGAACCGGCTGCCTGGATCAAAAATCAGCATTTCAAAATCTGGATGTCCCCAAACAATTCCTCCTGGTTGGACGCGTCGCGCCACGTGCCTTGCTGGTCGCAATAGGCCACGCAGCGGAAATTAATCCCTTGCACCAGGCAGAATTGAAAGACGAATGGCTTGGGGTTGGATGGCCGTTTGGCTGCGAACACCTGGTCGCTGGTTGTAGTGCTGGTTTCGGGCATGCTTGGCTGCACGGCTAATTCATACCATAAGCGTCGCCCAGCCCGCTACTGCCTCTTAGGGCAGGTCAGGGGGCGGCGGATTGATGGATTGGTGGATTGGTGGATTGATGGATTGATGGATTGGTGGATTGATGGATTGGTGGATTGATGGATTGGTGGATTGATGGATTGATGGATTGATGGATTGGTGGATTGGTGGATTGGTGGATTGGTGGATTGGTGGATTGCCTCCTCCTGCTTGCGCCTTTGCCACTTGGCGTCTTGGCGTAAAATTCCCACCGCATTGCTTGAGCCGCCTATTCAAACAGCCCGCACTCATCCGCCAGGCGTGTCAGTTCGGCGACCGATTGGACATTCAGTTTCCGGGTGAGATTGGTCCGGTGAAGCTTGACCGTGCGCACATTAATCGTGAGGGCATCCGCGATTTCCTTGTTCATTTTGCCGCGCACGACGTGACTCAAGACCTCTTTTTCGCGCTCGCTCAATTCCGCAAAACGGCTGCGCAATTCCCGCTGCCGCACGCGCTGTTGCCGCTCGCGGAGGTCGCGCTCCAACGCCCGTTCGACGGCGGCGAGCAATTCCTCTTTGGGGGCGCGTTTGGTCAAATAATCCTCCGCCCCGCCGCGCATGGCGCTTACCGTCGTCGGAATGTCGCCTTGGCCGGTCAAAAAAACCACCGGCAACGGATTCGCGCTCTGCTGCAACGCCGCCTGCAATTGCAAGCCGTTGAGCTCGGGCATCTGCAAATCCGTCACCACACAGCCCGGCCGCTCCGGGGCCGGCCGCGCCAGAAAATCGCGCCCGGTCACATAAGCTTCCACGGCATAACCGACGGCTGTCAGCAACCGGGAGAGCGACCGCAAAAAGGACAGGTCGTCATCCACGACAAAAACCGTGCCCGTTTTTTTGGGGAGCGTCGGTGTCATGGTTCCAGTTTAGCCATCCGCGCGGCGCTGGCAAGTCCCCGCACAAGCCGGCCAGCAATTCTCATCTTGAGGAGCGCGGCTGTGTCGAAGACCAGCCGCAGCGGCTAAACAGTCTCCGAAGGGCGGGAAATCCGGAGGCATGCTGCGGCTGGTCGTGACGACACAGCCGCGCTCCGGGCCAAAATGAGAATTGCTGCAAGCCGGCGGGGTTCTGATTTGGCATGGGCGCGTGGGGCGCCCGACACGGTTCGCTGCGGCGTATTCGAAAACGAGCCGGGTCGGAGACCGGCGCTCCGCAAATCAGGACCCGGTCGGCAAGTCGCCTGGTTTCACTTGGTCGCATCCTGCCGGCGGCAGGAGGAACGTGAAGGTTGTCCCTTCCATCCCGCGGCTGTGCATCCAGATATCACCGCCGTGGGCTTCGATGATCGTTTTGGAAATCGCCAGCCCCATCCCCATGCCATCGGACTTGGTGGTGAAGAAGGGTTCAAAGATGTGCCCGGCATGCTCCGGGGTGACGCCCGTGCCGCCATCGCGGACCGTGATTTGGAGGTTGCCGGCGGGCGTGCACACCAGCCCCACGGCCACCGACCGGCGGGCAGCGGGCACGGTCTTCAGGGCATCCATGGCGTTGAAAATCAGATTCAGCAACACCTGTTGCACATGCACGCGATCGCCCTGCGCCGCCGGCAACTGCGGCGGGATTTCCGCCTCCAAGCGTACCTGCCGCGCGGCGGCGTCCGGCTGAACCATGGCCAGGGTGTCGGCCACCAAATCCCGTAAATCCAATGGCCCCAAGGTCAGTTTCTGGCGCCGGAACAAACTGCGCATGCGGTCAATGACATCGCCCGCGCGCTTGTCGTCCCGGCGGATGTCGGTGAGGATGGCCTGGACTTCATTCAGGTCGGGCGGTTCCTGCTGAAGATAAACTTCCGCCGCCTCGGCATTGCGCAGGATGGCGCCCAAGGGTTGATTGAGTTGATGGGTCAGCGCCGAGGCCAGTTGCCCCATCATGGACACGCGGGAGGCGTGCGCCAGTTCCGTGCGCTGCCGCAGGATTTCCGCCTCGGCGGATTGTTTCCGTTGCCGCTGGACGAGCAAGGCGGCGATGGTGATTGCCTGGGCGAGCAAACCCAGCCCGAGGAGCAGGAACAACTGCCAATGTTCCTCCCACAACGAATGCGGCTGGTAGCGGATCACGCATTTCGCGGGCAGCCGGCTGGGCTTGATGTGCCACCGTTGCATGGCCCGCCAATCCACCATCGGGATCCCGTTGGATCTCACCTCGACGGGAAACTGGGTGACCGGCGTTCCGGCCAGAACGCGGGACGCCAGCCTGCCCGCGCTGGCGCCGAGGTTCTCGAAGTCCAGGACGCTGCCGCCCACGGCGCCGCTGCCGATCAAACTGCTCCCCATGGCATACACCGGCACCCTGGCCAAAGGCGCCAAAGTCTGCACGACTTGGGACGTATAAAATGGCTGCTCGGTGATATCGTGTTGCACGGTGCCCACCAGCAGCACCGTGCCTTCGGGCAGGGTCTGGGCGGCCTGATAGACCTCGTTCATCGGCCGGTTGTTCCAGTATTCGAAAGCCACGCCCTCGATTGAGTGGGCGGTCTGCGCCACCCGCGCCCGCACCAACTCATCCGCCGCTGACGTTCCCGTCACCACCACCACGCGGCGGGTTTCCGGCTGAAGCTGAAAAATGAACTGGATGGTGCCCGGAACATCAAAACGTTGCTGGATGGCCGTGAAGGGCGGCTGGCCCAGCGCCGGCGGCAGGTCCAGGTCATTGATCACCACGAACACCGATGGGACATTGCTGGCCAGCGCCGCTGACATTTCCCGTGCCAGCAGATAGTTTCGCGCCATGAACACCATCAGCAGGTCCAGGTTCAGGCCCTGGTATTTCTCCCGGATATAGTTCTGAAACAACTGGCGGTGCGCCGGGTCGGCAAAATGGGCGGCATCCATGCTCTCGATGAAAAACTCAACTCGGTTGGTGCTGTTTCCCAGCACCGCGGCCTTTACGGCTTGTTCCATCAGCGTATTGCCGGGCAAATCTCTGGCCTCGCTGAAGACCAGCAACACCCGTTTGGGGCGGGCGCGGTCGCCGCCGCCGGCGCTTTGCGCCCCGACGGGCGGCGGCAGCAGACCCAACCACGCCATCGCGAACAGGATCGCGAGGCTGAGTATGCCGCGCAATCGCGGCCTGGAATGTCGGGGGTGAATCAACGAACACAGCCTAATCGCCAGCACCGGATTTTCAAGCCTTTCATCACGGCAACGGCGGGTCAGGCAAGGATTGATGGATTTTGGGATGCTTGGATTCATGGGAAGCCCCAACCTCCAGAATTGGATGCACATTGGGACCATGAACCGCGCAATCGGAGCGCCGGCCTCCGGTACGGCTCGACGGCGGCCATTTCCAACGAGCCGGGTCGGAGACCGGCGCTCCGGTTCATGGGATGCGTGATGCATGGAGTGAAAATGTTCCATGCTCGGAGTTACTTGGATTTGCCTGGATTAGCCTTTATTAGCCTGGATTTTTGCGGATTCGCCGGGGAGTTGAAGGAAAAGCTCAAACCTGAACCTCGGAAATAAGGAAATGGGTTTGTTTGGCGCCGTCGTGAGGATGGAAAGTCGCGGAAGGCGCTTTGACCGAGTGGTTTACAAAGATTGTGGACTGGGTTCGTTAGGCAATTTTGGGCAGGTGCGACATACGATACAGTTGCCTGCGCCATGCGGTGGCGCGACAAACGACTCACGCGTTGCCGGAACTCCGGAACGAATTGGCGGCAGCAGACGCATTGAGGTCTTGGGGTTGCTGGATTTGGGGAATTCAAAATTTTCATTTTTTGATGTGCTTTTTCGTGTTCTTTTGTGTTTTGGCGTGTGCTTCTGTTCCATGGGCAATTCCAGCAAACGCCCGGCAGACGCGTTATCACAAACGCGGCCCTCGACGACGGGGCCACAGTCCAGTTGTCCTGTGGTCTGTGGTCCCGTCGTCCTTTTCAGCCGCTGCTTGGTTGTCGCAGTCACGCGGCGAGTATGCCCCAAGTCTGGGAAAAGGGGGTGTTAGCGGCTTACACGAAATGCGGTTTTTGCGCGATTTTGTGTTAGCCGCTAACGCGGCCGGGGGCGGATGGGGGGATTTTTGGCTGGCTGGATTGTGGGTGCTGCTTGATGGTGGCCAAAGCCTGAACCCGCCGCCCGCAAAGATTTCAGTTGCGGGGATGGGGAAAGCAGGCGTAGCATCGGTTCATCAACTGCAATTCAGGAATAAGCGGATATGAAAGATTACGTTGTGAAGCAAGAACCGGAAGCGGCGGCAAAAAACGACACCGTCTGGGCCTTCGATCTGGGCAAAGGCTCCATCGGTGAGGCGGTGCGGCGCGGTACCGGTTTTCTGCACAAGGCCTCGCTGCTCATCCCGGCGGATTTTGCCGAAACCAAAACCGCCGCTGGCCGCCGCCGGATGTGGCGCACGCGCCAGGCACACAAGGCGCGAGAGCAATGGCTGGAAAAAGTGATGCACGCCGCCGGCATTGAAGTCCTCAAAGGCCGGCAGGTTGGCAAGGTGAATGGCAAATGGACAGAAACCGCCAAAGGTGATCCGCGTTTGGAACGGGAATTCCCCGCGCCGGGCGATGATACCTGCCACACCTCCTGCCTGCTGCGTATCAAATTATTGCGCGGTGAGAAACTGGAACCGTGGCAGGTTTTCAAAGCCTTCCACTCCGCGATTCAGCGCCGCGGTTACGACAAGGACATTCCGTGGAAAACGCGCGAATCGCGCAACGCCAAAAAGGAGGACGGTGAAGAGGATGCCGGCACAGAAAAACGGATGCACCAGTTTGAACTAGCGTTGGAAACAATGGCTCCCGGTAAAACTGAATTCCAATTCCCGGCCTATTTTGATGCTTGGAAAATGGGGCTGTGGAATCCGGCCAAGCCAGATGAATTAAAAAACCGAACTGACTGCCGCGCTGAAAGCACTCGCAATCAGATTGCCCCGCGCAAATTGGTGGAAGCCGAAATTCGCAGAATGGTGGAAGGAGCAGCCCAGCATTACCCCGCGTTGACAGGCAAAGCGGATTTCCTGCTCTATGGACCGGCGCAACAAAGCTATGCCTCTTACAAACCAGAACTTCGCGAAAAATTTAATTTGCGTGAAGGTGGCGCAACAGACTGGCAAGGTGTCGTCGGCCAAAAACTGCCGCGCTTTGAAAATCGTATCATTGCCAAATGTGCATTGATTCCGCGATTGAATGTTTGCAAATTGCGCGAAGGGGGAAAAGGCCAGCCGCACGAAAAATCTTTGGTGGCAGTGGAAGTCGCGTTTCTGATGAAGCTAAAGAATCTCCGCATTCAGCGCCCCGGAGGGATCGGGTGGCTGTCTGCCAATGAAATACGCGCCATTCTCGAAGACCAGAGGCGCAAAGACTGGAAAATTACAAAGTCTGCATGGAAAAAACATTGCATCAGCATTGGTGCCATTCCATTGCCGGGACATGAAGAAATTGAGTCACCGCGCTTTTCAGGTCGCAGCCGTTTTTGCCGTCCGGCTTTGGAATTGTTGAAACGGCTGATTCTTTCCGGCCAAAAACCATCTGAGTTTTTGAAGGACGAAATTCAGAGGCTGAATGGGAACAAAGACCCACTGAAAGGACTGGTTGAGGCTGACCTCAAATTCATCGCCGACATGGCGGCGAAAAACGATACTTGGGAGGGCATTTTCATCCCGAACCAACAATTAGAGGCGCTGACTGAACTGGCCAACAATTCCGACGCAGCCATTGCCCGTTTAATAGGGCGGCAAAACGACCCCGTTGTTCGGCATCGTTTGGGCGTTTTTTACAAGCGGCTATGCGAATTGGAGCAGGCCACAAAGTCGCGGCCTGACCAAGTTGTGCTGGAATTTGTTCGTGAAGATTTCATGGGCAAAAAAGCGAAGCTCGAATACAACAGCTTCATTAAAAGACGCGCCGAAGAACGCATTAAAGCCCGCGAGGAAGCTGCCCAAGCTGGCGCTACTGAAAAATCCGCCGGCCTGAAACTTGAACTGCTTCGCGCCCAAGACGGTTGTTGCCTCTATACCAATGAAGGTTTGATCCCCTCCAAGCTGGATGAATACCAGATTGAACACATCGTTCCCCGTTCCAAAGGCGGGCCAGACGCCGTGGTCAATTATGTGCTGACGAGCCAAAAAACCAATGAGGCCAAGGGCGACCGCACACCTTACGACTGGTTCCATCAAGAAATGCCGGACAAATGGGATGCCTATGTCAACCGCGTTCGCGCCCGTGCCACACATTTGCGGAACAAGAAAGTGCAACTGCTCATTTCGCCTGTCGCTCATGAGTTGGCCGAGCGTTACACCGCATTGGCAGAAACGGCCTGGATTGCCAAGCTCGCCCAAGCCATCGTCGGCCTGCATTTTGGCTGGCGCAATGGCGTGGATGAAAATGGAAACAAAAGAGTAACGGTGATTTCCGGCGGGCTGACCGGACGCATCCGGCGCAAGTATGCGCTAAACCAAATTCTGAATCCCAACGCCAAAAGCGAGGAGGAAGCCGAAAAGAAAAATCGCGATGACGACCGGCACCATGCACTGGATGCAATGGTGATTAGTTTTATTCCTGCATGGGTGCGTGATACGGTGAAAGAGAAGTTCTTTCGCTTCCCGGCACCGATTCACCAAAATGCGAGAGGATTCTTTGAAAAGGAACTTGCATCTGTCATTCCACAGAGTCTTTGTTTTGAAAAGGCAACTTTGGCTGAAACTATTTATGGTGCGCGGGGCAACGGTGAAAGCTTGGTGATTGTGCAACGATCAGAACTATTACAATTGGCTTTCAAGTCAATTGCTCCCGGCAAAACGAAATTTGATCTGGATTATCTTGGCGACCAAATCAAATCGGTTCGTGACAGCCGCATACAGAGCCTGCTGGCAGAATTTCATGGCAAGTCGCCAGATGAGTCGGCTTGGAAGAGCTTCTGCGAACACTTTTACCTCCTGCAAAAAAACGGTTCCGCAGGGGCGCGTGTGTTGAGTGTGCTGATGAACGTGGGCGAGCCCAAGGAGTACAAAGACCTCTCCAAAGACGGCACTGGTGCCTGGCGTAAAGCGTTGAAAGGACATAAAGGGCAGATTGTCTATGCGGAAACCGGCGTGGACAAAATGGGCAAAACCCAAGAAACAATACAAGTGCGACCGGTCTATGCTTTTGAAGCACACGCACAGGTTAGCAAAGAGCTTGCGGAAAAGTTTGGGGATAAGTGCCGAATCATTGGCTTTTTCCAAAGCGGTTGCTTGATTGAAGTGGATAAACCCGTTGCTCACGCCAAGCATCCACTGCCGCCGGGCAAATACAAACTCAACACCATTATCACGGACAACAGGCAAATTAAAATTACGACTCCCGACGGAAAAACTTACCCGGATATTCCCAAATACAGCTTGGCAAGTTTTGTTGCTGCTGGGCTCAAGCGCGTGTGAATTGCGTCAAACATCCAATGTTATGAGCCACCACATCCTTCACGTCTTTCAGCACGGCGCGGTTTTGGGCCGGGAACGTGGTTTCATCACCTGCAAGGCGGAAGGACAGGCGGAACGGCGGTTGCCGCTGGATGACCTCCGGGCGGTCATCATCGCGGCGCGCGGGGTGACGCTCACTTCCGGTTTTCTTTCCGGCCTGCTGGAGCGGGATGCCATTGCGCTGCATTGCGACGAGCGGTATCAGCCGTGCGGCTGGACGGCACCGCTGGCGCGGGTGGTGGATTTGAGGACGTTTGAGAACCAGACGGCCAAACCGAAACGGCTGAATGAAAAGCTCTGGCATGAAATGTTGCGCGGCAAGACGCTCAACCAGTCGCGCGTGTTGCAGCACAAGCGGCTTCGGTCGCCGCACTTGGACCTGGCCCTCAAGCAGGAAGTGTTTGACGAGGGCAATTGCGCGCGGCGCTACTGGCAGTTGTATTTTCCCGCCATCGGGTGGTCGGCCACCCGGCGTGACCGCAAGGAGGACACCGCGCCAAACCAGATGCTCAACTACGGATACGCGGTGCTGTCGGCGCTGTGCCACCGCGGCTTGCTGGTTCACGGGTTGCTGCCGCAACTGGGCGTGTTTCACAAGCCGCGTTTCCGCTCCGAACCGCTGGTGTACGATTTGATGGAGGCGTTTCGTCCGGCGGTGGAATTGATGCTGGCGGAGTTCATGCTGGAGCCGGATGTTTCCATGAAGGCATGGGCCAGGAAGGTCGGCACGGAATTGCGCGAGCGGCGCGTGCAGCATGAGGCCTACACGCTGAAATTGATGGACGCGATTGAGGCCTCGGCCAATTCGCTGGCGCGCGCATACGAAGAAATGTCGGTGCAGCCGTTTTGGGTGCCGGAGCTGCCGATGTCGCCCAATTAAGCGAGTGACGAGACGCAATCCAATTTCAGATTTTAAGGGGAGCCTCCTCACGCCGGCGGCTGCAAACAATCGAATGCATGAACAATTCGCCTTTCAGCATGGGCTGGCTCATGGCCATGTTTGACTTGCCGGTGATGACCGACAAGGAGCGGAAGATGGCGACGCGTTTTCGCAACGACCTCATTGACCACGGGTTTCTGATGATCCAATTCTCCGTCTATGCGCGTCCCTGTGTGAATTTTGAACAATTAAGCAAGCATCTGGGCGTCATCCAAAAAATGGTGCCGGAAGCGGGCAACGTGCGGTTGCTCTTCATCACCGACGAACAATGGGCCAAGAGCGTGACGGTGATCGGGCCGAATTACGACCAAGGCAAGCGCGCCAAAGACCCGAAAATTCCAGACCAGGTGGAGTTCTGGGAATAAAATAAGAGCGTTCGGACGTGACAAAGCAGTGGTCCGAACGCTCTAAATTCAGTTAAGCCTTCCCCCCGAAAGAGCATCAACTGCGGTTAAGATAGCCAAAATCAACCGCTTCTGTCAAGCCGATTTTACCCGACGCTCTTCCGGGGGGAAGGCAAAACAACGGTGGGAGAAGTCGCGGCGCTCTGGAAATTTTACCCGACGCTCTTCCGGGGGGAAGGCAAAACCCTGTGACCCGTCACAACACAAAGACACTAATTTTACCCGACGCTCTTCCGGGGGGAAGGCAAAACTGGACTTCCGGGTGGCCACCTGGCCGCATTATTTTACCCGACGCTCTTCCGGGGGGAAGGCAAAACAACCAGCGCGTAGGTATTGACGCCGCTGGAATTTTACCCGACGCTCTTCCGGGGGGAAGGCAAAACATGTTCGCTAGTGTGTTCAACACTGGAGACATTTTACCCGACGCTCTTCCGGGGGGAAGGCAAAACACGGTGATGTCAACGAACTGGCCGAAGTGCATTTTACCCGACGCTCTTCCGGGGGGAAGGCAAAACAAGGGCACACTCACTGCCATCGGCACAAAGATTTTACCCGACGCTCTTCCGGGGGGAAGGCAAAACACCGTCCAAGCCCGTCACCCAGAAGCATTCATTTTACCCGACGCTCTTCCGGGGGGAAGGCAAAACGGCCCCCAAGTTCCAATTCTGGCCGTCCGTATTTTACCCGACGCTCTTCCGGGGGGAAGGCAAAACTTCTATTTTATTCATAAACATTAACTATAAATTTTACCCGACGCTCTTCCGGGGGGAAGGCAAAACACCTAAAATAGATTATTTACATCCAGATAAATTTTACCCGACGCTCTTCCGGGGGGAAGGCAAAACCCGGCCTGCAAGCAACCGCTCGTCCGATTGATTTTACCCGACGCTCTTCCGGGGGGAAGGCAAAACCATCTCCACGTCACCAATCGGGTCGAGCGTATTTTACCCGACGCTCTTCCGGGGGGAAGGCAAAACGGTCGTGTTGTGTGCGATGGTGGCCAGGTGATTTTACCCGACGCTCTTCCGGGGGGAAGGCAAAACCTGGGACGAGCGGGAGTGTGACGGTGGGCAATTTTACCCGACGCTCTTCCGGGGGGAAGGCAAAACAATGGCAGTCCACGGACGCGGTGTCCATCGATTTTACCCGACGCTCTTCCGGGGGGAAGGCAAAACACCCGCGGGCCGTGCTGGCGAAGCTGGCGCATTTTACCCGACGCTCTTCCGGGGGGAAGGCAAAACGCAAATTGCAGCGTGAATTCAGCCTGCCGAATTTTACCCGACGCTCTTCCGGGGGGAAGGCAAAACGCATGGCGTTCGTGATCGTTGCCAGGCTCCATTTTACCCGACGCTCTTCCGGGGGGAAGGCAAAACCGGACGTGAAGCAAGGCAACATCGTCGTGGATTTTACCCGACGCTCTTCCGGGGGGAAGGCAAAACCAAGACGGTAGATGAGTCCCACACCAAATAATTTTACCCGACGCTCTTCCGGGGGGAAGGCAAAACTGTGGTGGAACGGTTGTACAAGCCGGCGGGATTTTACCCGACGCTCTTCCGGGGGGAAGGCAAAACTATGTACAGACAACGTAAAAGATATTAATAATTTTACCCGACGCTCTTCCGGGGGGAAGGCAAAACCAACGAGTAACATCATCAGCATCGCGCTCCATTTTACCCGACGCTCTTCCGGGGGGAAGGCAAAACATGCGGGGCCGGACAAAGCCATGTCCCCGGATTTTACCCGACGCTCTTCCGGGGGGAAGGCAAAACCACCTGCAGTTCCATGCGCTCGCGGCTGTAATTTTACCCGACGCTCTTCCGGGGGGAAGGCAAAACAGTTGGAATGACGGTGAATGTGCTGCTTTGATTTTACCCGACGCTCTTCCGGGGGGAAGGCAAAACAGGTGCTGCTCATGCCGTCAAAACTGTGCGATTTTACCCGACGCTCTTCCGGGGGGAAGGCAAAACAGCGGATTACCTATTGGACATTCTTTAGATATTTTACCCGACGCTCTTCCGGGGGGAAGGCAAAACTCACCTTGCTGATGATGTCCGGCAGGCTGGATTTTACCCGACGCTCTTCCGGGGGGAAGGCAAAACGGAGGGCGGAGACGCGGCTACATCGTATTCATTTTACCCGACGCTCTTCCGGGGGGAAGGCAAAACCCTGCTGTCCCGCTACCGTGTTGCCATCCGATTTTACCCGACGCTCTTCCGGGGGGAAGGCAAAACGTGGTGCGAAAGTTCAACTGGCCAAAGCGAATTTTACCCGACGCTCTTCCGGGGGGAAGGCAAAACGCAACGATCTTGCCACGGTCGAAAAGATTATTTTACCCGACGCTCTTCCGGGGGGAAGGC
>Ga0364874_10512_pt1 | contig 15538 bp, 30 predicted proteins | sample ExccelAu500001D4_2_FD_206922 | JGI IMG/M metagenome (GOLD analysis project Ga0364874, IMG submission 206922) | Enriched cells from Trout Bog Lake Hypolimnion, Wisconsin, USA - BchlTB.Aug07.5000.01.D4 | ecosystem: Environmental > Aquatic > Freshwater > Lake > Hypolimnion/Profundal zone | place... | reverse complement strand
ACATATCCTTTTTCTTTGTTCTTGCAGCTATTCATCGCACCCATCAGTCCGTCAAGCTGGAAAAACCGAATGAGCGCAGGATTTACGAGATTGCACGAAAACATTGTGGCCACCAGGCCGTCTACAAAGAAAATATAGACGATTTTGCCGAAAAAATGGGATCAAAAGGCGCACGGTTTAAAGTCAGAAGCTCGTTGAAGGATATTATAAAACGTGATTCATTGCCGGAATACCACCTGGCTCTTGACGACAGTAAAAAGGTGGATGATGTTGTAATCTATACCCGCAACCAACATACCATGTCCAAATACATCATCGAAAAAGATTTGTTCAAATGGTATGAGGCCTTGTACAGATATGATAACTGGAACAAGAAAGCCGACATTGCCAATTCTTCTGACAGGGCTTCCATTTGATAGGTTTAGCCAGAAAGAAATGGAATTATCCATGTCTGAACGACCAAAAAATCTGGATTTAAGCCAACTGGCCAAACGGATCGTTGATGAAGCGACCGGCATTGAGCCAGTCACGTCGCCACCGGCAAAAAAGAACCAGGCTGCTGTAGAGCTGGGGCGAAAGGGAGGCAAGATAGGCGGCTTGGCCAGAGCTTCCAGGCTTACTCCCGAGCAGAGAATTGATGCGGCCAGAAAGGCAGCTAATGCGCGCTGGAATAAAATTCAATGAACGAGCTGGAAGTCATTGCGCTTGTTGAAGCCATCCCGGCAAAAAATCTCCGGCGCGGCCAGGTAGGAACCATCGTGGAAAGACTTGCGCCCGGAATGGTGGAGGTTGAGTTTGCCGATCTGGACGGGAAAATTTACGCTCTGTGTGCGGTTCCCGAAAACAATCTGCTTGTATTGCATCACACCCAAACTACCCGCTTGCAAGGTTAAACTGCGGGAGCTTTTACCGCCTATCGCGGATGTTTTTTCCATGCCAAAACCCTACAAAAAACGCGTGATTCCACGCGTTTACGCATAAAATCCTCTGTTAAATCAGCCTGCCCGCCCATCCTTTTTACCGCCTATCACGGATGAAAGCAGGGCAAGAGTGACATCGAGAGCAAGTCCGATTTACCGCCTATCACGGATGCTTTTACCGCCTATCACGGATGAAATTTGTGCCTCACAGACCGCTTAACCCTTATATTTTGCCGCATTTATGAGCAAAAAACCTCTTTTGAGCAGCCCCGGCGCCTATTTTGCGCTACCGCCTATCACGGATGATTTTCACCGCCTATCACGGATGAAAACAGAAGTTATGCACAGATTTTAGAATTTACCGCCTATCACGGATGAAAGTACCGCCTATCACGGATGTTTTTTACCGCCTATCACGGATGTTTTAAAAATCAAATTTACCGCCTATCACGGATGTTGGCGGTCTCGAAAGCCATGCGGCCATTGGGTTTCAAAAAATTTAACACGCGCGGGCGCGCGCACGGTTTTTAACGTACCTTTCTTAACGTCTTAACGCGACGCAGAGCGCGGGGCACCCCGTTGGGGTTCCCCCACCTTCGGCGGCTCCCCCTCCCCAATAATGCCACGGCTACGCCGTGAATCATTTATTTTGAGGGAGGTACACAACACACTCGACTTCGAAACCATCATTTTAAAAAATCCACGGTTAAACAAAACTACTTCAACAACAATAAAGGCAGGCGCTAGTCGCGCCTGAATCATCAGGAGAAAATCCACGTTCACCATAACATGAACCGCAACCACGGCAAAGCCGTGGGCGTCCCGTATCGGCCTGCTAAAGCAGGCGCGGACGGGTGTCGCTATCGCTCCATTCATGAGAGAGGACACTAAATTGCGAAGTTTTCTTAAAAGCGTCTGCCAAAGAAGGGGGTAAAACTCATTTTTAGGGTGATGATCTGGTTCGTATACCTTTACACGAGCTTTTTTAATGGGTAAGGCGCAGTTATTTTGTGACTGGATATGACCGATTACCTCCAGGATGTGTTTAATGACTTTAATGGCGTAATACAGAGTGATTGCTTAAACCCGCCTGGGGAAGTTTCGCGCGCGAAAGTGAAAATGATCGGCGATGGAGGAGGAGGTCGGGGGAGTAAGCCAGATAACTTTCCGAAGGCAAGATGGTGAATCTGCCTCGTTCCATTGAGTTCAATGACTGTGCGGGCTACGAAGCCAAGAAACGCTAAAGTTCACTGTAATATTCTTTTTTACCATTTATGATGGTTTTTGCGCTGATTTTGACACTTTCACCATCTTGAGTGATATCATTTAAAACTCTATTCCTATGGACTGATACATGGCAAAACCAAAGATTGTCGAGGATAAAGACCTTGCTTTGCTCATTAAAGTAACTAACGCTACAAGCGGCCAGAACGCGAAACGCAACGTCGCGTTGCTTTACACTCTTTTCGGTACAGGTCTTCTGCCGACTGAGATCGCTTCCTTACGAGTGAATGATTATCTGAGCAACGATCGCCCGATTGTGGATACGATCGTTCGGCCTGAGATTTCATTTAATGGTCGTAGTAGACCGTTGATGTGGACTAACAAAATACTGACCACCGCTGTAAATGAATACATTGAAGAGCGAATCAAGAAAGGTCTTGGCGCGAATCAATCATCATTGGGGTGTCTTGGACTTGACCCATTATCACCTCTGTTCCTTTCGCGCGGCATAGAGGGTTTTACGTTTAGGGAGACAGAACGCAACGGCAAAATATATCGTTCATGCGGTAGCTTGGTAAATTTGTTGAATAAATTAATTGCTGGGGCTGGCTTGGAAGGTTGTAACACAGGATCGGCACGACGCACTTTAGCCGTGAAGTTACACCGCAAGCGGATTGATCTTCGCACTATCAATGAAATTCTTGGGCAATCCAGTCTGACAGCAACAAGAGCACTATGCCAGGGCGACACCATGCGGTTGAGTAAGCTTGTGGAGGGGGTAATTTGATGGGTCGCTTGTCGTTGGTATTGTAATTATTCTGGATAATTCGTACCATACGCTTTGCGTATATATTTATGAACGAGAAGATAGAAATGACATCTAAAAATACAGTAGTTTCACAGCAAGAATTTCTGCGCGATGCAATGGAACGGCTTGGTATGACGCGTCAGCAATTCGCCGACAGGCTCCATACTAAAAAAAGGCGTCTCGATGACTGGCTGCTTCCATCTGATTCAAAAGGGTTTCGTGAGCTTGATTCTACTATTTGGCAGTTCGTTCGTGAGATATTAAAAAGTATTTGACATATACGCAATGCGTATATATAATGATGACAAGATAGATCATTATGAGGACGCTGTAATGAACAGATACCAGGCACAACCACCGATAACCATAGGCGATATGGAACTACTTGCCGGTGTTGAAAATAGAAACATGTTTTGGAAACCGCTCATTCCCGTTTTTCAACATCAGGGCAGTGATGAAGGTATGTCGGCGTGGAGAAAGAAGGTGGTCGAGGAAATCCGCCGTCGAGTCTCAGCAGGAGAATTATCGGTGTTGTACCCAATGGAAACCGTGTCTATCGCAGAAATCAGTAAGAAATCCAGTCAGTTCAAAAAAAATCAAAAGGTGGTAGCTAAAGACGGACGCTATGAAGCACGGGTGCTGAATCGTCATAGGGACGGTTCAATAACGATCAGACAAACTTTTTTGCTATGCGATGGTGAGGCAGTCGCGGGTACATTTTTGGGTTATATCCACCGGATAAACCCGGATTTGGTTCGTGCGGCTGTTTAGAACTACTTTCGCGCGCGAAAGTCATTAAAGAGGTAATGGCTATGGTTATTTTAAGTGTTTTAACATCGCTCGTGCTGGCTACATCGCTGTCTGCAATTATTGTTTTTAAATCAATTGAGGGTAGATCAATTGCGCTTTCTTTAAGTGCAGCCAGATATGGTGCATGGATGGTGTTTGGTGCAGCAATTACGTGGTTTTTGGTAAGTTGAGGAAATATGAATCCGGAAATCACACGAACAGTTGGAAAGAGAACAATGCCGGAACTATGTCTTCATGCTAGCGGGAAGCATTAAAGAAAGCCGCTGCCTTTAATGAGTCTCTTCAATCATCTTTTCCATTTGGGGGAATGATTTGCTGTGCCAAAGGGGTTTATCGTTTCAAAACACACGAAGAAGCTAATCTACATCAAGAAATTTATGTTGCCAATACAATGGCGAGAATTAATCAATTGAACAGAGATAAAAGTAATGGATAGTTCAGAAATTGAAGCGCGTACGGATTAGTTACCAGGCCACCGTAGGAAAGGACTTGAAGATGCCAACAACACCAGCAAAGCCTTGTATGCAACCAAGCCTCTTGACGTTCGAGGCGCTGCTTGAGCTTGCCCGTGATGGTGATGTACCTCTTGACCATTCTGGCACGCGCCATGATCGACTAGATCGCTTGCCGGAGGCTGTGTATGTCGAGCAGTGGCAGCGTGCGAATGCGCCAGGGCGAGATTTGTTAGTGAAGATACTTGGACGCCATCCAACTCAGGAAGAAGCAGATGTTGCGGCGAATGTTATTCAGTGGCTCGGCACTGCTGTTGGCTTGGGTTTTGTGCGCCAGGCTGAAACCACGATAGAGCAGCGCAAGATTGCGGCTCAACAAAGTATGCTGACATAGAAAAGGAAAATTTGAAATGAAAGAATACATCACGCTCGCACCGTCACCTGTAAATCCAGGCATTGAAATTGTTGCTGGATTGACTATAGCAAGACTTGCACCTTACAACAATTACATGGTGACATTACAGTTTACACCTAATATTTTGGAACATGAGCCTGAAAATGATCATCCTGGTCTCTTGGTTCGTCAAATTACTATGACTGTTGATAACAACGAAACCGTAAAACATCAATTTGATTTGAACGGCACCAGAAAACACGTTGTTCAAACAAATGGCACCTCCTATGAGGTTGAGTTACTAAACATCACTATTGGCGGCGAATTCAATTTGCCAATGTATAAGTTAGCTGTTACCAAATCACCTATGTAGGAAAGGTTCCATCATGCTTAGACATGTAGCCGTAGGGCTGAACTATCTAACAACTTGTCCACTGATTGAGCTGGAAGGTATGTTCAAGAACGAACGTGGTGAAACAATTGCACCAGAGGCTGTTGTAGCACAGGCGGTAGTGCTTAAAGCTCAGGGCTTTGAAGTGTTACCACCATGCAATAACTTTGATGCCCTTGGCTATTGCAATGGGCATATTGAATAATGGAAAGGCTGACATGAGTAGCGATATAAATCAAGGAATAACGATATGGCAGGCTGTTAAACACACGCCTGCAAATCTAGCCGCATTGATGTTGGTAGGCGCAATGATTTTACCGGGGCTAGGTTGGTTGTTGTGGGGTCACTCAGTGGCGGATTTCGCAACGGGGGCTGTCGGTGGTTGCGTCATTGCCATCGCCCTACGTGCTGTTTTTGTGGCTCTCCAGTCGAAGAAATAAAGGGAAAGGTAAAGATCATGGCAAACGCACGCGAAATGCTAGACGTGGTAGGTGACTGGTTGGGATGGCAAGATAAAACTCTTTCATTCGGGTTAGATAAGACCTTGAATATTTCTTACACATCATTTAATCGCGATGACAAAGAACTTAAATCATTGGGCTATATATAAAGGAGTTTGTAATGGGCGCGTCCTATGAAAATGATGTGATTGCTTGGGCTAATGAACAAGCTCAATTATTGCGTTCAGGCCAACTTACATCATTGGATATTGAACACATTGCAGAGGAGATTGAGGACGTGGGCAAAAGCGAACAACGCGAGCTGGCGAATCGCATGGCAGTTTTATTAGCTCACCTTATAAAGTGGGAATATCAACCAATGTTGCACTGTGCAAGTTGGGAGTCTACCATTCATGCACAGCGCAACAGTATTGATAGGCGTATTCACAAAACGCCAAGTTTGAAAGCGTCTCTAGCTGATGATGATTGGTGGGCTGATGCTTGGGGTGATGCGGTGGTGGAAGTGTCAAAAGAGACTGGTATGAATTATAGAAGTTTCCCAGACACATGCCCTTGGTCTGCCGAAAAAGTGCTTGATCGCGCTTATTTCCCTGCCGCTCGCGGCGTGTAGTTTGGCTATCGGAAACAACCAATGATGGAGAAGCAAGAAACTATCATCGATCCATTACAATGTGGTGATTGCGGCAATTATTACGATCTCACCTTGACTCCATATATTGGGGTTTGTCCTACTTGCTACATGAAAAATAAAGTTGAGTATGATGCCATTTTGTTTGAGAAAGAAAAACTGTCTCTGGCTGAGGTTTCTTGAGTTGTAAGGGCTTACCATTAATATGGCGAACATGAATCTATTTGGCGACGCAGGTGCCGTATTTTCACCGTGCATGAAGTATCGCTATCGACTATGGAGAAACTGGGGAGAAGGTAAACCTTTGGTTTTTATTATGCTGAACCCAAGCACCGCTGATGAGGCAACTAACGACCCCACTGTGGAAAGATGTCAGAGGAGAGCGGTAAACATGGGGTATGGAGGCCTTAGAGTGGCCAATATATTTGCCTTGAGGTCTACCGATCCGAATGCGCTTTATGAGTGTGATGACCCAATCGGTAAAGAGAACGATAACGCTATATTGGAATCCATTGATGAAGCTGGTTTGGTGATATGTGCCTGGGGTGGACATGGCAATTTAAATAACAGGGGAGAGGCAGTCATACAATTGGTACGAAGTGCCAATGTAATACCTTACTATCTTGTTATGAACATGGACGGAACACCAAAACATCCGCTGTACGTTGGATATAACGAGCATCCCAAACCATTTCAATTTGATTGAAGGATTGTTGATTGATGTATTTCAATACGATGTTGGATAGACACTAGAAATACATAGTTATTCAGATTTATATCTAGGCATTTCGGCTTGTTGTTTATAAATTGCATAGGCATTATTCGTTTATATATAGACTTTTTCCGTAATTATCTAGGCCATAAGGTGTACCTCTGTTTTTTTAACCTACTTTCGCGCGCGAAACTAAATAGAAGGATTATTGATGACCGGCAAAGAATTTGAAGCAGGTATGAAAAGACTTGGAATGAGTCAGGCTGAGCTTGCTCGAACACTTGGTATTCACCGCCAGACCATCGCGGCTAAATGTATAGCTGCTGAGGTAGAGCCACTTTACCGAGCTGCCATGATCGGCTTGCTTTCCGAAAAATCGGCTGGCCTTCTGGTTGTGGCTGTTGAGCAGTCTGACACAATTGCATCTAAAAGGTTGAGAGATTCGACTAAAACCCCTTGACATTGTACAATGGTACGTCAATAATTATGTTATACGGTCGAATCTTTCAACTGAAGAGGTAAAGAAAAATGAGTATGCAAACATTTATGGCGTTGGTTTTAGCAAATACGCAGGAAGAAAAGGAACTGGCCCATAAGGAACATGCTGCATCGGAAGCTACGAAACCAAGTGATGCTGAGAATATTGCCCTTTTTTTGTCAAAGTGCGAAATCGGCGCTCCAATAATTCACTAACCGGAAAGGATTGTGGTTGTGGCTTACGATAGGGAGGGGATGGCTTGCAATGGCTGTAAACACCTGCATTATTCTAAGCCAGATGGAAACGGGGTTTGGTTTCGTTGGAAGCATATTCAAGAAGAAAGATGGGAAATACCAGCAGGGCCGCATATCTGGTGCCGCTTTTTTAATTTTCCAGTTAAGGCTATTGTTGAGTTGGTTGTTGGTTGCGACGGTCATAAGAACAAAAATATCGTAAGGCATGAAATACCTCCAGGATGTCCAACTGTTGAGGCTCTTCGTGCAGAATCAAGACAAGGCTTTTTTTGGAATTGAAAAGTAAACGATGAAACTGGATGACGCAATATTTGAACAGGCTAAACGGCAATACGAGGTCACAATGACTGACGTTAATTGTTGTGTGCGCGATCCAATCATAACGTCTTTTGCTATGGCAATGAAAATTTCTGGTTATGTCGAATTACTCGAATCTAGTGGATGTTCAAAACTGCGAGCATGCCCTATTTGCCCGGTAGGTAAAGGTAATTACTCTACGCGGTACAGCAAAAATGGCATTGGTATGTGGGGGTGTCCTCACTGTCAAAACATTACTGAACAATAGGGTAGGTGGTATGAGTATTAAACGTCACCCAAAACAAATTGCATGGATGAAATTATACGAAGATCGTACTGGCTTTACTCCCGTTATAGGACTGAAAGAACTAGAAGATGGACAGATCGGCTTTCAGGAATTCGCTAAGTCAAATATCAAGTGGTACGAGTCTCATTCACACGATGCATATTTGGCAATTAGCCGAGACGTGCCTTGCTCTCCATGAAAAAATGTCAGTTTCCAAGAGTTTGCCCGTGGCTACTAAAAGATATTGCAATGTTTGTAATCGCACAAGAAGGTTTATTGATGGAGTTTGTACATCTGAACATACACTTGATTCTATTTACGATCAGAAAGGCCTAATTAAAAGTCTTACTAGGAAACAAAAGAAACGGCAACTGGCGGCTGAAATGCAAAAACGTTGGGTAAGCGGGTTGAGTTTCGCAGATATTGGAAGGCAGATGGGCTACTCAAGAGAATATGTTAGGGTTTTGCTAAAGGAAATATTGGGTATAACAGGAAATATTAGTACGGCTAACACACACATACCCACAGATAGGGAGTAAAAATGTCAAAAGAAAATAATGTTAACACCAACCCGGCAGAAAAATATTCTCGCGGACTGGATTATCAAGGCAAAGAGAACGCTACTGTGCAAGATTTAATAACTGCTGCCGAGCTGTTTCAGTCTGCTGCAAACGATGGGTATGTTGAAGCCCAGATTAAGCTTGGTTGGTGTTATTTTCACGGAGAGGGAGTTGTACAGAATTTCTTGAAAGCGAAAGAATTGTGGGAACGAGCTGCTGCACTTGGTAATTCAAATGCTCAACACGCGCTCGGATTAATGTACTACAAAGGTAACGGCGTTGAGCAAAGTTATGTGCTTTCATATTTCTGGTTTAAACAGGCTTCTGATTCTGGACTTACAGAAGCGGCTAAATGGTTAAATAACTCAATTTTAAGGATGTCAGCAAAAGATGCTGAGGTTGCTCAAAAATTACTAAAAGAAATTGAATGATGCCAGAAAGAAACCATGTTTGCTAAAGCACTTAATCTGATTAAGTTAACTCCTCGTACATCACCACCATTGATGAGCCATGAAGACGCCATTGCATGTAGTGCAATTGAGCCAGGGATTGTGCCACTTGTGAAGGCGTTGAATGTCCCTGGACTTTGCCAAACTATTTCATCGTGTGAAGGACATGGCAGGCCTGGTGGTTTTCTACTCCCCGGCAGTATGAAAGATAGACCTTTTGTTTTCTTTCGTGCCGATACAAGTTTCGCAAGAGGAATTGCAAGATCAATATATGCAGAGCTTGGGGCCGATACCCTCCTGAATTATGTATGGCGCATAAAAGGACAGTTCTATCCAGAAAGCGCGGAATTGGTCTGGATGCTTGAACTTGAGGATTACAGAATTCCTGAACAATGGAATCGCGCCAGAATCAATGACGATTTAATTGAGCTTGCTTTTCTTGTTTCCCGTTTAATTGAACGAAGTTAATTTGAGAATATTTTAAAAATGGCCCTGACTGATACCAATGTTTTAGAAGAGCTTGTTAATGCTCTTGTGAAGCAGGAAGAAAAATTAAGTCCCCGCGCTTTTGCTACATTGCTGCTTGCCAAAGCACGTATGGGTTTAGATGTAACTAATTATCGGATTTATATTTATGACTTCGAAACGGATTTAAACAACGCCTTCACAGTCAGCGATTATGGGCAGCGTTTTGAGAGAGTCTTAAACAAACAATGCAGCTCATTTGAAGTTATAAATGTGGTTGAGGACGTACCTACACCTCAATATACGTGTTCTACAAAAGGATAATTCCATGAACGATACAATCATTAATCATAGGTTAGAGTTTGTTGAAGGGCCTTTCGATATGACTAATGGTGAACTCGTTTGCGTAAAATTCCCTAAATATGGCCGTGTTGATTTGTGTTTCAAGGCTAGTATGAATATCCCATTTGCCAGAATCCTACTTCATTCTAATGATCGTGCTGTTGATGCGGATGCGGTTATTGAGAGCGCATACAAATTGGGCCAAGAAATTGCCCGCCGCTGGAATTTATGTGCCATCAACGGATAACTTTTAACAGATACCAACCATGAAATATCACGCACCCACAAAGAAACTCATTATTGACCTCGATGCGCTTGAGTATGTTTCTCTTTCACTGCTGAATGCGATGAAACATATCCGCCAGTCGGAAGGATTGCCGTTGGAACCCTATAAACGCGATTGTGCTCTCACTGATGCGGATCATGCACAGAAGAACTTGATTGACGCCGCCGACCGCCTTGGGATTGATCTTGGGGCACGTTGGGGTAATGAACTCGATTTACGCGAACCATCCAGGTAAGAATCATGGCTTACACTCAGGATATGTTCGGTAAACCTCGGAAGAAACGCGAATGGCTTATGCATGTTTGTGATGCTGGAAGCCACGGGCCGGGCGAGAAGCTTGTTAAATATCGTTGTAACCGGTGTGAACTTGAAAGCGAGTGGACAACGGCCTGTAGCGTTACTGAAGCAAAAAGAGGGATTCCATGCCCGGCTTGCAACACCACCAATGTTCATTAATTTACTTTCGCGTGCGAAAGTGTCTAAAAGGAGATTCAGTTTACGTGGCCAATAAAGACTACCCTTAAAAAGAAATGCTCTGTGCCCAGGTACAGGGATCTTCAGAAGGTCTTTCAGCCCCATCAATCTGGTAGTGTTGTTTAACCGGAATAAAAGTATAGCCGATATGAGCGCGGCTAATTGCTCACGTATTCAAACCTTATTTTTGGAGAAAGTCATGAAAAAGAATTTATACACTGTTGGATTATTGTCCGTGATGGGAATAATCGCAGGTTGTGCATCATCGCCTTCGCGGGAACAGATAGCCAAGGATGAGTCCAGGGCGGCAGCAGTCCGGGCCAGTGAAGAGGACGATCGTCGTGCCCACGAACAAAAGCGCATGGAGGCTGAGATAAGCCAGGTTCCGGAATGGGCGCTAAAGCAGGTTAAACCAGACAGCACGGGAGTTTTTGCTGTTGGTTTAGGTGAATCCGATAATATGAGAATCGCTTTGCATAAAGCCACTCTGGAAGCTGAATTTGGATTAGCCAAGAATTTTTCTCAAGAATTGAGCGGCAGCGAGAGGATTTACACTCAGGACAACAATGGTACTGTTGGACATGAACAGTACACAGCCCTCATTGACAAACTGGTAAGTCAGGTTCCGGTTATCGGTTTTGAGATCATCAATCAGGAAGTGAAAGCGATCAATGGCAAATATAACGCCTTTGTTCTGGTTAAATTGCCGTATCAACAATTCAACCGTGTGTTGCAAGACCAACGCGCAAAAACCGAAGACAAAACCATTGCCAAGGCCTTTGACGATCTTGAGCGCCGCCTTAATCAGCGCCGTCAACAACGACTGGATGAAGAAAAACAACAAAACAATGGTACGGACACAAAACTACCAGTAGCACCTGTTGCGGATGCTCCGGTTTCGTCCCCTGTGCCTTCCAAGGTAAGTTCAGTCACCATCAAAACGGACAGTGAATAACTGCCTGTACACATATCGTGTTCGGACACATTTTAAAACTACCGTTAATAACGGTTATGTTTATTGGCATTGCAGCCAGGGCCGACCCTATCGACTGGCGTAGTGCTGAAAACGGTGTTTCACTAGGGCAGGGCAGGGCTTATGCCGGTTGCGCCTTGGCCCATTCGGTTGCCGATCTTAATGCGCACAAAATAGCCGTATTAAGAGCAATGGCCAACCTTGTCAGGTCTCGGCATGCCTTGGTCTCCGGATCGGAGCATGCCGTTACAGGTAGTCACAAAGAAAATAATTCCTATTCAGTAAGAGTTGTTGAGGAATCTGATGATTTTGTGTTGCCTATAGACGTGGTTAACGAAGAAATGACCGTGATCGAGAACGTAACCAATCTGTGTGTATTGGTGATCGAGAAAGGTTAATGTCATGAGAATGCTTTTATTATTTTTTCTAGTCATATTTTCCGCTGGTGTTCGTGCCGAATGGACTAAATCGTTCGCGGTCGATTACGTCCTTGGTGATGGCGACAATCGAGCGAGTGCCAGGCAAGCAGCTTTGGAACAGATCAAGCTGAAGGCCAGCAGTGAGGCGGGATCGTATGTACTGGGCACCACAACATTACATGAAGACGGCGCAATCACAGAAAATGTCCAGATGATTAGCGCCTCAATGGTAAAACTGGTTGTGTCAGGTGAAAAACTGTCTGTAAACCAATCAGGCCAGGCTGTTTTGTGGATCAAGGCCGAAGCATCACTAGATGACAGCGTTCTTTCAAAGCGAGTCGCTATATTGCAGAACGATAAAGAAAAGGAGCGTCAGGTTAAGGTACTTCAAGCCGAAAATGACCAGCTCCGCCATGACTATGAGCAAATTCGCAAGGCGCTGGCCAGTAAATCAGATCAACACACAACAGCCGATCTACTTACTAAACAGGATCAGACGATCAAACTTATCGCCGACAACGGTAAGAATTTGACCAATGTTTTTGAGAGAGGAACACTGATACAGTTGGCCAATCAAAACGCAGATGCATTTACCCTGGGCAAACGTTATATAGATGAACATTTTTACGCCGCTATATTAGAAAGTCCGGTCACTGCCGAGATAGAGTCTGTTGAAGCTGATGGAAAAGGTTATGTTGCATTAGTTCGCTTCGGCTGGGAGGTTAATGTTAAACATGCAATGTCCGGATTGAACGACTACATCAAGGCAAGCAGTAAAGATAACCCGGTACTGTTCAGAAAATATGAAAATTTGGACAGTACCGGCCCAAGCGTATTAAGTCAGAGATTGTTCAATTATATGGCCAAACAAGGAGTCGATTTAAAGCTGACTCTTTCGGGTAAAGAAGTCAGATTGCCGATTTTTTACGGTGATAAATCATTTTTTAATGACTGTTCCTTACCCGCACACTCAGCACGAGCTGAAACAATGTGCCTGGTACAAAAAAACATTGATAGCAGTGAAAATCAACGATTCTATCCAGTTAGAAATCCAGTCCGTATCAGTCTTACACGTGAAGAAGCGGAACGTGCGACCACTGTTGAGGCGTCTTTGGTGCTCAACACCGAAAGTGAGTGAGTTAATCCATACCCTTGAGGCATGGGCCTTATCTCTATCATGGGGGGACAGAGCTGCACTGTTGATCGTATTAATTATGCACCGGGTAGTGTCAATGACGGGTATGTGGCCATACGCCATTTTTACTCTTGTTGGTACGCTCTGCCATGAATGTTTACATTACGTTTTTTCTCTCATACTCGGTTCCAATCCTTCCTTTCCTAACCTGATTCCAGAACGAACTGCAACCGGCTGGCGGATGGGGTTCGTTACTTTTAACTCTCATTTCTTCAGGAACGTCCCGATCGCGCTGGCCCCTTTTTTGCTGGCTCCTTTGGCGTTATGGTGGTCTGTACATTTCCTTCACCACACAACGAGTTGGCACTTTCCATTGCATGCATGGATAGCCGGTACTTTATTATTCGCTTCGTTACCTTCCAAACAGGATTGGAAAATTGCAATGCCGGCATTACTTCTTTGCGGAGCGGTGTGGGCAGTATTTTATTTCCGACACTTGATATGAACCGCAACCACGGCAAAGCCGTGAGCGTCCCGTATCGGCCTGCTTAAGCAGGTGCGGACGGGTTCACTATCGTTCCATTTGCGTATTCGTAGAATACGCACTGTAGTGTAACATATTGATTTAATTAACCCGCGCTGAGGCTCTTCCGTTACAACCATGCACTACAGCGCATAACGATGCATAACAGAGTCCGGCAAAAGTCCGACAAGAGTTTTTGTAAGCGTTTTTTATGAATGCAGTGCGCGTAGCGCTGCATCGGGTTCAGACCCAGCACCACAGCTACAGCCTGCTCACGGGAAAGTCCTAATCCAAGCCCGCCACCTGTTCCAATATATACCCACCACTTAGGCGGGTTCAAGTAATCATTTTCATTCTTTCGCAACTTTCGCGCGCGAAAGTCAATGCAAATGGCGCTCAGCACTGTTTTTTTGGTTTTTATTGAATTTATCGCTTGCTTATTTCATAACGTAGCGTATCATAACAACAATAGCGTATCATAACGTAACGTAACATATCAGAATGAAAGGGGAGTATCGTGGCGAGAATTGAATCCATTACTTATGAACAAGTGGCCAAAACAGCCGATGAAATCAAAGCAGAAGGGAAAAAACCAACGAGCCGGGCAGTTCGTGAGTTGTTGGGTTCGGGAAGTATGGCTACCGTATTAAAACACCTGAACCAATGGAACGCAGGGCAGCAGACTCAAACCAATACGATATTCGACAATACCCTGGACCCGGCATTAGCTCGTGCTATCGGCAGTCATATTGTTGCAAAGACACAAGAAGCCACCAGTGCTGTTACGTCAGCTCTGGCTGACCTGCAAGCTGAACAAAATATTTTAATTGCAGAAGGGGAGAGGCAAGCGGCAGAACTTGATTTGTCAGCTACTTCCCTGGCCGCTCTATCTGAACAAAATGCCGCATTGGCTGGGCGTGTCGCCCAGCTTGAGGCGGATGCAGCAAAGACAACAGCCGAACTTGTCCATGAACGATTATCCGCTGAAGCCGCACGAGTTGAACTGGCCAAGGCTGAACTCCGGCTTGAAGCGGTGCCGAGAATCGAAAAGGAAATTGAACAGCTTCGCGGTGAATTATTACTCGCCCGGACTCAAGCGGCAGAGCAACATGAATTGGCCGCTGTTGCCGTGGCTAAGTTTGACGCGGCAGAGCACTCTGCCAGCACGGCACTTAATACCCTTGCCGAGGCTGTCAAACGGGCACAGCAAGCCGAACAGTCACTCTCTAATGAACGCGTAGCAGTCCATGCAGCCAATGCCCGCCTTGAAGCCGCAGCTCGTGAAGTGACCTCCGCGCAAGAATCTTCAGCCAAGGCGCAGGCAGCAGCAAAAAAGGCAGGGGAGGAGGCAGCAGAACTTCGAGGCCAGATTGCCGCACTTCGAAACCAGATCGACGCACTCAGCAAATCGCCGCGAGCTTCAACAAGCAAGAAAACCGAAAAAACTAAAATAGCAGAGGAGAAATAATCATGTCACCCGATACTCTTCAGTGGCTAGGCTGCATAAGCGGAGTAGTTGGCTCGTTACTCCTCGCCCTGCACAATCGGCACTCCGGTTGGGGTTTTGTTTTTTTTCTGATTAGCAACGTGTTCTGGATTTCATACGGGTTCGCAATCGGAGCAATGGGGCTGATCTCCATGCAATGCATCTTTTTTGTGACCAGCGTTCTGGGTGTTTGCAAGTGGTTTGGCTTCACTTTACGCCGTACAACCACCCAGCTTTAACCGACACTAAAAACTGTCACCTTCCTGTTTTCGCTCACCTTTGGCTGTGGATCAACACTTTCGCGCGCGAAA
>Ga0364874_10685_pt1 | contig 15689 bp, 11 predicted proteins | sample ExccelAu500001D4_2_FD_206922 | JGI IMG/M metagenome (GOLD analysis project Ga0364874, IMG submission 206922) | Enriched cells from Trout Bog Lake Hypolimnion, Wisconsin, USA - BchlTB.Aug07.5000.01.D4 | ecosystem: Environmental > Aquatic > Freshwater > Lake > Hypolimnion/Profundal zone | place... | reverse complement strand
CCCAGCGAGGTTACCCCATTGATTAAACAGGACATCGTCCATAACGTGATCGAGCGCACCGGCTTGCCGCGCACCAAGGCAGAAGCGGCGGTTGATACGGTCTTCGAGGGCCTCAAGCAGGCTCTCACCGCAGGTGAGCGCATCGAACTGCGCGGATTTGGCGTTTTCAGCGTCCGCGCCCGCAAAACCGGCATAGGCCGCAACCCCCGGACCGGAACTGAGGTCAGCATCGCCCCCGGCAAGGCAGTTCGCTTCAAGCCCGGCAAGGAGCTGCATTCGCTCGAAACTGGCGGCACGCCCCGTACTTGAGGACGCGCCAGCCTCGGAAATATTGGCTTTCCCCATGCAGATCAAGGCGGGCAGCTCAGGGCTACGGGCTTAACCTGCTCTCTGCAAGACGGCTGAATGCAACTTCTTACAGCCGCTTTGAGAATGAGGAGTAAGGTGCGCTCAAATTTTCGGGAGTATGGCCTGCCTGTGGCGCTGTTTGCGGCCAGCGTGGCGACCACAACCGCCAATGGCGCACGGTTCATGCAGAATTTCGTTGAAGGCATGCCGCCCGTGGTCAGAGACAGCGACCTCTGGCCATGGGGCTGGCTTGCCGATCATCCTGACCTCTACATCTCCGGCTGGCCTTTCTCATTCACGCTGCTCGGCATACTGCTCGTCCACGAATTCGGCCACTATTTTGCATGCCGTGCCCATAAGATTCGCGCCACCCTGCCCTGGGTACTGCCCGCGCCTACTCTCAGCGGCACCGCCGGCGCAGTGATTCAAATCAAATCCCGCATTCCCACCCGCGATGCCCTCATGGATGTGGGCATCTACGGGCCGCTCTCCGGTTTCGTCGCTTCCGTTCTCGCCGTAGCCGTGGGCTTTACGCTCAGCGAGGTTTCACCGGCCAATGCCCCGGCGGCCATCGTACGCTTTGGCGGTGAGCCACTCACCATACGGCTCCTCCACTACCTGCTATTGCAGTGGGACCCGCAGATTCCCGCCTTCGACCAGATTGTGCCGCACCCCGTGCTGGTAGCAGGCTGGATTGGCCTATTCATCACCTCCCTGAATCTCATTCCCGGCGGGCAGTTGGATGGCGGGCACGTGCTGTACTCCATCTCGCCCAAGGCGCACAAATTGTTCACAAACGTCCTGCCCTTCGTGCTGTTTCTAGCTGGAGCGGTCTTCTGGGTGGGCTGGATTCTGTGGGGCATCTTCCTGATGATTCCCGCCATGCGCCACCCCAGGGTACCCGTCAATACCGGCTTGAAGCGGGGACGCCTCATGCTCGGCATCATCGCTCTGGTCATCTTCCTGCTTACCTTTACGCCCACTCCGTTCTACGACAATTCCCTCATGCACTTTCTGCACGTAGACCCGTTCAACACCATGCCGCGATAAGCAGAACGAGCAAAGCAGCCCCAAATCATCCCCTGCCCACACCGAATGCGTACTTCAAGCAATTCTTCGATGAGCAATCGGCATTTCCGCACAAGCAAAAATGCACCCCCGCTCGCCCGTTCAGGAAGCACTTGACGCCAAAGTAAACTCCGGTTTGCCGACAATCGCCAAAAAACAGGCCGGCCATGCCAGTGGCGTCCGCTACATCAGCCGCAGCGCATCCACATCCACCACCAGGTTTCGCCGCGGCACTCCGGCTGCATCGGCATGAGTCAGCATCCCGCGCAGAGCCTCATTCAGCGCCCGCCGCGACTGTGCCTTCAGAATCATGTGGAACCGGTACACTCCCTTGATCCGTGCAATCGGCGCAGTGCAGGGCCCCAGTACACGCACTCCCTGCGGCGCGGCCTTTTGCAGCCAGCGGCCCAGCTCTGACGACCACGCTAATGCATCTTCCAGCTTCGCCGCCTGGATCAGCACATTGGCCAGCACGCCAAACGGCGGATAGTGCATCCAGCGCCGGTACTTGAGTTCACGTTCCGCAAAGCTCTTGTAGTCGTGCGTGGATGCTGCAACGATTGCGTAGTGGTCCGGGTAGTAGGTCTGCACAACGACGCGCCCAGGCATGTCGCCGCGCCCGGCGCGCCCTGAAACCTGCGTCATCAGTTGAAACACCCGCTCAGCCGCGCGAAAGTCCGGCATCGACAGCGAATGGTCGCAGCCCACCACGCCCACCAAAGTAATGCCGTGTATATCGTGGCCCTTGGCGATCATCTGCGTCCCCACCAGCAGGTTGATCTCGCCAGAGTGCAACCGTGCCAGTAGCCGTTCCAGATCGTAGCGCCCGCGCACCGTGTCGCGATCCATCCGCCCGATGCGCGCATTGGGAAAAATCTCCCCCAGCCGCTCCTCGCCCTGCTGTGACCCCGCGCCTAAGTAATACAGATGCTCGCTGTCGCACTTCGGACAGCGGGCGGGCACCGTGCGCCGATAGCCGCAATAGTGGCACTCCAGCCTCTGCCCTTCGCGCGCAATCTCCACCTCTTCGGCCGTCGCCGGCTTGTGGTGCGTAAGCGCGATGGCGCAGTTCTGGCACTCCAGCTTTTCGCCGCACGCCCGGCAAATCACGGCAAAGGAGTAGCCCCGCCGGTTAAGCAGAATCAACGCCTGCTCGCCGCGGTCAAGCGCTGCCTTTGTCTGCTCAATCAGCGACCGGGAAAAGAGTTGCTCCTTGCCCGTCTCCTGAAACTCGCGCCGCATGTCAATCAGCTCAACCTCGGGCAGCGGCCGGTTCATCACGCGGTCGTGGATATCGATGCGGGTGTACTTGCCGGCGTTCGCGTTCTGCCAGCTTTCAAGCGATGGCGTGGCCGACCCCATCACCACCACCGCTCCCGCCAGCTTGGCCCGCACCACGGCCACGTCGCGGGCGTTGTAGCGCGGCGTCTCTTCCTGCTTGTAGCTCTGGTCGTGTTCCTCGTCCACCAGGATCAGGCCCAGGTTTGGCGCGGGCGCAAAGATGGCGGACCGCGTACCCACCACAATCGGCGCTTCTCCCCGCTGGATGCGCCGCCACTGCTCGCTGCGTTCCTCGGGCGTGAGCGCGGAGTGCAGAAGCGCCACCCGGCTTCCAAATGCCACGTCCAGCAGCCCCACTGTCTGCGGCGTCAAACCAATCTCCGGCACAAGCAGGATGGACGACAAGCCCTTGTCCAGCGCCCGCTGCATGGCGGCTAGGTACACCGCCGTCTTCCCTGACCCCGTTACCCCATGCAGCAAAAACGGCTTGAAAGTCCCCAGCGCCACCACGATGCTGGCCAGCGCCTCCACCTGCGGCTCATTCAGTTGGAACGGGTCGGCAACCGGCCGAATTCCGCCCAAATGAAACGCCGCCGCCCGTTCCTCAATCCGTACCAGCCCCCGCCGCACCAGCGTTTGCAGGGTCGAAGAGGGCAACTCCCGCTTGCGCAGTTCTACCAGCGGCAGTTCCCCGTAGCAGGCCGCCAGTTCCGCCAGAATCGCCTGCTGCTTCTCGGTCAGCGCCGGCAGCCGCGCCTCGGGAATCAGCACGGCAAAGCGCTCCATACGCCTTGCGTCGCGCTCTGCTGCCGCCGTCTCCCGCACAATCCATTTCTTGCGCAGCAGCCCCGCCAGCAGCGGCAACGTGGCAGCGGTGGACGTGCGCAGCGTGGACACCTTCACCGCCTCGCCCTCTGCCAGCCGCGCCAGCACCCGATGCTCCATGTCCTGCTCTTCCGGCGACAGCTTACCTCGCCGCTTCGCACCACTCGATCCAAAGCCAAGTCCGGGTGCCCCAGGTCTCGCTCTTGAGAGCCGGGAACCAGTATCCCCATCCAGGCTCCCCGCCAGCACATCTCGCCCCAGATCCGTAATCCGGTAGTAAACCGTCCGCCGAACCTCCGCCATCAGCGGCAGCATCCCCCGCAGCACCTCGCCCAGCGGAGCCAGGTAGTACTGCGCCATCCACTCCGCCAGCCCCAGCAACTGCTCGCTCAGCAGCGGCTCGTCATCCAGCACTGCTTCAAGATACTTGGCCTCAAAATCCGCCGGAGCCTTCGAACTCAGGCCCGTCACCACTCCGATCAGCTTCTCGTTTCGAAACGGCGCAATCACCCGCGCCCCCCGCAACGGACTCTGCCCCTCACCCACCGCATAAGTGAATGTGCGGTCTAGCGGTACAGGCAGCGCGACTTCGCAGTAAGTTGGCATGGCAGGCAAGCTTCAGTGTAATGGGATAGGCTACCCCGCCATCTCCCGCCCTGCGCTATGATCCTCTTCAAAAATCCGCTCCAAAGTGCAATACTCCCCCCATGAGGTCTATCAGGTTTCTTCTCCCCGCCCTTGCCATTCTGGCGCTCGCCTTCTCCGCCAGCACCCCAAAATCAGCCGCCCAGCAGCCCAAAGCCGACCCCCTCCACGCCTGGGTGCAGGGCAACGATCCAGCCGCGCTCGAGTCCTGGGTCAACCAGCGTCTCGACGACGAAAAGGCGGATATAGCCAAGCTCCTGGCCGTCACCGGCCCGCGCACTGTTGAGAACACGCTGCGCCCCTTTGACGATGCCGGAAATGAGCTTGCGCTGGCCGGCAACAACGCCTTCCTGCTCTACTCCCTGGCCGACGCCGCGCCCCTCCGCGACAAGGGCCAGGCCATGGAGGCAAAAGTCTCCTCGGCAGCCACTGACCTGAGCCTCAATCAGCAGGTTTACAAGGCCCTCGCCGCCATTCCGCTGCCCACAAACGACCCGGCTACCCGCCACTTCATCGAGCACACCCTGCTTGAGTACCGGCTCTCTGGCGTGGACCGCGACGACGCCACCCGCGCCCGGATTCGCGCCCTGCAGGACAAGATCACAACCCTCTCACTCACCTTTGGCCGCAACGTGGCCGATGGCATGTTGAAGATCACCGCCACCCGCGCTGAGCTTGACGGCCTCCCCGCCGACTACATCGCGCGCCACAAGCCCGCTGCGGACGGCGCCTATACACTCACCACCGATGAACCGGATGTGGACCCGGTGCTCAGCTTTGGCGCAAATCCCGCCCTGCGCCGCAGAATGTATCTGGCCTATCACGGCCGCGCCTACCCTAAGAACAGCCAGGTACTCCGCGACCTGCTCACTGCGCGCCAAGACTTGGCCACCACGCTCGGCTATGCGCGTTACGCTGACCTCGCCACCGCTGACCAGATGATTGGCTCGGCAGCCGGCATTGACCGCCTCATCCAGCAGGTTGACGATGTCTCCCGCCCCGCGGCCCAGCGCGAATATGATCAGTTGCTCGCCTTCGCGCAAAAGAAGCAGCCCGGCCTTGACGCCATCACGCAGGCCGACTCAGGTTACTGGAACGAGCAATATCGCCGCGCCCAGTTTGCTTTTGACGCACAGAGCGTTCGCCCCTACTTCCCCTACGAACAGGTGCAGGCAGGCATTCTCAAGACCGCTGCCCGCCTCTTCCATGTCACCTTCAAAGCGGTCCCCGGCGCTGTGGTTTGGGATAAGTCGGTGGACACATTCGATGTCTACGACGCAGCCCCCGGCAATGAAGGCAAGCTGCTGGGCCGTATCTACCTTGACATGCACCCGCGCGAAGGCAAAGACAAGTGGTTCTCCTCCTCGCCTGTGGTCCCCGGAATCGGCGCACGCCAGATTCCCGAGGGCATGCTGGTCTGCAACTTCTCCGGCGGCAAGGCAGGCGATCCTGGCCTGATGCAGTACAACGAGGTGGTCACCTTCTTCCACGAGTTCGGCCACCTGATGCACCACATCCTCGGCAGCCAGGGCCAGTGGTCCGGTGCTGGCGGCTTCAACGTAGAAGGCGACTTTGTCGAGTCCCCCTCGCAGATGCTCGAAGAGATGTTTCATGACCCGGTCATCTTGCAGTCCTTCGGCAAGCACTACCAAACCGGCGAAACCATCCCCGCCAGCCTGATTACGAAGATGAACGCCGCCAGCGCCTACGGGCGCGGCCGCTGGCTGCAGAACCAGTTGCTCTACTCCAGCTACTCGCTCCAGGTTCATAACCAGGCCCCGGCCAGCATTGATTTCGACGCCCTCTGGAGCACAGACGCCACGCGCTTCAGCCCCTTCGCGCAGGTTCAAGGCGCACACCAGTTCGCCGCCTTCACCCACCTCACCGGCTACACGTCGAACTACTACACCTACGTTCTTGACAAGGTGATCGCCATCGATTTCTTCTCGCAGTTTGACAAGAAGAATCTGCTCGACGGTCCAACTGCCATGCGCTATCGCCGCGCAGTCTTGGAGCCCGGCGCCAGCAAGCCGGCAGCCGATCTGGTCAAAGACTTCCTCGGCCGCCCGCAGCAGATTGACGCGTTGAAAAGCTGGATGAACGAAGAGTTCCAGCCCAGAGAAGCAAACTAGCCTTTGGCTTCTCTATCTCCAGACCCCACAGACAGGCTGTCGTCTGTGGGGTTTTGGTTTGCATTTTTTACACTGGGGAAGCACTCCGCAAACCGCGCTTTCCAGCCCCTGCCCGCTGCCCGCTGTTCAGTGTTCACTGTTACCCATTACAATTCCTGCTGATGACACCCAAGACCAGCACCACACCCGCCAAGTCCCTGAACGGCCCTATCACCCTCTCCATCGACATCGGTGGTTCGGGCCTCAAGGCCATGCTGCTCGACGCCAAAGGCAAACCGGTAAGCGAGCGACAACGCGTCACCACCCCGGCCATCCCCACGCCCCTGGCTGTGCTGAAAGGCCTGGACGAGCTGCGTAACCTGCTGCCCAACTTTGACCGTATCTCGGCCGGGTTCCCCGGCGTCATCAAGAACGGCATCACCTACACGGCTGTAAACCTGCATCCCAAGTGGATGAACTTCCATTTGCAGGAAGAGTTGGAGAAGCGCTGGAAGAAGCCCGCGCGCGTAACCAACGACGCCGCTGTGCAGGGCTACGGAGCCATCCAGGGCAAAGGCGTGGAGTTGACGCTCACCCTCGGCACCGGCATGGGTTCAGCGCTGTTCACAGACGGTCGCCTCTGCCCCGGCCTCGAACTCGGCCACCATCCCTGGAAGACCAAGACTTATGAGGACTACCTGGGCCGCCGCGGCCTCGACAAGTTCGGCAAAAAGGCCTGGAACAAGTTCCTCAAGCAGGCCATCGCGCAAACATCCGCCACGTTCAACTGGGACTATCTCTACATCGGCGGCGGCAACACCAAAAAGATTACCTTCGAGCCCGGCCCGAATGTGAAGATCGTCTCCAATGAATCAGGAATCTTTGGCGGCGTAGCCCTCTGGCGGGACTGGAAGTAGCCGTAAGCGCACCATAGACAGGAATGCCCAGGCCCATCTCTCGATTGAGACATGGGCCTGGCCTTTGCTCAAACCTTCGCCGGCGGCTTCAACCCCAGCTCTTTCATCGCAATCTGCAAGTCTGCCCAGGCTTCTTTCTTCTGGCGTGGGTCGCGCAGCAAATACGCCGGGTGGTAGGTCACGATCAGTTGTGTGCCGCGAAAGGCATGAACCCGCCCGCGCAGCCCAGCCAGCGGCTGCCTCTGGCCCAGCAGATACGTGGCCGCCGTGGCCCCCAGCGCCACCAGCACTTGCGGACGCACTACATCAATCTGCCTGAAGAGAAACGGCGAGCAGGTATTCGCCTCCTCGGGCTCCGGCGTGCGGTTGCCCGGCGGGCGGCACTTCACCACGTTGGCAATGTAAACCTCTTCGCGCCGCAGCCCCATCGCCGTGATCATGTTATTCAAGAGCTGCCCGGCCTTGCCCACAAAGGGCAGGCCCGATGCGTCCTCGTCCGCGCCCGGCCCTTCGCCCACAAACATCAGCCGTGCGGCCGGATCGCCATCGGCAAACACCAGCTTGTTGCGGCCCGTGTGCAGCGCGCAGCGGGTGCAGTCCCCTATCTCATCGCGAATAAGCTGGAGCGCGGCGGCGCGGTTGGCCGCGGGCACAGCAGCGGCAATAGCAGGGGGAGCGGGAAAAGGCTTGCGTGGCGGAATCGGCTGATCCTCCGGATAGCTAGGCTGAGAGTGTGCAGGTTGAATCTCTCCAAACATCGGCGATGCCTGATCTTTGGCAGCAGCGGGCGCAACTGGCATCTGCTCTTCCTGAGCAGCTTCCGCAAGCGCTGCGGCCAGCAGGGCCGGATCGACCGGGCGGCGATAAAACTCAGTCAGCCCTAGGTCGCGATAAAAGCGAACGCGTTCCACCAGTGCGTCACGGGTTGCGGCATCCAGCTGCCTTGCCAATTTCTCTACTCCACAATCAGTTGACGCCGCAAGGCGGCTGGCGGAACGGCCTGGCTCAGCACTCGATCCTGCCGGGCCTTCGCATCCTCGTGATCGTCCATCTCCACAACCAGCGAACGCGGACGCCTCAAGGCCAGCATCTCGTCCAGAATGCGATCGGCAAGCTGGCGTTTGGGCATCTCGTGCAGTTCGATAGACGTAGTGGGCGTTAAAAATGTAGCCGCATTGCTATCGGACTCGATGCCCACGCCATCGGCCGTCACGTCGTTCACCACAATCGCGTCGGCACCCTTGCGCAGCAGCTTGGCGCGGCCATTCTCCATGCGGTTCTCAGTCTCCGCCGCAAAGCCGACGATAAGTTGCCCCGGCTTCCGCCGCCGCACCACCTCGGCCAGAATATCCTCCGTTGGCTCAAGTTCCAGCGTCATGGGGCCAGTGCGCTTCAGCTTCTGCTCAGACACCGCCAGGGGCCGATAGTCCGCCACCGCCGCTGCCTTTACAACCATCGTCGCCTCGCCCATGCGCTTCAGAACCGCCTCGCGCATCTCGCCTGCCGTTACCACCCTCACAACCTCGCAATGCGCCGGCGGATGCAAAACTGACGGCCCGCTGATCAATACCACCCTCGCCCCGCGGCTGTGCGCGGCCTCGGCCAGTGCATAGCCCATCTTGCCGCTCGAGCGGTTGCCCAGAAAGCGCACCGGGTCCAGCGCTTCGCGCGTTCCACCCGCCGTAACCAAAACAATCTCGCCTGCCATGTCGTGACGCCGGCCCAGAGCACCCAGCAGCATATCGGCAATCGCCTCAGGCTCTGCCATGCGCCCCATGCCCACCATCCCGCAGGCTAGTTCCCCTGCGTCCGGTTCCGCCACCCGCACGCCCCGCTGTCGCAGCGTCTCCAGATTGGCCTGGGTGGCGGGATGGTTCCACATATTCACGTTCATCGCCGGAGCCACCAGGACCGGAGCAGCGGTGGCAAGGTACAGTGTGGTCAGGAAATCGTCGGCAATGCCATGCGCAAACTTGCCCAGAATATTGGCCGTAGCCGGAGCCACCACCAGCGCATCCGCCCACTGCGCCTCGCCGATGTGCTCCATGCCGTTCTGGTCGGCGGTCTCGCCCGAGCCGTCGTACGAGTCATTCCACAGGTTCGTAATCACCTTGTGGCCAGTAAGCGATGCAAAAGTGAGAGGCTGCACAAACTTGCAGGCTGCCTCCGTCATCACCACATGAACTTCAAGCGCCTGGCGCTGCAGTGCACGCACCAGTTCCGCCGCCTTGTACGCGGCAATTCCGCCCGAGACACCTACCGTAACTCTCATCGCTCGATTGTAGTTCAGCGCACAGTAGACAGAAAACAGGACTCAGTCCGCACAGATACGGGGAAGCGGCACATGCGCCCGGCAGAAGTTGCGCCCTCTACGCGCTGCAAGAGCGCATCCATGTTGGGCTGCTGCCCTCATCTGCCTTAACCAAGCAGAATCGGAACCGCGGGTCCCTCCACTAGCGGTTTCACAACGTCCTTCTCAGCCTTCACGTAGGCTATCTTGCCTGCGTCGATCTCATCCTGCGCGATCCGGCAAGCCTTGGTGGACTGGCTATGGATGAGAGCATGGGAGCCGCTCTGCAACTGCCGAGCGCGGCGAGCTGCAACCAAAACCTTGCGGTAGTTTGAATCGAAGCTGGTCTCAATCGTCATCGGATTCCTCCTCAAAGTTCAGTTCCCTCTGGCTGGTATCCCCAAGGATTCCAAAGGCCTCCAGCACCGGCTTGAGCCTCTCCTGCGTGTTCTTTTGCAGGCAGGCCGCAGCCACCTCCAACACTCGCCGCGAACGGTAAGCGATGAACTCGCCATTGCGGTAAAACCGCTCGGCCAGCACAATCGCCTCCATCTGCGCTACCGCCCTGTCCAAAATGTCGTTGACCAGAATATAACCGTACTGGCTGTAATTCTCAATCTCTTTGCTGGCTTCGCTCAGGCGGCGATAAAGCTCCGCTTCAATCACCACGCCCTCGGCGCGGCTACGGTTGCGCAGCCGTGTGCGCAGCACCTTGGGATTGGGAGGCAGAACGAAGATGCTCACTGCCTCGGGCATCTTGGCGCGCACCTGCGCGGCGCCCTGCACATCGATGTCAAGCAGCAGATCGTGCCCCGCGCTGCGAGCCTCTTCTAGCGATTGTCGGGCGGTTCCGTAGAGATGGCCGAAGACCTCGGCATGCTCCAGAAACATATCCGCCTCAATCATGCGCTCGAACTCCTCGCGCGTCGTGAAGTTGTACTCGCGCCCGTTCTCTTCGGAGCCGCGCGGAGCGCGCGTCGTCCATGAGATGGCAAAGTCAACCCGGCTCACCTGTTTGCGCAGCTCGCTTACCAGCGTACTTTTGCCCGAGCCCGAGGGCGCCGAAATAATGAAGAGGATTCCTGCCACGTTTCGATTATCCTTCAATCCGGCTTGCCGGTTATTTTTACTCCACGTTCTGAATCTGCTCGCGGGTCTTTTCGATCTCAGCCTTCATCGCCAGCCCCAGTTCGGTAATGCGCGTACCCTTGCCGCCCACCCCGCCAGTCTTTGACAACAGCGTGTTGGCTTCGCGGTTCATCTCCTGCAAAAGAAAATCCAGCTTCTTGCCCACTTCGCCGCCTGCCGCCAGCAGCTCGCGGAAATGCCCGATGTGCGTCGTCATGCGCGCCAGTTCCTCGGCTATATCGCTCCGCTCCACCAGCACCGCAACTTCCTCAAGCAGCCGCTGCCGGTTAAACTCCGGCCCGGTAGCCGCCAGCAACTTCTGCGTCAGCCTCTCCTGATAGCGCTGTTCAATCTCGGGCCGCAACAAGGCCACCCCGTCATTGGCCTCGGCCAGCCGGTCGAGCGTACCGTGCAGAATTGCCTCCAATGACTCGCCCTCGCGCGCCCGCATTATCTTCAACTCGTCCAGCAGCGGGCCAATTTGCTGGCGTACGCTCTCGGCCAGGGCCGTCAGATCCTCGTCCCCGCGATTATCGGCCTGCAGAGCGCCCGGCATGCGCAGCGCCGCATTCAGGTCAGGCTCACCCTGAACCCCAAACTCGTCGCGTGCCGCCTCAAATGCCGCCATGTAACTCGCCACTAACTCGCGATTGTAGCCAGCCTTCTGCTGCGAGCCGCGATCCACTGCAAGTGTCAGGTCTACGTGCCCCCGCACCAGGTTGTCCTTCAGCGCCTTGCGCAGGTCCATCTCCACGCCATCCATTCCCGAGGGCAAACGCAGTTGCACGTCGAGAAAGCGGTGATTGACGCTCTTCACGCTCAGCGTGTAACTCAACTGATCATGTACGCGAACCTGTGCGCGCGCGAATCCGGTCATCGAATAAATGGGCATTTCCTGCTTACTCCTTGGGCACGCCGGCCAGCACTTGCGCCAGGTCATCCACTTCAGGCTCGGGCCGATCCATGAACTGCAATGAATAGAGCCGCTGATAGGTAGGCGATGTGGTCAGCAATTCCTCGTGAGAACCGATCGCCGTAATACGGCCGTCTTCCAGCACGGCGATGCGGTTGGCGCGGCGAATGGTCGAGAGCCTGTGTGCAATCACCATCACCGTGCGATTCTGCATCAGGTTGGCCAGCGCCGCCTGCACCAGCGATTCGCTCTCCGCGTCCAGCGCGGAGGTTGCCTCGTCCAAAATCAGAATCGGCGCATTCTTCAAGATCGCCCGGGCAATGGCGAGCCGCTGCCGCTCTCCGCCTGACAGCCGGAAGCCTTTTTCGCCAATCACCGTGTTGTAGCCCTGCGGCATGCGCAATATAAAGTCGTGGGCCAGCGCATTGCGCGCCGCCTCCTCCACCACAGACACCTTCACGTCTGGCTGACCGTAGGCGATGTTGTTGCGCACCGTGTCGTTAAAGAGAATCGTCTCCTGCGTCACCTGGGCCACCTGGCGGCGCAGCGAAGAAAGAGTCAGATAGCGCAGGTCGTTGCCGTCAATCTGGATGGAGCCTGAAGTCACGTCAAAAAATCGCGGAATCAGATTGACCAGCGTGGACTTGCCCGCGCCGCTCGGCCCCACCAGCGCCAGCACTTCGCCCGCGTTCACTTCCAGATCCACGTTATGCAGAATCTGGTGCTCGCCCTCCGCTGTGGAGTAGGAGAAGCCCACGTTATCAAACCGGATGGCGTGCTGAAATTGTTTGAAAGCGAGCGCGTGCGGGCGCTCCTTCACATCGTCTTTGGTGTCGAAAAAGCCAAAGATCGACGACGACGCGCCCATCGCCTGCTGAAAGCTGTTATAAAAATACGCAAACTTCCGCACCGGATCGTACAGCTTGAAGAGTAGGATGATGAACGCGCAGAACAGCCCCGTGTTCATGCGCCCGTGCAAAATTTCATTGCGCCCAATGTAAAGAAACATCGCAATCGCCACCGCGCCAATCGAATCCATCAAAGGCGAACTGATCGATTGAATGCGCACGTTCCGCAGGTTGGCGCGGAAGAGCCGTCGTGCCGCTGTCTTGAAGCGCAAAACCTCCCACAACTCGGTATTGAAGGCCTTCACAATGCGGTTGCCGGTAACCGTTTCATGCAGGATGTTCTGAATCTCCGCCAGCTTGTCCTGCCCGGTGCGCGTGCGCGTCCGCACTTCCCTGCCGATCTTGCGTGCCGATGTAATCACCACGGGAATAAACAGCACCAACGCCCAGCTCAGCCGCCCTCCCAGGCCGATGACGCAAGCCAGCCCCACAACGAACGTGAAAAATTGCTGAAGAAAATCGCCGATGACCGAGCTGACAGCCATCTGCACCTTGTCCACGTCATTGATGAGCGTGGAAAGAATGGTGCCCGTGGCATGCTTGTGAAAGAAGCTCGAAGAGCGCCGCAGCGTGGCTTCGTAAAGATGATTCCGCAAATCCGTGATCAGCCCGAAGCCGGCATAATTCACCAGGTAGGTGCCCAGGTAATCGCAAATCCCCTTGGCCAGCGTCGAGACCACCAGCGCAATGGCCACCACATTCCATGCGTTGTGCTGATGCATGAAATGGGGAATAAAGAGCCTGAGGTCGAAATGCCACTGGCTGTTCGCGAGACCCAGGACAATCGGTCCTTCCGGCGCGTCGGGCCGCAAAACCTGGTTGAAGATTGGCTGCAAAAGCAGAACCCTGAATGTATCCAGAATCCCCGTTGCCGCCAGCAGCAACACGCCCGGCAGCCACTGCAATGCGTAAGGAAGCCCATAGCGCAGGAGGCGCAGAACATTCTTCATGCCGGTTGGCCCGCCTGCCGTGTGCAAAACTCTTCCATCCGTCCCGCCTGGCTGCAAAACTCCATCCCCGTATTGTATCCGGGTCAACTTGGCCGGGGGGCTGCCCGCCGCCCTCAACCGCCCTCATTGCTATCATTAGCGCGTGACCGACTCCACACAAAGAGCCTTTCCCCGCGACCTCGCCACCGTCTTCCTTGACCGCGACGGAGTACTCAACGAGAAGATGCCAGAGGGCCGCTACGTCACTTCATGGGCAGAATTTCAACTGCTTCCCGGCGTTCCTGAGGCCATTGCCCGCCTCAACCGCGCGGGATTGCGCGTCATTGTCGTCTCAAACCAGCGCGGGATTGCTCTGGGACTCTACTCGGTTGCGGATGTCGAGGCTATCCACGCGGCTCTTGAGAGCCTTCTGGAAAGCCAGGGCGCGCGCGTGGACGCCTTCTATTTCTGCCCGCATGACAAGGGCCAATGCAGCTGCCGCAAGCCGCTGCCGGGCCTCTTCGATCAGGCCGTCGCACAGTTCCCCGCCATCACCCCCGCCAGCAGCGTCATCATCGGCGACTCGCTCTCTGACATTGAATTTGGCCGTCGCGTGGGAATGACAGCCATCTTCATTGAGGGAAACGCCCAGCGCCGTAAGCCCGGAGCGGAATCTTCCCGGCAACTCGCCGACTTCTCGTTCCCCACCCTCGTTGAAGCCGTAGCGGCGCTGCTCTAGTACGCCTTCAGCCCCATGATCGCCTTGAGGATCGTGTCCGGCTGGGGAAGAATCGCGTCTTCAAGCACCGGTTGGTAGGCCACAAAAGTATCCATCGAGCCAATCCGCTTCACCGGCGCATCTAGGGCCTCAAACAGTTCGTCGGCGATCCGGGCCGCAATCTCTGCCCCGTACCCCCAGCTGATCATGTCCTCGTGCGCTACAATCACCCGGCTGGTCTTCCGCACTGAGGTGGCAATCGCCTCCCAGTCATAGGGGCTCAGCGTGCGCAGGTCGATAATCTCCACATTGATTCCATGCTCGCGCTGCGCGCGGTCCGCCGCCTGCAATGCCCGCGGCACCACCGCGCCGTAAGTCACTATCGTCAGGTCGGTGCCAGGGCGCACGATCTTCGCCTTCCCGAACGGAATCGCGAACTCCGGGCCCGGATACGGCGCCCGCCCCCACGTCTCGCGGTAGAGCCGCTTGTGCTCCAGAAACAGCACCGGGTCATCGCAGCGAATCGCCGTCCGCAGCAGTCCGTTCGCGTCCAGAGCATTCGACGGCAGCACCACCCGCAGCCCGGGGATATGCGTAAAAATGCTCTCGCCAGATTGCGAGTGGTAGATGGAGCCGCCCGTGAGATAACCACCAATCGGTACGCGCAACACCATCGGGGAGGCCCACGCGCCATGCGAGCGCCAGCGCATCAGCGAAAGCTCGTTACGAATCTGGTGCATGGCAGGCCAGATGTAGTCGAAGAACTGAATCTCCACCACCGGCTTCATGCCCCGCGCCGCATAGCCCACCGCCCGGCCTACGATATTGGCCTCAGCCAGCGGCGAATTGAATACGCGCTCCGACCCGAATTCCGTTTGCAGCCCGGCAGTCAGCTTGAAGACGCCGCCCTTGCCCTTCACCTCGGCCAGCGCTTCCACGCGGCTGGCATCGGCCACATCCTCGCCGTAGACCACAATCCGCGGATCGCGGCGCATCTCATCATGCAGGCAGGCGTTGATCAGGTCGGCCATGGTGCGCGGACCGCTGCCCTTTGCGCCTCCAGCCGTGCCTCCGCCCGCCCCGCCCGGCGCATCTGCATGCTCATGATCAAATGCAGGTCCAGTAGGGTCTACATCTTCGGAGTAAACATGATCCAAAATGCCCGACACCTTGGGTAAAGGTGCTTCAAGGGCGCGCTCGGCAGCCTCGGCGGCCAGGTGGTCCTGCGCCAGTTCCAGTTCATTAATCTGCGCCTCGGTTAGAATCCCTTCGCGCAACAGCCGCATCTGCATCCGCGCTAGTGGATCGCGCAGCAGGTCGGCATCCCGCTCGGCAGACGAGCGATAGAGTTTGTCGTCGTCCGAAAGCGAGTGGGAGTAAGCCCGTACGCAATGCCCATGCACAAACGCCGGCCCCAGCCCAGCCCGGCAGTGCGCCGCCGCCGCCTGAAACGCCAGCAGGCACGCCTCGGGATCGGTGCCATCCACCTCGGCAAAGTAGAAGTTGGGAAAGTTAGCCACCAGCTTTGAGATGTTGCCGCCCGGCGTATTGACCTCCACCGGAACGCTGATCGCGTAGCCGTTGTCTTCCACACAAAAAATCACCGGC
>Ga0364874_10684_pt1 | contig 15755 bp, 15 predicted proteins | sample ExccelAu500001D4_2_FD_206922 | JGI IMG/M metagenome (GOLD analysis project Ga0364874, IMG submission 206922) | Enriched cells from Trout Bog Lake Hypolimnion, Wisconsin, USA - BchlTB.Aug07.5000.01.D4 | ecosystem: Environmental > Aquatic > Freshwater > Lake > Hypolimnion/Profundal zone | place... | reverse complement strand
TCCGTATCATCCCGGTCCAGTCGTGGGCAAGAACGTCGGGCTGGCGGCGGGCGTGGTCGCGGGCAATGCGGCCGGATTAGGCGTGGGTGCCGTGGAGGGGGCGGCGCAAGGCTTGGCTGCCCCGTTTGATCCCAGCTACCACATGGTGCGTTATTGGAGAAATGAAACCACGCCGGATGGCCGCATCATTCAGGTGCCTTACGATGTGCTGGTGGATAAATATGGTCGCCCGGTGAAAATGCCTGCTCCCACGGGCAATCCATCCGAGCCTGTGCCAGCGGTTCCGCCCGTTGCGCCATTGGCTAAATAATTTTTGTTTTCACTTTAATCTTCGTTGCAACAACTATGCGTAAATTCATTTATTCCAATTTGCTGGCGGCGTTGGCTTTGGTTTTGCCGGGCTCGCTCTTGGCGCAAACGGCGCCCATTGAAACAGACGCCAACCTCAAGGACACCACCACCCACGTGGTGGTGGAGCGCAAGGTGATTGAGACCACCAAGACTTACCAGCAGGACACGCCGCGCGATATCCAGCGCAAAATCGCCATCATTGTGCAGAACCGCGCTTCGGCGGGGCTGAATGACAAGGTGCCGGTGTTGGAAGACTTGGTGTCCAGTCGTGTGGCCGGCAAAGGGTTTATTGTGATCAGTCGCGATGAGGCTGTCAATGCGTTGAAAACCTATCGCACGGAAGGGATTGCGGTGGCGGTGGACAATTCGGTCAAGGTGGATGCCAAGTCGGACCGGACGTTGCAAGTGCAGAATGCGGTGGGGGCGGATGGCAAGCTCGTGCGGGCTGATTCTGCCATTCCCGCCGGCCAGACCAAGGCGCAATCAGACATCGCCAATGCCGGGGCCGCCCAGGTTTCTGCCACTGCCGAAACGACCAAACTGGACCAGGCTTTGAGCGACAACACGACTGCGTTGCGGCTCGCCCAAAATTTGGGGGCGGATTACATTTTGGTGCCTTCCATTGTCAGTCTGGGCACGGAGAAAAAAACTTACAATGGCAACGGCATCAGCACGCTTAACATCACCCACCGGCTTCGTGTCAGCTATAAAATAGTGGAGGCCAATGAAGGGGGCGCGGTGAAAGGCGGCGCCTTTGTCTCGGAAAAAAACATCCGGCAGTCCTCCGGCTTGCAGGTGGATGATACCGACGTGATCAATGATTTGCTGGATGATGCGGCGGACCAATTGGCGCAAGCCATTGTGGAGAGCGCCAAGACATTGCCCGCGCAAGTGGCCAAGGCGGCGTTGGTCAACTTCAATGTGGTCTGCTCCATGACTGATCCGCGCCAGCAACCGATTTTAATTGCCGCACTGGGGGTGACGGCGGACAACCATGTGGTGGTTACGAACCAGCCCATTGCCCTGCAGGCGATGGATGTGACGGTGGAATTGGACGGCGTGGCGCTGGGTTCTGCGCCGGGCAATTTCCAAGGGCGGCCGGGGCTGCATAAAATTCGCCTGTCGCGCGAAGGCTTTGATGTGTGGGAACGCACCATCAATATTTACGAAGGCCAGAATTTGCGCGTGGCGTTGCAAATGAGCAATGCGGGATATGCGCGCTGGGCGGACACGACCGCCTTTCTGTCCACCCTCGACAATAATCGCAAATTGACCGATGCCGAGGTGAAGCGCATTGAAGGCCTCGCCGAATTTTTCAAAAACAGCCATTACCGCGTGGATACCAAGGAAAATATCCACGTTACCTACAAGAGCTTGTTTTGATTTTTAATGAACCGATCATTCAATTATTCCCATGAAAAAAATTGCTGTATGTAAAACTAGCTTGGTGCTTTTGAGCGTGGCATTGCTGCCGTTGCTGGCGTCAGCCCAAGAAAAAGCCACGCTGGCGATTTCTTCCATCAAGCCCACGCCGTCGCTGGCGGCGGCGGTGTCCTCCAAAACCATCGTGGATTCTCATGTGCAAGGCGGCAACGGGGCGGCCAAGGACGAATCGTTCACTCTGGACATCAAGCAGGAAATGAACCGCGTCATCGAATCGCTAGACGGGCAGTTGATTGACCGCATCAACGCCACGCGGAAGTTTGACGTGGTGGGCCGCAGCGATCTGAGTGACGTCATGAAGGAGCAGGATTTAGGGGCATCTGGGAATGTGGATGCCAAGACGGCGGCGCAGGGAGGCAAGCTGGCTGGGGCGAAATATCTGCTCGTAGCCACGGTGGATGATTTCCAAGATTACATTGAACGCGCGGTGTTTGAGGGCACCGGCCGCAGTGCAACCAAACGGGTGTTCCGTTTTTCCATCGTTGCCAAAATTTATGATTCAACGACCGGCAAACTGCTCGAATCCGCGAATTTTCAGACCGGCAATGATGCGTTCAAGCAAATTCAGGAAGAACGCAATTACTCCGTGAACAATGGCCAGTTGAGCGACGAAATGATGGTGGCGGTTTCGCATACAATGGCGGAAAAAATTGCCAACCGGCTGGCTGACGTAATTTTCCCCGCCAAAGTTATTGCCAAGCGCGACAATCTCATCACCATCAATCGGGGTGAAGGCGCGGGCGTGGCGGTTGGCGATGTGTTTAATGTGTTTGCCTTGGGCGAGGCCTTGAAGGATCCGGACACCGGCGAATTGCTTGGGCAAGAAGAAGTGAAAGTGGGCAAGGTGAAAATTTCCGAAGTGAATCCGAAAGTTTCCAAGGCGGAGATTTTGGAAGACACTGGAGGCATTGCCACCGGCGCGGTGCTACGGAAAATGAAGTGATATAACAACCCTGACATCAAACCATAAGAAATCTCCAATGAAAAATATGCGCGTAGTGAAGTTTGCCCAATGGCTGAAGCCAGCCTTGCTGGCTGGCTTGGCGGGAATATTGGCCACGGGTTGCAAAACCTATGAGCAGCAAAACAAAGTGATTCTTCATTGGAGTCAGGGCAATTTGACCAACGCCGTGGTCGAAGCCAAGGCGCAGGCGGATAAGAATGCCAACAACAAGGACGCCATCATCTGGCGCTTGGAGCAGGGCACCGTGTTGCGCGCTGCCGGGAAATATAACGACAGCAATGAAGCTTTTGATCAGGCGCAGGTGAAGATTGATGACTATGCGCAGAAAGCCAAAGTTCGCGTTGGGCAGGAAGCGGGCGCTTTGCTTTCCAATCAGGCGAATCTGGATTACGAGGGCCGTTCGTATGACGGCATTATGTTGAACACTTATCGGGCTTTGAATTATCTGGCCTTGGGCGAGCCGGACAAAGCCCGGCCGGAAATCATTCGCGCCTATCAGCGGCAGCAGGATGCGGTCGAAGCGAATAAAAAGCGCATTGAAAAGGCTCAGGATGAAGTGGAAAAATCCAAGGATAAGGACAAAGCCGCCATTGAAAAGGCGCAGAAAGATCCCAAGTTCCAGGCCCAATTGACTGGGGTTTCTTCCAACCTGGATAACGTCAAGGTTTATGCCGACTATGTGAATCCATTTACGGTTTATCTCGATGGCATCTATTTTCTGGCCAATGCCGCTGATGCTTCGGATTTGGAACGCGCCCACAAGTCTTTTGAACGGGTCAGTTCCTATGCGCCCGACAATGATTATGTGAAGCAAGACCTCGCGGCCGCAGACGACGTCATTAGTGGCAAGCCGTTGCCTTTGGTGACGTATGTGATTTTTGAGACCGGCTGCGCACCGACGCGCAGCCAGATTCGCGTTGATATTCCGATCATTATTTCCAAGGTGTCGTATGTGGGGGCAGCATTTCCAACCTTGAAAATGCAGGATAATTACAGCCCCAGCCTGATGGTGACGGCGAATGGCACCAATGTTCCCACCGCGTTGGTGGCGAGTGTGGATGGCATTGTGGCCACCGATTTTAAAAATGAACTGCCCGTGGTGATTACAAAGACCATTGTTTCAACCATTACAAAAGCAGTGGCGGCATACGCGGCGAATGAGGCGGCGCGGCAGGCGGGCGGTGACTGGGCGGGTTTGATTTCACAAATCGGCACGGCGGTTTACCAGATGGCGGTCAATATTGCCGACGAGCGCACTTGGACCACGCTGCCCAAGGAATTTCAAGTGGCCCGTATTCCCACCCCAGCGGACGGCAAGCTGGAACTGGCCACGCCCAATGGCATGAGAACTTCAGTCACTTTGAACCCGGCGACCGTGAACGTGGTCTATGTTAAGGCGATTAACGCCGGCACCCCGTTGCTGGTGTCGCAATTTAAATTAAAATGAAAACCCCGAAATTAATTTTGCTTGTCTTGGCGGGCAGTGCGCTGGCACTGACCGGCTGCACCACCGTCAACTCTGTTGAAAACGCACAGAAAGAAGGCCAGCGCAACATGATTGCTGACCAGCGGGCCATTACGGATGCCAGCCTGAACCGCAAGGTGTCCATCGTGGGCGTGAATACTGCCATGACTCCCGGCGGCTTGCTCAAAGTGCAGGTGGAACTGGAAAACCGCACCCGCTCGCGGCAGGCGTTCCTCTACCATTTTGAATGGTTTGATGCCAACGGAATGCAGGTCAATAATATCCTTTCTGCGAATATTCCCGAACAGATTGAAGGCAAGGAAAGCAAGTTCATCTACTGCATAGCTCCCAATCAAAACTGTCGGGATTTCCGCGTGAAATTCATTGAAGCCGATTAATTTCAACCAGCCGTTAATAACTATTTTAAAATAAATATGAAAACAAAAATTCTCTTCCCGCTCATGGTGGCCGCCGTTCCAGCATTTTTCGCCGGGTGTGCTACCGATGCGCATTATGTCCAGACCGGTGACAAAGAACAGGTCGTCAGTCTAGGCCAGATTAATATTCAGGACTACGCCAATGCGGCGAATGCGGCCGTTAAGGAACTGCTTGAATCTGGTGCGCTGGACAAGGTGGCCAATCCTCCGGCATTACTGGAAATCAGTCGCATCATTAACAATACCAGCCAGCAGGTGGATACGGATTTGCTGACCAAGAAAATCAGCATTGCCCTTTTACAGAGCGGCAAGGCGCAGACCAAGATCACGGATAGCAAGGCCACTGGCTACCAGCAGGAAAGTCAGTTCATGAACGATCAGAAAACCACCCGGATGCCGGACTTCACGCTTTCAGGCAAAATCATTGAAACGGTTGATCGGGCAGGCAGCACCCGGCGCACGACCTACAGCTTTCAACTTTCACTGAACGATCCCAAGCAGGGCGTGCAAGTGTGGGAAGGCGAAAAAGAAATCGGCAAGCAAGGCACCCGCTCGTCCGTGGGTTTCTAAACGGCTTTGGATTTGATCCGGCGCGGTGGAATTGTTATTCCGCCGCGCTTTTTATTTCGCCATGCGCCAGCCGGGTCCGCAATTTTTGACCCGGCTTTACCGTGGCGGCATTGCGCAGGACTTGGCCGCTGGCTGCGTCGGTGGTGATGGAATAGCCGCGGGCCAAAACTTGTTCTGGACCGAGTGATTGCAGGCGTTTTTCCAGTTGCCGCAGCGCCTCGCGCCGGGATTTCAGCAGCAGCAATGGCCGGGTGCGCGCGAATCTTCCGGCCACATTTTCAAACACCAAGTTGCGCGAATGTACGGCTGATTTTAAATTGCGCAAAAGATCCGATTGCAAATCATCCAGGCGTTGCAACGAATCATTCAGACGACGGCGGGGATGCAGCCGGGCCAGGCGGCCGGCCACCGAATCAAAATTCTCTATTTCGCGGTCCATCTTGCGCCGAACGAACTGGCGCAGCCGCAACGGCGCTTCCGCCACAAACTCGCGGCTGGCAAAGACGCCTTCCGTGATGATCTCCGCTGCTGCGCTGGGGGTCGCCGCCCGCATATCGGCCACAAAGTCTGCGATAGTAAAATCAATCTCATGACCAACGGCCGAGACGATTGGCACGGCTGATTCAAAAATGGCCCGCGCCACCGGCTCTTCATTGAATGCCCATAAATCCTCCAATGAGCCGCCGCCGCGGGTGATGAGGATGAGGTCTAATTGATTTGTGGCCGCCAACGTGAGGTGACTCTGACCAATTTCCGATTTTGAAATTTGAGCCTCGTTAGCTCGGCTGCCATCCATATTGAATTGATTCAGCCTGCGGATGGCTTCGGCAATTTCGCGCGCAGCTCCATCGCCTTGCACCCGGGCCGGGGCGAGGATGATTTCGAGCGCCGGATTTCGCCGTTGCACGACATGCAGCACGTCGCGGATGGCCGCACCAGTGGGCGAGGTGACGAGGCCAATGCGCTGAGGATAGCGGGGCAGGGGACGCTTCCGTTCTTGGGAGAAAAGTCCTTCTGCGGCGAGCTTCAGCTTTAATTTTTCAAGCGCGGCTTGCAGCGCCCCAACGCCTTGCAGTTCGACTTCGCGGACAATGAGTTGATATTGTCCGCGCGCTTCGTAAACCGTCACGTCGCCATGTAGTAAAACTTTTTTGCCGTCCGCCAGCAGGTGGCGCGGCGCGGCCGCCGGGCCGCGAAAAAGCACGCAATTGACTTGGGCGGCCACATCCTTGAGCGTGAAATAAACATGGCCGGAACTTTGCGCCCGCAGGTTGGTGATTTCGCCGCTGACCCAGACCGCGCCAACCTGTTTTTCCAGCAGCCGCTTGATGTCGGAAGTGAGTTCCCAGACCGACAACACTTTGCGCGTCTGTTCCGCCGGGAACAGCTCGCCAAAATCCCACTGTGATTTGCTTGGTTTGCTCACGTAGGGAAATTAAACCACGGATGGCTGCGGCTCGGCACGGATAAAAGTTGCCGCGCCGCATGATTTTTTCGCGCGGAGCAGGTTGGCTGCCCTGTCTGGTTTGGCGTTCTGCGACGTGTCTGGCGAGCCAACCTGCTTGGCGGATGAACTTACTGGATTCGCAGCCACTTTTTTACTGGCGGGGCAAAGAGATTTTATTTCCAATTGGGCTGAGGCGTGGCTTAATTTATCCCCGTGATTCGCCGCTTTGTTTTTCGCGCCGTGCTGGGCAGTGTTCTGATAGTAACGCTGGCCGGCTTGCTGGCGTATTTTTACCCGGAGAAAATTCTGTGTGTGGATAGCGGCAAAGGGGTGACGGCGGATGTGATTGTGGTTCTCGGCGGCGGCTTGCACGAACGGCCGCAACGGGCGGCGGAATTGTTCAAGGCCCATGCCGCGCCTCGCATTTTTCTGACCGGGGCCGGAGACGACGAGATTAACCGGCAGATACTATTACGCGCTGGAGTGCCTGCCGCCGCGATTGAAGTGGAAGGCCAATCCAAAACCACCAGCGAAAATGCGCGTTTTACGATCAGACGTCTGCGTGCGGAGCACGTCCGGCGCGTGATCTTGGTAACCTCATGGTATCACGCCCGGCGGTCGTTGAAAACTTTTACCCATTATGGGCCGGAGTTGCAGTTTTATTCCCGGCCGTCGTATTTTGCCTTTGACCGGGAGGATTGGGAAAAGACCGGCGTAAACAAGCGGATGCGCCTGGAATTTCTGAAATTGCCCGGCTATTGGATTCGCTATGGCATAAATCCATTTTGAATGAGGCCAATGAGGAATAAGTGAAACAGGCTAAAGATTATGAAAGAAGGCTGAAGATGGTGTAAGCATGGTTTTGAACTGATGGCGCACTCTTTGAAAATAATCGGCCGTAACAAATGCCTTGATGACAAGTGATAGGTCGTTTTTAGGTACTGCAAGGGGTGGCAGGTGGGCTGCAATCTAGGCGACCAGATCTGCCGGGATCTCAAATTTTATGGTGGAGTGGGGGCAAGGCTAGGGATTCGGCTTCGTCGCGATCAACGTCTTCGAGGTCTTAGCCGTTGCCGAGCTGGAATGGCCAACCAGATCCGGGCGATGGCTCCGATGCGTTTTTTCGCTTCTAGGATGTCGCCCGATGCGCTGCATTTCTTTTTTATGGCGGCAATCTCGGCGTGGTGCGCTGCCAGTATAAATCCTTGAACTTCGTATCAAACCCGTGTTTATCTTTCAGCGCAGTGTCCGCCGCCCGGCTTTCATAAAGAATTTGCAGTGTCATCCCGTCGTTGTCCACTTCGTCACCACTGCCGACGGTCAACTGCTGCCGGATGGACAGGGCGGCGTCTTCAAAGTCGTCCAGATATTCAATCGGCTTCCGGGTATTGTCCCGGTCGGCTTCGTAAGCGTCGGCAACGCCCTGCTGCGCAACTTTAATTTGTCGGCGCAAGGTCAGCTTGTCCGGGAGGATTTCCCGCCAATAAAAGAAGTTTGCGCCGATGGACAAGCCTTGTCGCAATCTTCAAGCAGCTGTATGGCGTCGCCAATTCCGGCGGCGGTCATGTGCTGAAAGCACGATAAGGGCGTGATGCAGGCCAAGTCCGTCAATACATTTTTAGCCGGTTTGCGTGCCGAGTTTCAACCCATCAAGCCAGCGTTGCGCGTCGCTGGTGATGATCGTGGAAATGTCCACGCTATAGGCATTTGAAAACCGCGCGAGCCGCTGGCGCAAATCGTTGGTATGATGATCTGCCGATATTTCGTGCGACTGTTTGCGCACAACCAATTCGGCAACGCTACGTTCCTGTAGCTGCTCGGATTGGTGACGGGCGTAGAACTTCGCGGTCTTATTTTGTCGTTGCCCAGAATCCGAAACGCCTCGGCAAAAAAATGGGCTGCGGCCAATTCCAAAGAAACGCCAGTTGGTTGCAATTGCTCAATGGCATGGCCAAAACTGGCGTTGTCGGCATCTTGCATCGGTGCCGCTGTGGTGTTGGCTGTTGGCAACCTGCCGCGCAATCTTTTCGGCATCTAAGCGTGCAACTTCATGGTTGGTAAAATCTCACAATCGGCGCTTGCCGCTGGAATAATCATTAACCTCGTAAATAATGCAGAAGTCTCCGCTTGCCGTGGCGCGGGTGCGTTTGTATATTGACACCGTGACGTTGCAAGCAACCATTTTTCCGGCTTTAAACGTGTCGAGCGTTTCATGTCGTCAAATGTCAAGATGGGGTTTTAAAACAGGTCTCAAAATCGATAAAAACTAATAAATTAATGGTTTTGGAGAGATGGCCGAGTGGCTGAAGGCGCTGGTTTGCTAAACCGGTATAGGTTCAAAAGATCTATCGGGGGTTCGAATCCCCCTCTCTCCGCCATTCTCACTTTCGGGACTGAAAGTGACAATGGTTGACGCGTGGTGATTTTTGTCAATGTTACCAATGGTTTTTCCTGCTTTGATGACCTTCAATCCCATGACTACCGGGGACACCACAGGACTGCCCGCGCCTAAAGTTTGTGTGTCTATTTGTGAGTCGCCAATCGCAGGGAGATTCCGCACGGTTGCCGCCAAGGGCAGTTGCGCCACGTCTGTATAGGTTTTCATCGTCAGCCGCATGTCGCTGTGCCGGGCCAGTTCCATCGCTTCACGCGGCGAAACGCCCGCCCGTTGCAGGCGGGTAATGTAGGTCGTCCTCAGCGCATGGAAGTCCACCACATGGCCGCGCTCATCTTTCAACGGAATTTCTGCCTGCTTGAAATCCTTGCGAATTTCCTTCATCGCCGGGACGCCTTCAGGAAATACCAAATCTTCCGGCTTTAATTTTCCAGCGGTTTTTAACTGCTGTAATTCCTCGACCAGTTCAGGATGTAGCGGGCGGGGCTGCTCTTTGCGGTTCTTGACGAATTTGGCAGGCAGCAGCCAATACGGATTCGCCGTATCCAAGTGAAAATCGCCGCCGTGCAGAGCGTTGATTTCACCCCGCCGCAAACCCGTGTGCATGGCCAGCAGATACAGCAGCTTGCGCGGCCCCGCCAGCAAGCGCCTGGCCTCATCATCATTCAACGCCCGCCGCTGGATGCGCTGCTGGCCGCGCGTATCCACTTTGCTGATGATTTCAAACGGATTGGCCGCCACCCGGTTTTGTTTGCGCAACCAGGTGAACAACGCCGACAACACAGCCTGATATTCATTGATGGTTTTGGGGGCCTGCGTTTGTTCCGCCCGCCAGCGCAGGAATGAATCCGGCGTGACTTCGCGGAGTCCCTGCCAGCGGCATTCCCGGATGAGCCGCAGCAAACGCTTGTCCACATGGCGGACATGATCGGGGGAACGGCCCAACGCCTTCAAATCCGCCACATAGCTGCCCACCAGTTCCGCCAGCGGACTTTCAAAGGTTTCGCGCTGCGCTGCCGGGGCCAGCAAGCCGACCGACTCCCGCTCTTGGTCGCGGATGCTGTCCCGCAACTTTTGTTCGGCGGTCTGCTTGTCGGCACAGTTCAACGAAATGTCCCGCGTCTTGATGTCCCCGTCTAATTTGAGCCGCGCCCGCCAAATCCGGCTGGAAACCAGTTTTCCCGCCCGCCGCCGTTTGGGCCGATAAATGTAAGCAATCATGGATTCTCCTTTCAATTAACTTGGTTGACTCAACTTTTGGAAATGGGCTTTGACGTGGCTTTCCAACATCCCCACCGCCCGGCCAATTCGCCGCAACGGGGGCAACTCGCCCGTCTCCGCTTTCCGCCGCAACGTGCGCTTGCACACGCCAAATATCTTTTCTAGTTCAGGGAATCGGATTAGCCGGTCATTGAATTGATTCTCAGTTGGCATAGTGCATCACTCCTTCCACTTCCACGTTTTTAGGTATTTATCCCACTCCATGCCCTTTTCCAGCCGTTGGCGGTAAACTTCGGCTTTCTTGCCGGACGCCATTGCGGCCATTGCTTCCGCCAGCAGTAAAAACATGTCCTGCTGCCGGTTCTCTGGATTAAGATTGGCTTCATACCGGACTCCACGGCCTTTGTCGTTCGGGTTGGTTTCAGCAAAATCATTGGCTTCCGCCGCTTCCTGTGCGGTTTTCGGCTCCTCCTCGACCGCAACGGTTTTCAACCGTTGGCGTTGTTCCGTGAGGCTGGCAGCAGGTTCATCCACATACCCCATCCGGCGTTTCATTTCCGCCACCCACGCCTTGCATTCGCTCATGGATAGCAGGATGTAGGGTTGCAGTTTGACTTTGCGTTTCGTGCCGAAAAACGTGTTTTCGACATGGGTGACGTAAAAGAAGAATGCGGTCAATTTGCCTTCCTTGATGCGTTTATGGACAGCGGCCCGCTGGACGGGCACAAACATGGTAACGCCAGCGGGCGAGATGCCCACGTCGCCCTTGTAATACAGACCAAGGTCTTCGATCCACTGACCGCATTCGGCGTGCGTCCCCTCACGGCGATAGGCGCGGGTGCCGGACGTTGGCTCGCCCACAATCTTGCGCAAATCTTGCGGCACATCAATGAAAGGAAATTGGATAAGCGCCATATTTACATGCACCGTATCGCATGGGATACAATTGTCAACTATAATTGCGCGGACATGGTAGCCCGGCGCAACAAATCAAGACTTGGTAATGGTCTTGGTGCAATTCAAACAGGCATAACGATTGTTTGGCAGGGTGGTTTTGGGTTAGTAATCAACAGGCTCCGCGCCCGAAGAGCGCAGAAGCAAACAACCGTGTTCTGAAATGTTCGCCCTCACTTTCGGGCGGGAATGGACACGCGCTTCCAAAGCAGGCTTGAAGTGAATCAGTGGGCCGCTGATTCACTCCGTCGCTTTTCCGTTTCGGCTTCGAGAATCAATGTCGAAAGCGGAATTTCCAGCGCCTCGGCAATCGCATTGGCCGCGTCCAAGCTGGGATTGCTCAATCCACCCTCAATCTTTCCGATATACGTTTGATGAAGTCCGGCCTTTTGAGCCAGGACTTGTTTGCTCAATTTCTTTGCTACCCGGTGGCGTTGCAACACCAAGGCGAAAGCATCCGAGAATTCCAAACGACGACGCATCGGCTAACGCTGCTATGGGAACCCTTGGTGGACAGATAAGAATATATTCTTGCATTCGTGAAGTCATCAGCTAAAATAACCGGGAAGTGTCATTGTGCGGTGAAAACCTGATAAATCAGAGGCGGGGAGTTTATGCCTGACAAAGTGAAAATTCTGGTGGTCGAAGACCAAGTGTCGGTGGCCATGACGATGGTGTTTTTGATGAGTCGTGCCGGGTGCGAGGTTCAGTCGGCTTGGAACGCTGATAAAGCCATGTAGTTGGCTCAAGCCAGCGATTTCGATTTGATTACGCTGGACATTGATTTGCCGGGTGCCAGCGGTTTTGAGATTTGCCGCCATTTGAAACAAAACCCCCGCCTGCAATCTACGCCGGTGGTGTTTGTTTCGGCCCGTTCCGACGAGGCAGACCGACTGTGCGCCATTGAACTCGGGGCGGTGGATTTTATCACCAAGCCATTCGAGGCCGGGGATTTTATCGCGCGGTTGCTGGCACACCTTAAACCCGCCATTGCCCATGTCTGACCGTTGCCGACACAATTATTTGCTTTTGACCCGATTCCGGGACAACCGCATCCGAAAATCCGGCCCCAATTTGTTGATGTTCACGTTGGTAGGAAATAATTCATCCGTCTTTGTGCCGAAAACTTTTGCCAGAATGAAAAGCTCTCCATCAGGAACCCGGCGTTGCTGGGTTTCCAGCTTGGCCAACGATTCCCGGCTGACATCCCAGCCAAACACCTGCAATTTTGCCGACAAGTTCTCCTGCGTCCAGCCCTTGCGGTCACGCAATTCACGGACGTTCTTTCCAATCAGATTGAGTGGTGTCGAAACTTTTTTGATGCTCGCCACGTTAGCAACCCCGGACGGAACAAATGTTCGACTCAGGTCACAATTAGGGATTGTCAAAAAGCGCAGCTTATTGCAGCATGGCCATATATTTTAACGGACTTACGGATAGCGCATGAAAATCAGCACCAAGCCAAGCCTTGTTCGCCATCGTTTAACAAGTCCATAATTTTGCGTTACATGGGCACAACATAAAAATTAGATTGCCTTTTTCTATTAACCGAACACAATAAAATCAGTCTGATTATGAAGACAACGAAATGGATGGCTGCCAGTCTGTTGGCAATGGCAGCGGTGGTCAAAGGGGCCGGGTTAATTCAGGAACCCGTTGAAACAGCGGATGCTCTTTCCAGCATCACGTTGCAATCCGTCACCCCGGTCAAAGCCGCGCCGATTTCCTTGAGCGTAACGGATATGCGCGAAATCCCACGGCTGTCCGACGCGCAATTGGAAGTTTTTCTTAACGACCTCGCCGTCACCCCGCAGATTCCGTTTAAAGCCCAACCCAGAAGAGGCCTGGGCGGAACCTATTTTTCGCTGCAACACCCGGAATGGCCGCCTTTACCCGGAAATACAAGCCAATCATCTGTCTGGCCGATGCAGAACTTTTACCTCTTAAATGACGTCAATTTTTCCTACGAAACCGCCGTCCCAACGACCGCCGCCACCTCGACTTTATCCGTATCGGCAGCGGCCACCCCCAGCGTTCAAGCCCTGTCATTGTCCGCTCCGAGTCCGGGTGGCGGTGGCACTGGCAGCACCAACACCCCCACTGGCGCAACCTTCGCCATTCCCAACTACGGTACCAACCTCTGGATTGCCCAAACCGCCATCACTGCGGGCCTGCTAACCGGAATTGCCAGCAACACACTGGCGGATGTGTCCTATGAAATCCAGTCGCGCACCAACCTGTTACAAACCGACTGGCAGAGTGAAGGCTTTTTTCCCGGCTCGGAACTCACCAACTGGACGCCCTTTAGCGTGTGGCAAAATTACCGGAGCAGTCTTTTCCTGCGGCTGCGTTCCTGGCTGGACAGCTACGACATCGGCATCCCCGACTGGTGGCAGATTCAATATTTTGGCACCAACGGCATTGATCCCTACGCCAGCGTTGCGGGCGACGGTTACGACAACCTCTACAAATTCCAGAATGGCCTGAACCCCACCAATTATTTCAACCCCAACGCGCCGGGCGGATTTTTTGGGTATGTGGCTGGCACAAACGCCTTCTTGGCGTGGAATCCCGCGCCGGGGCCGGTGGTCAATTACACGATTCAGCGCGGCATTTCCAATACCGTCACTCACCTTTATGACTATTCCCAAGCCGGGCTGGTGAGTTCCTATACCACGATTTTTAAGGATGCCGGGGCGATCAACAACAGCAATGCTTGGAACAATCTTTACAATCTGACAGCGGTTTATCCGGGCGGCAGCCTGTCCGCCACGGATACCTGGCAGGCCAGTTGGTATGCCAATAATGCCAGTTCCGGCCCGCCGTATGGCCCGCCGCTACCCACCAATGTTTGGGCGTATGCCGATGTGACCGGGACAAATGTCCAGCTTGTCTGGAATTCAGCCTCCAGCTTGGCGACCAATTACCTCGTTTTTCGCGGTATTTACAATCCCAATACCTACACTTGGAATTACGCTCAAATCGCGTCCGTAAATACTAACACCACGACGTTCATAAACAGCGGCGTCATTACCAATGACAATGCTTGGAACAGTATTTATCAAGTTGAGGCGGTTTATCCGGGCGGCGGTCTGTCTGCGCCCGCCGCGTCTTACCTGAATGTCGGGAACACCAATGGCCCGGCAGCCCCCACAGGATTTTACGGTTATGCGGATGTCACCGGCACCAATGTTTTCCTGACGTGGAACCGGGCTGCCGGTGCGGTGACAAACTACCTTCTTTATGGCGGTAATTTCGATGCCAACACCGACCTGATTTTTTATCATCCCATCGGCAAGGTGAGCGGCAGCACCAATTCATTTACCGCAGTGAACGCCATTGACGGCTTTGGCAACAACCTGTATGCCGTTTACAGCGTGGTGGCAGTTTATACCAACAGCAGCTTGTCGCAGGCCGCTGCCTGGAATTCCGGTGCTGGCGCCCCCGCGCCGGGCGCGCTTTACGCGTATTTGGATACCACCGGAACCAACGTGCAGTTGGCATGGAGTGCGGCGACCGGAGCCATCACCAGCTACGTGGTTCAGCGCAGTGATTATGGTTCGGATTATCATCCCATTGGCACCGCGAACACCAACCAAGTTACTTTTCAGGAAACCAACGCTGTGAACAACGGCTATTTTGATCTGACCGCCACCGTATATGCGGTGCAAGCCGCCTATCCCAATGGCGGCCTGTCCCCGGCAGTGACGGCAATGGTCAGCAACACGCCGCCGCCGCCGAACAGTCTTTCCGCAACGGTGGACTCGTCCGGCACGAATGTTTATTTGGCATGGACTCCGGCGCTGGGAGCCGTGACCGGCTATGACATCCAGCGCGGCACGTTTAACCAAGCCACCGGGGCGTATGATTACACCCAAATTGCTCAGGTCGGTCCCGCTGCGACTTCTTTCAGTGCGGTGGGGGCCTATGCCACCCGCAAGACCAAGCCGGATATTTACCGGGCCGTAGCGGTATTTGCTGGGGGCAGCCTCTCCGCCCCGGATTCGGCGGCCTTGACGCAACCGCCATTTGTCGCCGTCAATCTCTCGGTGACGGCTTTTTTGGTTCGCAATCAAACGGGTCGCTGGCAGGTGATGTTTTCGGGGATTCCCACCAACGCGCCAGCGATTCAACTGACGTGGACGGATGGTAATGGAAACAGCACCCCCCAGACCATTGCCACGACCAATTTAACCAGTGGCATTTATCCGATTCCAGATGCCGATGTCGTGAATTTGTTGGGAGATGCGCTCACGGTGCAGGCCGTGGCCCCGGACGGACAGCTCGGAAAAGCCGCGTCCGCCGGAGTGTTGGCGAATGACGCCCCCTATTTTGTGGATGGCCGCCAGCACATGAAGCAAAACCTCAGTTTCTTGATTCGGGCAGCGGCGCTGAATGAGCCGCTGGGAAATACCATTGACGATTATCTTAACCGCTCCATCATAAATAGTTGGTTTAATGCCAGCCGACTCAATCAATCCGCCACGAATTTCGAGGAATTCAGCTTT
>Ga0364874_10683_pt1 | contig 15759 bp, 7 predicted proteins | sample ExccelAu500001D4_2_FD_206922 | JGI IMG/M metagenome (GOLD analysis project Ga0364874, IMG submission 206922) | Enriched cells from Trout Bog Lake Hypolimnion, Wisconsin, USA - BchlTB.Aug07.5000.01.D4 | ecosystem: Environmental > Aquatic > Freshwater > Lake > Hypolimnion/Profundal zone | place: USA... | reverse complement strand
TTCAAGAGCCCTGTTAAGAGCATTGAAGCTTGAAACAGGCAAATAAACCTCACCACGCAGTTCCAGTATCTCCGGCAATTTCACACCGGGAGGTGCCTTTATTGAATGCGGGATATCCTTGATGGTTTTAAGATTGAGTGTGACATCCTCGCCTATATCGCCATTACCCCTGGTGGCACCTTCAATAAGCTTGCCGTTTTGATATTTCAGTCCGATCGAAAGACCGTCAATCTTCAGCTCACAAACGTACAACAATTCCTTTTCTCTGTCCGGACTGAGTTCCAAAACTTTGCTGATACGTTCTTGCCACCTGTCCAGATCATCTGCTCCCATAGCGTTTGCCAGGCTGAGCATGGGAATCCTGTGCCTGATTTGCCTGAAGTCAGTACTGGGTTGTGCCCCCACGGTTTGCGTAGGGCTGTCCGGACTGACAAGATCAGGGTGCACGGACTCAAGCGCCTGCAACTCGGCAAACATATTGTCGAATTCTGCATCGGTCACAGACGGACGATCGAGCACATAATAAAGGAAGCGATGATGAGCCAGCTCCCTGCGCAACTCCTCGATTCTCTTGACTGCTTCTTGCCTGCCTGTCACAGCTGTTTCCACCATTTGGTAAGCCTCACACCCGACAAACTAGATATTAGTGAAATTAGCGCAGAGCGTCATTAACTTGACTCCTGAAAGATCCACACGGCAAGTACTGACAATATGGTCAGGTCCGATGATGTCAGCAGCTAGTTCTGAATCAGAACTACACAGTTTCACTGAACAGAGAATCCAAACTGAGCCAGGGTCTGGCCCAATTTGGATTCAGCCGGAACCATAGTCTCAGCCAGGTTTACCTGAGATTCTCTGGATCAGCTATGGATTAGAGCCCTTCGCGGCTCAAAATGACGCAATCACCCTGTCCGGTGCCGGAACAAATGCCGGCAGCACCATATTTGGCGCCACGCAAATCCATCTCTCTGGCCAGCGTCAGCAAAATGCGGGCGCCGCTGGCACCAAGTGGGTGACCCATAGCAATCGCGCCTCCGTTGACATTTACCCGCTCCGGATCTGCTCCCAGAAGCCGCGTCGAAGTAAGCGTAACCGCTGCAAAAGCTTCGTTGAACTCAAGTAGCTCAAGCTGATCTGCCTTCAATCCACATTTTGCAAGCGCTTTCTTTGTTGCAAGTCCAGGCGCCGTAGCAAGATAGGGAACATCTTGCCCGAGTGAGGCATGAGACAGTATTCTGGCAAGCGGCTTCAGTCCAAGAGCTTTTGCCTTTTCCTCGCTCATAACCAGAAGGACACAAGCACCATCGTTGACACCAGGAGCATTTCCAGCCGTGACGGTACCCTGCTCATAAAAAATAGGTTTCAGTTTGGCGAGCGCTTCCAGCGATGTGTCGGAACGCGGACCTTCATCATTTTCGATAACAGTTTCTTTTCCTTTTTGCTTTAAAGTAAACGGCAGAATTTCTTTTTTGAAGCGCCCGCTTTCCCGAGCTTTTACAGCCAGCTGATGGCTGCGCAGAGCCCATTTGTCCTGATCTTCTCTTGACACTTTCAACTCTTCAGCAACTTTGGCGGCATGCACTGCCATATGAACGTCAAAAATCGGGCATTCAAGTCCATCTACAAGCATGGCGTCCTTGAATTGAGCATGACCCATGCGTTTTCCAAAGCGGGCTGTGTTGGCTTCGACAAGATATGGAGCCTGACTCATAGACTCCATGCCGCCGGCAATGAACAGGTCTCCGTCACCGGCTTTTATCCGCAAATCGGCAATTGTGACTGCTCGCATACCGGAGGCACAAACTTTGTTGATTAATGTTGATTCGCATGTAGTCGGCAAACCAGCCTTTATGAGAACCTGACGTGAAGGCATCTGACCACATCCGGCCTGGAGAACTTGCCCGAGAATTACTTCTGTGACGGCATCACCGTCAATTTTGTTGCGAGAAACCAGTTCCCGAACAAGCGGAACCATCAGATCGATCGCCGAGACTGTGCTCAGACAGCCACCCAACTTTCCGAACGGGGTTCTCAATCCATCAACAATGACTGTGGAACTCATTAATAACTCTCCTCAACTGCGTGCCGACCACTTAGCTTCAAAATAACTTACTGGCAATCGTACCTTTCATGACAACCCCGAAAGGATCTTCTTTCGATTTGTTCAAAGATCAGGACGCTCAGACGCCTCGATTTCCCGGCACCCCCGACCACCACTTCAATTTCAGGTTCATGAATCTATGGAATTGCCTTGATGCCCGCCAGACCTGCACGATCGCCGCAAAGCCTGCCTTATGGCCGACTGGAATCGCGTAAAAGAATGGATTGTTGAGATTGCCAAATCTGCCGGACTCTCCTTCTTGCACCTGATAAGTAGTAGTCGGACAGGTCCGGAACAAAATAGCTCGTCGAATCTGGTGACCGTTAATGTCTTGATTTTTGCCGCAGAGTAGCAAATAGATTGCAAACGGGCATAAAGCAAGGGAAAACGAAATTTGAGGAGCGCCGACATGTCAAGGTCATTCCGCGGACGTCCGGAACCAGGAGAAGACAAACAGTCCAGGCACGTCTCAGGGAACACGCCAGCTTCCCAGGAAGCTGCTCCGCAGCCCCGTGAAGCGGCTCAGTCCGACGAGACCGAGTTCACTTCCATGAACCAGTCCGGAAATGAAGAGAATCAGGCTGATGGAACGATCCGCGTGGACATAGGTAAACGGCTTGTCGCCGGACTGATTGACGTGATGGTCGGCTATGTGCTTCAGCTTGTCGTTAATTGCATTCCGTTTGTTAATGTGTTTATTCATGACCAGTTACCTCTGGTCGGCTTTCTGATTGTCAGGGACGCTCTTTTTAACGGCAGAGGAGTCGGTAAGAACCTCATGGGGCTTCAGGTAGTGGATATCAAGACAGGGCGCCCGGCGTCCTTCATACAATCCATTAAGCGCAATATCGTTGTTTTTGGACCTTACATGGCACTCTATCTGGTAAACCTTTGCCTCAAGATCATGCCCAATGAAATGGTCTCCTCGCTCGTGTCAAACATTGTATACGGCGCCGGTGCAGTCTATACAGTGGCAGTCATACCTTATGAGGTCTGGAGGGTCAATTCTCGAGCTGATGGTTTGCGCTGGGGAGACCAGTTTGCCGGCACCAAAACGGTTCCAGCCGATATGGACTTCAGTAATCCTCTGTCCAAGTAAATTATTTGGCGCGTCAAGTCCTCCGGATTACCGGCTCGTGTTATCTTTAGCAAGTCTTTTGCAGCGATCAGCCTCTTTTGAAGCTTTCACTCAGATCTTGAGCCACTGCTCAGAGAGCACCGGCAAATGAAGAGTCTGGTGAATGGCGCAAAAAAGGTCCAGATGCTTCCCAAAGTCGACTGAGAGCTGAACGGAGCCCTTACATGAAGAGATGCGTTTAAGTATTGGTGGAACATGAGCAATAAAACCGCCTACGTCTGGGGACCAATTTCCAATTTCTCTGGCTGTCTCCTTTACTTGTTGCTTGAAAATGGCTGGCACTTGCACATAGCCGGTAAGTCCGCCCTGCAAATTTCGCTTTCGCCGCTCGATCTTGTTTCAACGGCCCGGCACAACATCGAAAGAGCTGCAGGCAGCGCAGACAAGCTCAAGCATTTCCACGAACACCTGCTTTTTCTTGACTCCGAGGAACCGCAACGTGGTGTCACATACGATATCGTTCTCTTTATGGGTTTGCCCAGTAATTTTGATGAACCGCGCGTTTCCAGAGCTCCCTGGGCAGCCGATGAACTTGCCAAAATCACAGGAAAGCTGAAGGGAGTGCCTGTAATTGTCATTTCGTCTCTATGGGGAGGCATCCAGAACGATGGCGCCGTACCTGAGGAGATTGAGTTCGAGCGGCGCAAACCACTGTCGCAATTTGAAAGTGTCTGCCAGCAATATGAAACTCGCATTCTTAAAGCCATCAGCAAGCAGGACTGCAGATGGCATCTGGTACGTTTGCCTCTGATTCTGGGTAGTTCGCTCGACGGTCGCAGCGTCAGTTTTACCGGGCTATACAAACTCTTGAAAGAGCTTTATCAGGCTAAAAATAGACATGGTGACGACAGAGATAAATCAACCATCGAGCTCAGTTACAATCCGGATGCGACATTCTGGATGCTGCCCTGCGACTGGGCTGCCAACCTTCTCTTGAAGCTCATCGAGGATACTTCGCGTCCGGTCATCTGCAATGTTGTCTCAACGCAAGCCACACTTAATCAAGAGTGGCTGCAGGAGCTGGCACGAGCGCTCGCCCTGAAATCAGTGCATGCCTCAGGAAAAGACAACCTGAGTCTCCCATCCACATTACGCAGTATGCTCGCCGACAACATTCAAGTAAAAACAGCTAATCTTTTTGAAGTGCTGGGAAGATATCAACAGGCGCCCATGATGCTGACTCGCGATTATTTCGCGAACGTCTTGCACTATGCTTCTCAGCAAAACTGGGGTCAATCAAGTTCGTCCAAGCCGGAAAGCCCATTTTCGCCAGAGAAAGCCAGGACATTTTTTGAAAAGTTTTTGCCGGCGCACCTGGACCGAAGGATGCTCAAGGAACTTGAACAATTCAAGGGAGGCTTAGCTTTTCAGATTGCCGATCAGGATGATAAACAGGGACCTCCAAGCAATCACAACGACCGCAATCGCCCCGCGGAGAGCTCACTGATGAGCGGGGATGACGATTGCCGATGGCTACTTAGCATTCAAGACGGCAGGGCGGTAACCACGCCTCTGGATAATGAAACTCACAAGCCTCAGGTGAGCTTTCTAATCAGTGCCATGTCATTTTCCAGATTAACGTCGGGAACGATGTTGCTTGAGGCTGCGCTGATTACCCGAACGTTGCAAGTGAACGGCAACCCCATTCAATGCCTGAAAGCATGCGAATTTTTTCGCCGTTTTCTCGGATTGCATCATTTCGAGCCTGGCTTAGAAAGCATTGAAAAAATTCCTGAGGAAGCCGGCAGTTCCTGAGCCGGTGGCATAAAACTGAGGAGGCGACAGCATGGGCATAGCTAATGATATTACGGAGCTCTCTGGAAATACTCCGCTTGTCAAACTTAAAACAATGAGCGCGGGGCTGGGAGCCACTGTCGCCTGCAAGCTGGAGTTCTTTAATCCGCTCAGCTCCGTTAAAGATCGCATCGGCGTATCCATGATAAATGATGCCGAGCGTAAGGGATTAATCAAGCGGGGGCTGAGCACGCTCATAGAACCGACAAGCGGTAACACCGGCATCGCTCTGGCCTTTGTCGCTGCTTGCCGCGGCTACAGGTTGATTCTGACCATGCCTGAAACAATGTCGATCGAGCGGCGCAAGCTGCTGGCCGGGCTGGGCGCCACGGTTATTTTGACACCGGGTACTGAAGGCATGCGTGGTGCCATTAAAAGAGCAAGCGATCTGGTCGCCGTCACTCCTGAATCGTATATGCCGCAGCAATTCGACAATCCGGCAAACCCTCAGATCCACAGGGAGACCACGGCAGAAGAAATCTGGCGTGACACGGAAGGCAAAATAGATATTTTTGTGGCCGGTGTAGGCACCGGCGGCACCATTACCGGTGTCGGACAGGTATTGAAGTCACGCAAAGCAAATGTGAGAGTCGTCGCAGTCGAACCTGCAAAAAGTCCCATCATAACCCAGCGTCTAGCTGGGCAAGAACTCAAGCCAGGACCTCATACCATTCAGGGAATCGGCGCCGGATTCATTCCGTCCATTTTGGACCTCAACGTTATCAATGAGGTACTCCTGGTTGACGACAATGAGGCAATTTCACACGCAAAGCGGCTGGCGAGCCAGGAAGGCATTCTGGCCGGAATAAGCAGTGGTGCTGCCGTATTTGCGGCGCTGCAACTGGCTCGACTCCCTGAAAACGACGGCAAATTGATCGTCTGCGTGCTGCCGAGCACCGGCGAACGTTATCTCTCCACAGCCCTCTTTGCTGATCTTTCACCGGAGACAGCGGCAAACAGCAAGTAGCTTAGTTTCGCTTGCTTCCGCTTAGCGGCAGGCAGTCTCTCCCAGGATACGGAATGGCAACAGAAGTCATAAGCGAAGGAAAGTCGAGCAACATCAAACTATTGCTGGGACCCTATCGCTGCGGCAAAACTGCCATGCTTATAGACCAATTAGTGGCGCTCAAGATAGTGCAGCAACTCGCCGATGTTCTCCTGCTGGTTCCGTCGGCACGCTATGCTCGAATTTTGAAAGAACGCATCAGAGCCAGGTTGAGAGACTCCGCAACTAAGGCGGGAACTACAAAAGATGCCGGAATTTTCGGACTGGAGATTCAACCATTTTATCAGTGCTGTCTCAAAGTCCTCAGCAAAGCAGGCAAGATCCCGCGCGTCATACCTGAAGAGATTCGACCGGCCCTGATGACTCGTTTGCTTGCTGAAATGAAAGCGCAAGGAGAACTCTCCTCCTTATCAACCATCGCCGAATTCCACGGCACCGGTGTTTCCGTTCTGGAGCTAATTGACGAGCTCCAGCGTGCCGGGCTGACTCCTGAGGAAGTAATCACTCGTCTGGAGAATTCGAGCTGTCAGGAATCACATCTGCTCGAACTCGCACGCGTTTATGAACGTTACTGGAAGCACCTGCAATCGCTTGATTATTTCGACCAGAAGAGCCTGGCTCTTAAAGCTCGTGAGGAACTGTTTTCAAGAAAGCAGCTGGAATACGACCTCGTCATCATCGACGGCTTCGACCGGGTCAGTCACTTGCAAGCACAGGTGTTTGCCGGATTGTCCCGGCGTGCACGTGCAACCAAGATAGCCTTCGACTACGCGTTCAGACAGGACTTCCACGAGAACGATTCCTCCGAGCGAGCAATTATCATGCCGAACTGCGGCTCTCAACACGCTCAGCCGGCACAAGCATTGACGAAAGATCCCAGGGACCAAACAGGAGACCAATCTGCTTTGAGGCAGAGCTGCGACGACTATCGCTGGAAAGACGGAAGTTATGATGAGCTTGTGCTAAACCTTCAGCCAGAAGTGATCTTGACGGATTTTCCGGCAATGGCTTCAGGCAGCTCGCTACAGGTGGATAATGCATCAAACCCGCAGAAATTCCTGCCCGGAGTTGAAGCAATCAGCCTCCTCGATCCGTTTCTGGAAATGGCGGAAATATCGAGACAAATAAAATCAGCGTTGACTGAGCGCCATGTCTTGCCGTCCGAGCTTATCGTGGTAACACGCTCACCTGAGGCATACAGTGGAGCCATCGAAGCAGCATTTGAAGATGCCGGCATCGGCTATTTTATTGACGGAAGCAGCAAGGTAAGCGATCTGGAACCCTGGCGCTTTATCCGCAATCTTCTCTCTCTGAGCGCCAACAACTTCAAACGGAAAGACCTGATAGATCTTCTGCGAAGCCCCTTCATGAATCTGGAAGCACTGGGCATGACAGCCGAGGACGTAAGCTCGCTTGATCGCCGGTCCTATGAGTTCAGACTCATAGGCGGCGAGAAATCCTGGCACCTGTTCCTTAACAGGAACGAGAATCTCTCGTATTCTTCTCAAGTCCTGGCTTTCTTGTCCGAGCTCCAGCAGCAAGATGCTCCGGCAAGCGCCGGGTCGCATGCCCGTCGTATTGAGGATCTTGTTGAGAAGTACATGAGATTTCCGGGGAGAGGCTCAAAACAGCACGGCACGCTTGAATGCAACGAACGCGAAACTATAAAAGCTCTGCGTCGATGTCTTCAAGTCCTTATGCTGCAAGAGAGTCTGCTCTGCCAGGACATGGAAACATTCACGCGATTTTTCAACCGGCTGAAGTCCCTCATAGAGAAAGCAAGCTATGCGCGCCCGCGCCCTCAGACGCCGGCAGTTACCATTTGTTCAGCCGAACTTGTTCCTAACATGCTTTTCAAAGAGATTTATCTTTGCGGAGTGATAGAGGGTAACTTTCCAAAACATCAGACAAGAGCCGGCTTCCTTGGTCCCGATCAAGTAAGCCTCTGGCTGAGCTTCGGCATAGATATCAGAAATCCGCGGCAAGAGCCCGGTTTCGAAAGAGCGATCTTTTATTCACTGACAGAGCGTGCCGGAAATCGGCTCTTTCTCAGCCTGCCCCAGTTCAACAGTCAGGGCGATGAAACACTAGTTTCCTTTTACATTGATGAACTCTCTGAAAAAACGGGACTGTCCTGCCACAGGGCTGCACCATTTTCCAACTCGACAGCTAAACCCGTGTCAGTTCGTGAGGCACTGTCTTCCGCACTCTGGCAGAACGGCATAAAAGGGGCTGCCGTCCTTGCTCTCAGCCAGGAATCAATCAGCAGGCGCTGGCTGGCACTGAGGAACTCAGTAGCAGCTTTGCTTGCTCGAGCCAAGAGTCAGCCTGAGAACCTGTTCAACGGCTATCTCAGCGATTTTTTTGAAAGCGGAACTCTAGTACTACCCGAGCCGAATATCTGGACAGCGAGCAAGATTAATGACTACGGAAAATGTCCGTTTCGATTCTGGGCGACACATGTGCTTTCACTAAAACCAAGGGAAGAAGCTGAAACCGGGCTTAATCCTGCCCTTGTCGGTCAGTTCTATCACAAGGTTTTGGAGTTCTTTTTTTCGGATATGTCAAAGAAAGAACTTCACAACAAGATGGCGGAGCCGGACATTGAGGCATACCTGAACGCCGCCAGCCTGCAAGCAGGAGAACCCGAGAGGCAAACCTATGCTACGGCAAATTTGATCGATGCGGCTTTCGAAAAAGGACTTGCCTGGATTGAACACAGAGCAGACTTTCAAGCAGGTCCATACTGGCAGCAAGAGCAAAACGACCTCCGTTTTCGCATCAATAGGTTCATAGAGCGAGAATTGCTGCGCATTGAAAGCAGCAGCACCGCTTATCATCCGAGTTTCTTTGAAGTAAATTTCGGTAGAGAATTGGACAATTCTTTTCCGGCACTTCTGCTCCGGTCCGAAGACGGGACAAACATCCTGGTAAGGGGGACCATAGATCGTATCGATCTTGCCGCCGACGGCTTGCAAGCTCGTATTGTCGATTACAAATCCGGCTCAAAGACTATCAGCGCGAAGGAAGCCGAACAGGGTCGCAATTTGCAGCTGCCCATTTATGCGCTCGCCCTCGAACAATGCATTCGCCCCGGCAGCTTTGTCGCCGAAGCCGACTATCTCAGCGTCAACGTAGCCCGAGCAGTCGGCAGCATGGACTTTCGCTCGGCGAAGCATGCAGAACTGAAGGCTCTGGCACGGCAATTCGTGCAAGACTATACGGCAGCCGTCAATCGCGGCATATTTACAGTCAAGCCCAGTTCACGCGAAGCATGCAAAGACTGCCCGCAAACCACGTCCTGCCGAGTTGCCGAGCTGAGAACTCAAATGACGGAGGAGACTGATGCCTCGGCTGACTGATGAACAGATCGATGCAATCGAATCAATAGACAAGCACGTGCTGGTATCAGCAGGAGCCGGTTCCGGCAAAACTCTCGTCTTGATTGAAAGGTACATTAAAGTACTGGAGGCTGATGCGCAAGCCGGCATCCATGACATTATCGCAGTGACATTCACACGCAAGGCAGCCGAAGAAATGCGCAGCCGCCTGAAAGTAAAATTAAAGGAGCTTGCCGAACTGAGCGAAGCAGATGAACGCCGGCGCTGGCTGCAATGCCTCACGGAACTCGAGGCTGCCAGGATCGGCACGATTCATTCGCTCTGTGAATCCATTTTGAAGAATTATCCCTCAGAGGCCGGCATCGATCCGGGCTTCGAAATATTGAATGACCTGGAAAGGGCCGAGCTCCTCTCCGAGAGCATAGATCAAGCCCTGCACCTGGTCATTGAACAACCGCATGCGCATTTTTCCGAGTTGCTTGATTATCCGGTCGAAGACTTAAAAAAATGGCTGAGCGAGTTCCTGCGCAGCCCGCTCAAATACAAAGAGTCGAGAGCTAGATTCGCCGACGGCAGCCTGGAAGCCGTACAAACTTTTGCCGAAGAACTAATTAAGGAAGATATTAAACGCGCAGTCAATGAAATTCTCGCCGACAAACAGTTCATTTCCGATTACCGTTATCTGAAAGATACTCCCTGGTCCGCTCCTGAGAGCAAACTTGGACAGCTTCAGAACGAGATGCTTTCATATCTGCACGTGTTCGCCGACAGCGAAACCCGGGGATTCTGCGAGCGTTTTCAGGCGCTCCAATCCCTGGCAGCAATGGAAACTGCGGGAAATTCAGGTGGAAAGGCAGCCCTGGAGCTGCGCGCAACTATGCGCAATCTTCTCTCAACGGCTAAAGCGACTGCCTCACGGCACAAGAGCGAATTTAACGAAGCTGACAGACAAGCTTTCTGTCTCTTGCGCGACTTGATCATGCTTACCGACGAGGCTCTTTCAAGGTACGAAGCGCTCAAACTCCTTCACCAGAAACTGGACTTCGACGACTTAATCGATCGCTGCCGCCTGTTATTAACAGGTGACTGCATCAAGACGCCGATAGACCATCCCACCCTGAGCTTGCGGAGAAGCAGCCAATTTGCACTTAAACAACTGAGCAAGAACTTGCGTGCCGTGCTCGTTGATGAATTTCAGGACACTAACTGGACCCAGTCCAAACTGCTGACGGCACTTGCCTCTGCACATGCCAGGCTGTTCTTGATCGGTGATGATAAGCAATCCATATACAAATTTCAAGGCGCTGATGTGGGTACGTTTAACACTTGCAAGACTTATGTTTCATCAATGGGCACAGATTCAGTCCCGAAGAACTCGCTCACAGCTGAAAAATTCGGATTACCGCCGCTCTCCGGTGAAGGTCGCGTCATGACTCTGAGTCAATCATTTCGCAGCCACCCGCAGATAGTCAACTTCGTCAATCACTTATTTCGCTCTCTATTCGATGCCGGACCAGATGCTGAAACATTCAAGTCACGCTTTCAGGCACTGAGACCGGCGCGCTCAGCAACAGAAGGCGACGACTGCCCTCGTATCGACATAAGCTATACGCCATACATAGATGATAAGCACAAGGAGCTGAAATCCGAGCTCGATCAAATGGAGTCCCAGCTAGTTGCCGACTGGATTCTCGGCAAAATTGAAAGCGGTGCCACAATTCTTGAGAAAGAACCAAATAAGCATCGCCCGATCAATTTCTCAGACTTCGCGATTTTGCTGCAGGCAAATTCCGATTTTGCCATCATCGAGCAGGCACTGGCACAGTCCGGCGTTCCATACGTGAGCATTGCCGGGTCGGGATTTCTTGATCGTCAGGAGGTTCTCGATCTCGAAAACATACTCAAGTGGCTGGTTTGCCCGCAAGACAGCCATGCCCTTTTTGCTGTTTTGCGTTCACCAATGTTCGGATTCTCGGACGATCTCCTCCATGAATTGAAAGCAGGCAAGCAGGATTCGCTCTGGAGGTGTCTCGTCCGCAAGTCGAAAGAAGAGGGGGAGGAGGACCTGCGTGCAGCCGTGGGAATTCTGCAAAAACTGCTACGCGAATCAGGACTGCTGGCGCTCCCCGATCTTGTCCGAAGAGTCGTTCTCTCAAGCGGCTACGACCTGGTTCTGCTCTGCTCAGGCACAGGCAAACAAAAGTCCAGAAACGTCTTTAAGTTTCTTTCGCTGGCTTACCAGCATAAGTATATGAGCGTTGCTGAGTTCCTCAAGTCGTTGGATGCGATGCGCGAGCTTGGTGTAAAAAACCTCACGGACGCACCACTGTTCGCAGACAATGCAGTAAAGATAATGACCATACACAAATCAAAAGGACTTGAATTTGCTGCAGTGGCCCTGCCCAGGTTGGGACGCTCCGTCTTTCAGAAATCAGACAAATTGCTCTTCGGCAAAGACATGGGGATTGCTCTTGATTGCACCAGGGATCGCGATGAGGAAAAACCGGCATTTTTCACGGCGTCCAACAATCTCAGCAAAGCCATGGATGAGGAAGAGAAGAAGCGCCTGTTTTATGTGGCACTGACACGGGCGAAAGACTATCTCGGTCTTTTCATTACGCCGAAATCCAGGCGCGGCACAAATCTTGCCAAATGGCTGATTGAGACACTCGTGTTGCCTGACGCTGATACTGACATTGAGTCGCAGGTTATGTCTGCCGGGAGACAGGACGAACGCTGTTCCTGGAATATCTTTCAGGCGGCACTGCTCACGGATAGCCGGGGCACCGGACAAGACCTGTCAGAGGCGGAGGCAATCACTGGAAATGACCAGTCAGGACCTTCCAGACAGGATACTGTCACTGGCAATGACAGAGCAACGCTATCGGCGTCGGAGCAGATCACAGCCGGGCAATTGGCAGATTTTTCTTTGCTTGAGAGCCCAGAACTCGTTCAAACATTTGCACCCGTGCCATGGCAGGCGCTCCAGAGAGTCTGTCCGACAGTACAAGATCCTGACGTGCATGCCACTATCGGCGGCAATTACTTCCACCTCCTTATGAGCAATCTTGGACCCGATCTGCAACTACCCTCGGAAAAGGACAGACGCGCCTTGCTCCTCAGCCATGAAGTTGCCGTGCATGACGCCGCTCAACAGGAGCTGCTATTAAAGGAATCGGAGCGTCTTCTCATAACATTCAAAAACAGCAGTTTATATCCACTGTTAAAAACAGCAAAACGCCGCATACCTGAAAGTGCTTATCTGATAGCCACCAACGGGTTCGAAAATGAGCTGCGTCCGGACTTGATCATCGAAGACAGTAATGGAGTCTGGCACATTGTCGATTACAAAACGGATCATTTTGAAGAGCGGCAACTGGCCAGGCAAGTAACGAAACACGCTCCGCAATTGATCCGCTATGTGGAGGATCTGGAAACACTTCTGTCCGTCAGGGCAAGAGCCTGGATTTACTTCGCTCAAACAGGGCGGTTGGAGCCTGTGGATCCTTCTTCTCCATTTCAGTTGAGCTTGTTCTAGGCGCTCCTTGTCTCGTGCGGAATGCGGCGCTGAATAAATATTGAATACGTATTCCTCACCCCGGACATAAGGATAAACCTTTTTTCCAAGAACTTAACTCAGTACTGCAGACAGTCATCAGCGGTCAGTCTTTGCAATAATACTCGGCATAAACGGCTATTATGGCGAGGTTTTGCTTCCTTCCGGATCTGCTACGCTTTCCATCACGACATTTTGCCTGGTAGATTTCGCCGACGCAACCTTTTGTTTGCCACCGGCTTTGTGCAGGATTTTTCCGGTGACAACCGTCTGCTCGTCTTGATTGCTGATACTCGCCTGCACAAAAAGCTCATCTCCAGGAGCTAAGTACAGCTCATCGCCCCGGGATATAATGTTTCTCTGAACGCCATTGACTAATCCCGGTGCTGCTGTACCAAGCGCACCCACCACCATAAGCGGCATGACGATGACACCCTCTAAGCCCATAGTTGCCGTCCGCAGTATCGTTGTTGCCACGCCCGGAATCGGTGAGTTTCTGACGGTGTCCACGGACTCATCTTTCGTCAGTTCACCGTTTTCGGTAACTGTAACTTGCTTGAACGTGCCTGAGTTGTTGAAAGCAGTGAGTTGCGCAGGAACATGTCCTTTAATGGCGATCTGCGTCCCTTCTGGTGTGACGACCTTATTAAACACTATCTTCAGTGCAGCGCTTCTTTGAAATCGTCCGTCCTTCGAAACAATTGCATTTCCCCAGCGACAGCTTGGTCGCAGCGCTTCCACCTGTCCGTAAATTCTGGAGCCGGTTTTGGCAATCACTCGATGGTCTACCTTCAAATCGTCCAGGAGCGCAGCTTGCACTACATCGCCGATTTGTGCGGTCTTGCTAAATACAGGTGCAGTTAGTACAACCCTGAATCTGTTTGATTGCGGACCATTATTCAAATTTTCGTTATTGCCTATCGGGGAGGATATTGCTCCTTTGCCGGGTGGAGGCACAACTGAATCGGCTGGAGCTGAAGAGTCCGGAACAGTAGAAGTCGAAGCCACGGAAGAAGTCGGAACACTTGAAGAACTCGCAGCAACCAAAGAACTCGCAGCATTTGAAGAACTTGCAGCAACTGAAGAACTCGCAGCAACTGAAGAACTCGCAGCAACTGAAGAACTCGCAGCAACTGAAGAACTCGCAGCAACTGAAGAACTCGCAGCAACCGCAGAACTCGCAGCAACTGAAGAACTCACAGGCAATGCACGCAGGACCGGAGCAGAATCAATCGAGACAGGAGATGATGCCTCAGGTGCTGAAGACTTTGACTCTGCAGGCGTTGAAGTTGAGTCCGTCCGGTCCGAAGCCGGAGCAATCGGGGCAACGGTTGAAGCAAGCTGGCTGTCCGGTGGCGCCTTCCGAGTATCTGCCAGAGGACCTGCCTTTTGTTCTGTGACGCTTCCATCTGGTACGATCCTCGCCACAAGCTCATCACCTGGTTTCAGCTGAATCGCCTCGGCATTATCAAGGCTTTCGGCCTTTTTGATAACACCCCCAGTTCCCACGTCAATTGAACGTAATTCGTTGCCATTGTTGATAATGGAGCACTGTTTCGACAGCACAGCATGTATTTTCAGAATGTGATCATTTGCAAAAACGACCTTGTCAAAAACAACTCTAAAAGGCACATTCTTGCCCGGTCTTGTCGATGTTTGCTTGATTACGTTGCCGCTATCGTCGCTCGCCTCAACATGTCCCCTGACAACAGAGCCGGCTGGAGCAGCTGTCTTGCCATTAAATTTCAAGTCATTCTTCAAGTGGGCCACAACTGAACCGTCCTGCCTTGCGCCATTTGCATCAACCGGTTCGTCGAAGATGACATCGAATTCCAACAGGCTGGCTCCAGGAGCTGAGCTCTCGTGCGTTAATCCGATTTCGGCAAAACCTGATTGCAACATGGTCGAGCTGAGCACTGTTATGAGAAGCAGCTTAACAAAGCAATCCTTGATGAATGTCTTTTTCATGAACAGTGTTTTGTCTCCAAAGACATGGACCCTCGATAGCGCTCTCTATTGCAAAGTCCTTACGAGGTACCCTTTACGGCGCTCTTCAGGAGAAGTCTCAGGCTTCCGGCCTACCTGGAACAAACAACAAAAAGCAAGCTGCAAAGCAGTATAGCTATTGAGCTCTACTCAAACATGAGCTCGACATCAGGCTCCAATGGTCATCCTGCTTCGAACGGGATAGCTGCATTATCACAAAAACGAGACCTCTGCCAATGGTTTGCGGTGAAAGGACACCATCCCGCTTGACTTCACCCGCAAATCCTGAGGGAAAGAAGAGACCACTGCGAAAAATTCGGAACGGAAAACTGGGTTCCAGTTCGATTTCTGTTTGTGATCCTGATCCTCTCAAGCCGCCAAGCTCGCCAGTTCGTCCTTTTTGCGTGAAATTCTTGCGGTCGGTCTATTCTACTTCCCGACCGGTGTAAGGTATCAGGGTTGCGCCAATGGTGATGCGGACAAAACTATCGCCCCGTGCGAGTTAGCTTCCTACGGGATTCCGGTACGTCCACGCTCTCGAGGGGTCAAATCTGACCAGTTTTCCAGGGCATAATTCGATTACAGGCAAGGCTCGTTCTAAATTTCTAATGCAAGAACCGCGAAAGAGCGACCAAACATTCGTAAGTGGCATTGTATGGTACATCGTTGTGCCCGGCTTTTGGCAGCTTGACGATGGACTTTTCTCCGGATGCAGCAGCAAAGAGATCGTCCGCATTGTGGCAGGGAATGAGATTGTCTTGCATACCGTGAATCAATAGCAAAGGAGGATGCTTTCCCTTTACATAGGCAAGACTGTCAAGCTGATTCACACAAAAG
>Ga0364874_10682_pt1 | contig 15767 bp, 10 predicted proteins | sample ExccelAu500001D4_2_FD_206922 | JGI IMG/M metagenome (GOLD analysis project Ga0364874, IMG submission 206922) | Enriched cells from Trout Bog Lake Hypolimnion, Wisconsin, USA - BchlTB.Aug07.5000.01.D4 | ecosystem: Environmental > Aquatic > Freshwater > Lake > Hypolimnion/Profundal zone | place... | reverse complement strand
GCATTCATTACGCGATGTCACCGCCGACTCATTTGTGAAGTGGCGGAGCGAACACAAGAAAGCCGCCAAGACGATGAATGAATATCTGGCGAGCGCAAAAGGGCTTTTGAATTGGATGGTCAAGCAGAGGCGATTTGCCGCCAATCCGCTGGCCGTGGTTCAGAAGACGGAAACGCGCGGCAAGGAAGTCCGTGCCCGGCGCGCTTACACGGATGACGAAATCCAAGCCCTGCTCAAAGTCGCTGGCAAAAGGCGCATCGTTTATCTGACGGCGGTTTTGACCGGGATTCGGCACGGCGAGTTAAAAGCCCTCCGGTGGGGCGACTTAAATTTGAGCGCGGAAAAACCATCGGTGACGGTGCGTGCTTCTGTCAGTAAAAATCACAAATTGGCGTGCCTACCCCTGCATCCTGATCTAGTCGCCGAGTTGTTACAATTTCGTCCGGCCAATGCACAGGCTGGTGATTTGGTGTTTGATGGGCTGATGCCGCACTCCGTTGCGTTCAATGCTCACTTGAAAGCCGTGGGCATACCCAAAACTGACAGTCAAGGCCGAGTGGTAGATTTTCATTCGCTCCGGCATACGTTCTGCACGAACTTGCATCGTGCCGGTGTGCCGCAACGTGAGGCGATGGAATTGATGCGCCACAATGATCCACGGCTGACGGCGAACACTTACGCGGATGTTTCCTTGTTCTCGCTGCGGGGTGCGGTCGCGAAATTGTCCGTTCCTTCCACAAAGCATGACGCACAAATACACGCACAAACTTTAGTCCCAGACGGTCTTTTGCCGTCACTGCCTGTCACAGTTACCAAGGGGTCAGAAAGCGATAAAAACCCTGTGAATACAAGGGGAAAGTCACTGTCTGACATGATGTGTCACGCCGGGTCAGAAACTGAAGAGTGGTGCCCACGACAGGACTTGAACCTGTATGATGTTACTCACTAGAACCTGAATCTAGCGCGTCTGCCAATTCCGCCACGTGGGCAACCGTATTTTCACCGACCTGCGACTTTGCTGCTAGTCGCTGTTTGACTTTGTGCTAGTGGCTGCGCTGGAGTAACGCCATGAAATCCGCTGACACGGAAAGCAAAGACGCCGGGTGCACAGTTGTTAGTCAAAATCAACATCGGCGCGCAACATACAGCAAAGTCATGGACGAGCGCAAGCGTCCGATTCTCGGCCCGTAGGATCGCAACGGGTGATATTATGCCCAGTTTGACCATTGAAGATTCTGTTGCCGGCGTCAAGCAGGTCAAGCGGGTGCCGATGGAAGGCATCAGCACGGATGCCCAAGCTGTCGCCAAACTACAGGAACTTCTAATCCAACGGCGCAAAAGTGCGCTGCCTGTTCTAAAACGCACGCCGCTGTTTGCCGATTATGCGAAGCAAAATTTTGATTATTACGAAAAGGTCAATGACGCCAAATGGGAAAGCACGCTCTACACGGAACGCATCATCATCAATCATTGGATCGAATCACACGGGCGTTGGCAAACAGCTACATTGCCAAACGGCAAGTGGCCGGGCGGTGGTAGCAGCTTGGGAGCGATCATTGGCCTACGGCTTGTGCTTTGAGTTGATGCTGGATAATCTCCGAATAATCATGAAAACATTTGGCGAAGGCTCCGGTTTACTGAATGGCCGCCGTGCCATCGGTAAATGGGTAATCCGTGACAGGCTCTATAGGTGTCTGGCCTCGCTTGTTCTGACCGGCTGGTTAGGGTTGGCAGCCTCAGAAGACCATTCAGCAGGCGCGGAGTCGCCAGCGGGCGGTAATTCCGTGTTAAACTGGGAGATGAAAGACCGGTTGCCGGTCAACAAAATTCGATCCATTGTCCAAACGCACGATGGCTACCTGTGGTTGGGCACGGCCGATGGCCTTGATCGTTATGATGGGATTCATCTTAAGTCTTACAACAAAACCAGCGTGCCTGAACTACCCAGCAATTTGATTTCCTGTTTGTTTGAAGACCGGGATTTTGACTTGTGGATCGGCTGTGAGAATGGAGAGCTCGGATGTTTTGTGGCCGGCCGGTTCGAAGTCGTTTCACTTCCGAAGGAGTGGTCGTCAACGGCAATTGACCAAATCCTTGAGGATAGAAATGGAGTGCTTTGGGTATTGAATCGCCGTGGTGAAATTCTTCCGATCCAAAACCATCAAGCCGGTCGTATGCGGCCACCGGCCCGGCAAAATAACAATCGTGAAGCCGAGCCGGCGACGCCAGCACTGGTGCGTGATGTGGATGGTGTGGTGTGGCTTTCCGAGCGCGCGACGCTCTCAGAATTATTGACACCAGATGAAAAAACAGGCGGTAAAATCGAATTATCAACAACCAGCCCCAACCCGGTGGTGTTTGCCGCGCGGGCCGGTGGATTTTGGGTGATTGATGGCGATCATTTGCGGCGCTGGGAGCACAGCCGATGGGTCGATGACCGCGGCGATCACAATGCAAAGGGCGTCATGTCAAGATTGGCGATGGAGCTGACTTCCGGTCACATACTGATGTCCGCAGGCGAAAACGAGTTGGCGATCATCAGCCCGGATGGCGTGGAGCGTCGGCTGCCAATTCAAGACAGCTCGGCCAATGATTCGGTTCTTTGTCTAGATAATGACCGTGAGGGAAATGTCTGGATAGGAACTGCCGCCAATGGGTTGAAGGTCATTCGGCCTCGCGTGGTGACAATGGTGGAACCTCCAGACCATTGGCTGGGCCGTGCGGTGGTTTCCGTGGTGTCAGACAAACCGGGAGAACTGTTTATTGGCACGCAGAAAGCCAGTGTCTATCGTTATGTGCGCGGGATTTTCACCGGCATGTCCCAGCTACGAGAACAGGCGGCATCCCCGGTTCAGGCCGTTTGCGTGGATTCGGATAATGCGCTCTGGATTGGAACGTTGAGTGACGGACTATGGCGTGAAACTCAAGAGGTGGCCGAACGTGTAGGAATCAAGACCGAGCCGGGAGGGCACATCAATGCCCTGTTTCGATCACACGAAGGGACCATCTGGCTGGGAACAGACAATGAACCAGTTCGTATTAAGAACGAAGAAATAACTTCGCTGGCCCAAGAATTTCCCGCCGCCCGTGGCGACATCCGTTGTTTTGCGGAAGGGGTCGATGGCGCCATTTGGGTGGGCACACAGGGGCATGGATTGGGACGATTGCTGGACGGCAAGTGGACGCAATTCCTGAGACAAGATGGTCTGCCTGGGGAAACCGTCTGGTCGCTGTTTGCTGACAACGATGGCTCGGTCTGGATTGGGACTTATGGATCCGGGATTTGCCGCTACAAGGAAGGCCGGTTTACTACCATCTCGTCCAAGAATGGCCTGCCCAGCGATGTGATTTGCAGCATAGTGGATGATCAAAAAGGGTGCCTGTGGATGAGCTCCTATGCCGGAATATTTCGGGTCGCCAAGGATGCTTTGCGGCGCTGCGCTGACGGCGAGGATCAACAGGTCTCCTGCCAGGTATTTGGTTTTGCCGAAGGACTTCCGACAATGGAATTTGCCGGCGGCAACCAGCCGAACGCGTGCCGCACCGGTGACGGCCAGCTCTGGTTTGCTTGCAACAAGGGACTGGCGATGATTGATCCAGACGCGGCACGATATAATGCACTTCCGCCTCTGGTCGCGTTGGAGGAGATAATCGTCAACGGAGAATCGGTTGATCTGGGAAGCATCGCATCAAAAAAAGATCGTCAAGGTGAGCAATCGTTTGAGATCGAGCCGGGCCGCCGCCATATTGAAATACGCTTTGCCGGCCTGAGTTTCAACTCGCCGGAACGCGTGCAATTTCGCTATCGGATGAAAGGTCTTGAAAAAGAATGGGTGGAAGTCGGAGACCGCCGATCCGTTTATTTCAGCTATTTGCCTGCGGGTGAATATGTCTTCGAAGTGTCGGCGTGCAACAATGGCGGGGCCTGGAGTGAGGCGGGCGTGCCGTTGAAGTTGATTGTGCACCGATATTTTTGGCAAACGTCGTGGTTTTTCGTCGGGACAGCCTTGGCCGGCATTGCGGGAGTGGCGCTAACCGCCACCGGCCTCTCCCGCAAACGCGAGCGCCGCAAGCGCGAGGAAATGGAACGCCAACGTGCGCGCGAAGTCGAGCGGACGCGCATCGCCCGGGATATCCATGACCAACTGGGTGTAGGCTTGACTCGCATCTCCATGCTTTCGTTGACGGCCGCTTCGCGCACGACCAACCCGAAATCTGCGCAGGAAAATATCACCGAGATCCACCGGACCACAGCGGAGTTAACCCGGTCAATGGACGAAATTGTTTGGGCGGTAAACCCCCGGCATGACACTTTGGACAGTTTGTTGACATATCTCGGCGAGTTTGCCCGCACGTTCCTCGAATCCGCTGAAATCCGGTGCCGTCTGGATTTGCCTTTGGACGTGCCGCCCGTCCATTTGTCACCCGAGGCACGGCACCACGTGTTTCTGGCTTATCAAGAAAGTTTGAACAATGTGGTGAAGCATGGAGCTGCCACGGAAGTGCGCATAGTGGCGCAATTGCAATCGACGGAATTGTGTCTATCCGTCGAAGACAATGGAAAAGGTTTTGACTATGCTGGCACTCGGAACCGGGAAAATGTCGGGAACGGTCTCAACAACATGGAGGCGCGATTGCGGGATCTCGGCGGCCGGTTTGAGTGTGAAAGCCAGACTGGTGTCGGCACCAAAGTCAGATTAATCATTCCCATCCAGCAATGAAATCATCCAGTGCAAAACAAACCGGTGTTGGAACGGCGGTGTCCCTGCCGGCGGGTTCAAAACTGGCAACGGTTTCCATTGTCGAAGACGATTCGCGCACCCGGGTGTTGCTTTCCGAATGGGTGAACGCCTCTGTGGGGTTCCGGTGTAAATCCACCTACAGCGATGGCGAAGGCGCGTTGGCAGGGCTGCCCAAAGACCGCCCGGATATCGTGCTGATGGACATCAATCTGCCAAAGGTGGATGGCGTGGAGTGCGTGCGCCGATTGCGCGGCGAATGCCCCGCGATGTTGTTTGTGATGCTGACAGTATATGAAGATGCCGAACATATTTTTGCCGCTCTATCAGCCGGCGCAGTGGGCTATTTGTTGAAACGCAGCAGCCCTGAGGAATTGATTGGCGCGCTGAATTATGTTGTGGCTGGGGGTTCGCCCATGACCACAGTCATCGCACGCAAAGTGGCCCAGGCGTTCCCCGGGACGCCGGCGCTTTCCGCCGGCGATGACAATCTTTCGACGCGGGAGCGGCAGGTCCTCGAACTTGTGGCCAAAGGCTATTTTTACAAGGAAATAGCAGCGGAACTGGGCATCACGTTGAACACGGTGCATACTTTCATCCGCCGCATCTACGAAAAGCTGCATGTGCGCACCCGCACAGAGGCGATTGCCAAATATCGTCCCAAGTAAATAATAACCCAGTTCATAGGTTGTAAACTTCGGGAGGCAGATTTGTCACTATTTGTAGCGACAGACAACTTCGATGGGTCAAGGTAGTTTTTTTCACAAGTCGTTTTCCAAACCGGTGCGAGGCCAGTTTGCCATTGGGAACCGAGCAAACCGGCTTTACGCGGAAGGCCCACCGAAGCAATATCTCAAGGTTGTGCGACCAAAAATCTTCATTAGCCATCCCTTCGTCCGGGCGCTGCGGGTGTTGCCATGCCTGGCAGCACTGGCCGTTCTCCTGTTCCCTGAACACTCTTCAGCTGTGTTGCGGATCCTGCCATTGGGCGACTCTATCACGGATGGTTTTTCCGTTCCCGGCGGTTATCGGATGCCATTATTTCAGTTGTGCACCAATGCCGGTTACTCCGTGCGCTTTCTCGGCACGCAAACCAACAATGGTGCCCCTGGAATCGGGAACGTCAATCATGAAGGGCATTCAGGATTTCGCATTGATGAAATTACCGCCGGCATCTCTGGCTGGCTGGAATCCGTGGACGACCCCGACGTTATCCTTCTGCTCATCGGAACAAACGACTATGGGCAAAAGCACGACCCTGATCAAGCGATCAACCGTCTGGACGAATTGATTGCGCGCATCGAAACCTTGCGGCCTTCCGCCCGGCTCATCGTGGCCAATCTCTTGCAACGCACCGATAATGCGGCGGCCGACAATGCAATCCAGAGAGAGTTCAACCCCTACGTTCCCAAGGTGGTTGCCAGACATGCGACGTTGGGTCAGCGGGTCTGGTTTCTGGATCTGCGCCGGGCGCTTGCTGCCGAGGATTTGATCGATGGCTTGCATCCCAATCAAACGGGCTACGATAAAATGGCGGCGTGCTGGTTTGATGCGATCCGCAAGATCGTTGCGAACGAGCAGGCGGGCTTGAGCGTGGTTGATTTTGACGGCGCCTGTCTTGACGGCAGCCTGAACCACGTGCTCATTTCTCCGGTCTACCAGCCGGTTCGTGGCTTGAAGATTGGTTACGAAAACGTGGGCATCTTTAACCAGGGACCCGATCACACTTCCGGCATTTCCGGCGGGACTCACTACAGCACGTTCTCCTTTGATGGGGCTACGCCGCAAGTGTTCACTTTCAACCGCGCGGTTTCCATTCCCTCAGTATGCCTGACCACATTCAGTGGGATGGCCGATGGCGATGATCCAAACATCAGAATCACGGCCTATGCCGACGCCAACGGTGCAAAACTGATCACCAACCTCGTGTGCGCAGTTCCCCCGCACCACTTTGGCGGCAACTACCAATGGACGAAATTCACCGGTCTGAAGGATTTGGGAACCAGTATTATGCGCGTTGATTTTTTCTCCACCGGCAACGCACAAGTGGATGACTTGGCTATTGTAGTATCCACGAATTTGGGTTCCCCAAAAACTATCGAAATTCAACTACCAGTCAGTGAAGTCCACGAAATCGGGCCAGTCCAATTAAAAACCATCGCGCGCTATGCTGACGACGAGAATACCGATGTCACTTCTGGCGCGGGTGTGAATTACCAATCCGGTGATACCAACGTGCTCACAATCTCACGATCAGGATTGATTACCGGGGTTCATGCCGGCGGAACAACCGTCACAGCAACGTTGAATGGACTCACCACCGTTTTGCCGGTCAATGTTATGCCCGGGGCAGTGCTCGACTTCAATGCTGGCCTGAACAACGATCAAAACCGACAGAGTTTGACAGCAGATTATCAACCGGTCGCGGACATCCATATCGGCTACGAAAATGTGGGGCTATTCAATGGCGGACCAGACCATACGACCGGCGTTTTGGGGGCCAACCATTTCAACACCTATCAGTTTCGTGATGGCGTGCCGCAGGTGTTCACTTTTAGCAAGCCCGTCAGCGTGCCTTCGTTATGGCTGACGGCCTACACCGGCGTCAGAGATCAGGGAGTCATTACTGCTTGGGAGGACGAGAAAGGCGAGCACTGCCTGGGAACCGTGCTGGCCAGCACGCCAACTTTTCCCGGCGAGGGAAAATACTTGTGGGGTCAATGCACAAATCTCAACAGCTCACTGTATAATGGCCGGATACGCCGGCTGGAAATTTCCTCGCGATCCGGGGTGAATGTAAATGTGGATGACATCTCGGTAGTGGTCTCCACTAATTCAGGCACGTTAAAACACGTCCAATTGCAACTGCCGCCCGGGCCATTTTACGCGGGCAAGAAAGTGCCGGTGACCGTCATCGCGGATTATGAGCACTATGCTGATTCATTGGTCACTTCGGGTTGCGGCGTGGTTTACCGGACCAGCAACAGTGGAGTGGTCACAATTGATACCGAAGGTATGCTGACCGTGGTGGGCAGCGGCCGAGCCACAATCACGGCCAGCTTGGGGACGGAGCAATCCAGCCAAGAAGTAGAAGCTTTGCCCGGTCATCTCTTGGACTTCAGTGTGTCCGAGGGCGACATCGGAAACTACGTCGCCATACCGGAGGATTATCAACCGGTGCCGGACTTGGTCATCAGCTATGACAATGTGGGACTTTTTAATGGCGGTCCGGATCACACGGCGGGCAAACCAGGCGGTAATAATTACAACGCCTACCAATTCGTTGAAACCCGACCTCAAGCATTTAGCTTTTGCCGACCGGTGAGCATCCCCATGTTTTATCTGGCGACATACGAGGGATCCGGCGCCCCCGTGACCGTGAGTGCTTATGCGGACAGCGGCGGCAAAGACCTGATTGGAGCGGCATTCGTCGCCCCGGCTCGATCGTCCGGACGGGGTGGATATGTCTGGACGCAATGCACCAACTTCGATTCGATTCAATTCACGGGGAAAATCCGGAGGCTGGAGATTTTTGGTGCCGACGACGCCAATCTGGATGATCTGGTGGTCGAGGTTTGCACCAACCTGGGAAAGGTGCTCAACATCAGCTTTTCCCTGCCGGTCCAGCTTTTGGTTCCAGGCATGTCCCGTCAAGCGTCCGTAATGGCCGACTTTGAGCTTGCTCGACAGTGCGATGTAACCCGCCTGCCGGATACCGCTTATCAGTCAAGTGACACGAACGTAGTGGTGCTCGATCACGAGGGAGTAGTTCATGCAGTGGGGCCGGGACAGGCACAAGTCACGGCCAGGTTTCAAGGGTTCGAGCGAAGCCTGCAAGTGAAAGTCCAATCCGTCACTGGCAGACTTATACACTTCAATGACCTGACTCCATTTGAAAACAGGATTCTGATTCCTCCAAGCTATCAACCTGTTCCTGATTTGAAGTTAAGTTATGTAAATGTTGGACTTTATAATGGCGGTCCCGACCATACCTCCGCCATCAAGGGGGGCAATAACTTCAATGCCTATCAATACCGGGATGGCAGTCCTCAAGTGTTCATCTTTAACAAGCCGGTCAGCCTCCCCTCGTTTTGGCTAAGCACCTATTGGGGAAGCGGCGATCAAATCACTGTTAGCGCCTTTGACGACCCCGAAGGCAAGGATTTGCTGGGGAGCAGCTTTGTGACAACGGCGACCTTTGCCGGCCCGGGCAATTATAACTGGGTGGAATGCACCAACCTAAACACCCCAGTTTACCATGGCCGAATCCGGCGCCTCGAATTATCCGACAGCACCGGGAATGCCCAGTTGGACGATATGCAGGTGCAGGTTCCCTAGCAGAACGATTCTTTGTGCAGCTTCGACAAAATGCGCCCGCACTTCTCGACCAGCTTGTTTCATTAATTATGGCTAAATAGTTGCGGTTGCCCCGCATAAAACTTAATAGGGGTTTTGAACGATATAAACCCGGCATGATTTGTCACTATTTGTAGCTACAGACGGCCCGACAGGGCTCTGCTAGTTTGGCATTACCCATTGTGGCCAGAAAGCATATAAACACATATAAAAAACAAGTCATATGAAGAATCACCATTCCCTCAAAAATGCAACCGCTCTCCGTTCAATTACAAAAATTGCGACACTACTAGCTGTGACCATCATGGCCTCCAAGGCACTGACGGTTCTGGCAGTTACGGAAAGTGACCAGTTTAATACTGGCGACAACAACATTGATGCCAACAACAGCATCTGGTATTTTACCAGCGGACAAGCGTTTAGCGGCTCGGAGGCGAGTGCTTCTTCTGCCTTGGTGCCGAATTTGCTCACCGGATCCACTGTTACAGGCAGTGCGGCTGATGTGGGCTTGCTGTCAGGAATCAATGATCTGTCGGTCTGCGGATCCACTTCTGGAGGAGCTAACTTCGGCAACGGGTATAACGAAATGGCCTATTACGGCAACACACAATTTGGAAGCTCTATAGCGAATAATGCCGTTGTGACATTCACCGTCACACTGGGCGGCGGCAGTCCCAGCGCCAACGGTTACAATCTGAGTCAGATTTCGGTTTATAACGCATGGGGGGACCATGCTTCCTTCGCCGACCAGCACTACACCATTTCTCTTTCGACCGACGGGGTAAACTATACCCCGTTTTACTCGGTTAACTATATGCCATTTCTGGCCGCCAACGACAATCCTACTGACGGCGGACAGGATTCGTCAACTTTGGTGACATTGTCGAGCTTGAACGTGACTGGCATCAAAGACCTACGGTTTGCTGTGTCTGCCGGAACGGACGCCAACAACCAGCAGCAGGAAGGCCAACTATTTCAGGAAATTACGGCGTTCGGAACCGCGACCCCCGTGCCCGAACCTTCCACTTGGACTCTGTTGATCGGCGGCTTCAGCTCGCTCGGTTTCATCGGTGTTCGTCGCAATGCTGGGAAGATTTAATAAACCCGTGCGAGGCCAAAAGCAAACATACTTCTGATTCAGAAACAATCACTTTGCCGGTTCCGTCCGATAGACGGAACCGGTGATTTTGTTTTCACCGGATTAATTACCGGGCTTTTACAACCTTCAAAAATCCGGTCAATTTGGCGAACGGGTTGCCTCTAGTCTGGTTATATTTGCATTTATAAATATTGGTGATCTTAAAGCCAGAGCATTATCTGTCACTATTTGTAGCGACAGACGCCAAGCCAGGGTTCTGCTAGTTTTAGTCACCACTGTTTCAGGATAAGAAGTCAAAGCATAATTAACATCTAAATTACTCATGAAAATACAATCCTTTCCCGGTAATGCGAAAATCAGGCATTTGATCGGCAAGTGCCATTTTAGTCTGGCACTGGTGGCGAGTGCTATTTTTGCAGGCGCATCCTGTCAAATCGTCCATGCCCAAAGCATTTTACCGCTTGGTGACAGCATTACGGATGGCTATCAGGTGACCGGCGGATATCGGACTGAGCTCTACAAGAGGATGACGAACGCCGGGGCAACTTTTTCGTTCTTGGGCAGTCAAACAGATAATCCGTCGCCGACTCTTACCGCTGGTGGGCAAATCCATCACGAAGGTCACTCGGGTTATCGAACTGACCAGATTTACAACAACCTTTTGGGAAACGATGGCACGACGGGGAACAATGGCGGTTATTGGCTGGCCGGTGGAAACGGCACCGGGCGGTCCGCGATTTCGCCCAATATCATTCTCCTGCACATAGGGACAAACGACCGGACACAGGGTGAGAATACCCAGACGATGACCAACAAGCTGGCAATTTTGCTGAACATGTTGGCAACCAACCAACCAAACGCGATAGTGTTCGTAGCCAGCCTGATTCCACGGACCGATAATGCCACCTATGAAGCTGATCAACAGGTTTACAATGCGTTGATTCCCGGCATGGTGGCGGGCATGGGCACGAACTTTCATTTTGTGGATATGCACAGCGTGGTCGCGCCTTCCCAACTGGCGGATGGAGTCCATCCCACGCAAGCCGGATACGATGCCATGGGCGACGCCTGGTTTGCGGCCATCCAGTTGCAACAAGGCACCGTCGGCGAGGACGACGAATCAAATATCGGGAACAACAATCAGGGTGATCCCTTGAACAGCACGTTCTATTTTACCAGCGGCCAAACCACCTCCCCGAACGCGGCGCTGACACCAAACTTGGTCACCGGCTCTACCGCGATGGGCAACACGCCCGACGTCGGCTCCCTTGCCGGATTGAATGACCTGACAGCTTGTGGAACAGGTTCAGGCGCGTATCCCAACATGACCTATTATGGCAATGGTTTGTTTGGCAACAGCCTCGTGGGCGGAGCCTTGGTTACGAACACCATTCCGTTGGGTGGGGCAACTCCGGCTGCGGGCGGCTATACCTTGTCAACAATCATGGTTTTTGGCGGTTGGACGGATCACGCCAGCTTTTGCGACCAGTATTACACACTTCTTGTTTCCCGGGATGGAACAAACTATTTCGCTTTGCGGTCAATCAACTTCATGCCCTTTGCCGCCGCCGACGATTTGAACGACGGTGGAACTCAAGATGCATCTACATTAGTTACGTTGACAAACCTGAATGCAAATGGTCTGGCTGCCGGAATTCAGTATGTGCGGTTCGTCTATTCCGCAGGACTCGACGCCAATAGTCAGGAACAGGAAGGGCAGTTGATTCAGGAGATTGAAGTGTTTGGTGCTCCCACGTTCCCGACCGTGTCCAAGGTCGTTCCCGGGAACATCTCCGAGTATGATTATTCGGCAATCGGCGATAACAATGGCGACACCAATAACAGTCAGTTTTATTATACCAGCGGTCGCTCAGCTAATACCAGCGCAGCTCTGCAGCCGAACCTACTGACAGGTTCAGCTGTAATTTCCAGCACCGGCGGCGCGGATGTCGGCAGCACCTCGGCCGCCAATGACGGCCAGGCTGTAGCTGGCACGGGGGGGCTGGACTATTATGGCAATACGCTGTTTGGCAGCAGCCTAAATTCTGGCAACGGAACGACGCAGGGCAAGGTTGTGCTGACCGTTCCCTTGGGCGGCGGCAGCCCGAGCCCGACGGGTTACTCACTTTCATCGCTTTCGGCGTTCTGCGGATGGCAGGATCATGCGTCATTTAGCGATCAGAACTATGATGTATCCGTGTCACGTGACGGAACGAATTATCTGTATCTTTACACGGTTCATTATATGCCATTCCTTGCGGCGAATGACTTGGGCAGCAGCCAGAGTAGTTCCAGTCTGGTGACATTATCCAACCTGAACGCCTCCGGCCTTTCCACCGGTGTCAAGTATGTCCGCTTCTCACTCACCGCTGGAAAGGATGCCAATAATCAGGCGCAACAAGGCCTCGCGATTCAGGAGATCGAAGTATTCGGCACGCCGACACCGGCAAGCACAGTTGTGGAGAGCGATCAATCCAACACAGGTGATAACAACAATGATGCCGGCAACAGCCAGTTCTACTTTACCAGCGGCCAAAGCACGACGACTGGTGCGGCCTTGGTTACCAACCTATTAACGGGTTCGACTGTGACTTCGAGCACCGGCGGGGCTGATGTGGGCAGTCCGACGACTGTCAATGATGTTAATGCCGTGTCGGGCACAGGAGCAATAGCTTATTATGGAAACACGCTCTACGGCAGCAGTCTGAATCCTGGCACGATACTCACTCATGGTGTGGTGACGCTCACGATTCCGCTCGGCGGTGCCAGTCCGGCTCCCGGCGGATACACCTTGAGCAACATTAAGATCTTCGAAGGCTGGTTGGATCATGCGTCGTTCGACGACCAGTATTACACCGTTTCCACATCCATGGACGGCACGAACTTCACTTACCTAAAGGCCGTTAATTTCATGCCTTTTGCAGCCGTAAACGATCTGGGAGGCGGCCAATCCGCATCTACTTTGGTTACGTTGACCGGTCTGAATGTGTCGGGGGTAAAAGCAATCAGGTTTACATTCTCTGCGGGGACCGATGCAAATGGCGCGCTGCAACAGGGCCAGCTTCTCCAAGAAATCGAGGTGTTTGGCACGGCGACCACCGTATCGCCGCCCGTTTTCACCAGCATTACGACTTCCCCAGGCAATGTGATCTTTAGCGGCACCAATGGGGTGGCCAACGCGACCTATTATGTGCGGACGTCAACGAACGTGGCCGCACCGCTGGCCACATGGACCTATGCTTCCACAAATGCATTCGATGCCAATGGCAACTTCAGAGTCACCAACTCAATCAGCTCGGGAGTATCTAAAATGTTTTACCGGCTTCTCGTGCCCTGAGCTCGAAAATTGCGATAGCGTTTTTTGGATCGGAAGAATTCTTCCGACGCCAAAATGGACTTTAAGTGCTCAACACAAGACATGAAATGGATGACAATAAAATGGCTGGTAAAATCAACAAATGAGTTTTCCAAGTGGCGGTGGCCCAGGCACCGGAAAATCCGCGACCAAACATTTAACTTCGCGTTCACTTTGATTGAACTGTTGGTGGTCATCGCCATCATTGCCATTCTGGCGGCCATGCTGTTGCCCGCCTTGGCCAAAGCCAAGGAACGCGCCAAACGGGCCAGTTGTATGAACAATCTGAAGCAGGTCGGTCTGGCCTGCCATATGTATGCGGATGACAATCAGGACAAGCTTCCCGTTTATCAATACGCATATTTTCCCTGGGACATGGATGCTGTGGTTGCCACAAACCTGATCAATGAGGGGGTGAGCCGCAACGTTCTTTTCTGTCCTTCCTATCAGGATTTCAACCAATCCAATATATGGAACTATTCCCTCACTGCCAAAATTATCGGCTATTATCTGGCTTTTTCTGGTCCCCCCTTTACTGGTTTGAATCCGATCAATGATAACACCAGTATGACGCCGAAGCCCCCTTTGCATCCAACAGACCGGGAACTGGGGGCTGATGCCACAATTTCGGTAGGCAATCTGGCCACCACGGCCAATTTCACTGCCGTGCCCGTAACCGCTTCAGTTGCCGGCAAAAAAACTGTCACTTCGCCGCACATGAATGGAACGATCCCGGCCGGAGGCAACATACTGTTCCTGGATGGCCATGTGAGCTGGCGTCAGTTTAAAAACATGGGCACACGCGGTGAAGGAAATACGGGATACGCATACGCCGTTTTTTGGTATTGAAATGTTTGCTGCCTGTTATTATGAGGTATAACAGGCAGGCAGGTTTGCCAGCGACAGTGAAGGCGACGCGGAAGTAATTGAAATTTCCGACAGTCGAGTAGATTTTCGTTTTGCTCGATCTGTGGCGGATGGTGACAAAGAATGCCACACGCTTATCATTAGAACGGGCTGAATGTTTTGCAAACTCTGTGCAAGCTGCCGAAACACCTTCATTTTCATTAGGAAAGTGGTGCGCATAGCAGGACTTGAACCTGCACACCTTGCGGCACTACCACCTCAAAGTAGCGTGTCTGCCAATTCCACCATATGCGCAACCTCTCGAATTTAAAGGAGTTTTTGAAAAGAGTGAAGCCAAAAATGAGCCAGTTCCAAACTTCGGTTCCTACCCGGCATGGAAAAGCCAAGAAAGACGGTTGGTTTTAAGGGGTTGTTCAAACTGAATCATTAAAAAATAAGGGCGTGCCGCGAGCGGGTCAAATCTGCGGTCGGACACATTCGAAAAGTTTGGAAACGGACGATCTGATTCAAGCGCATGGTCATGGCAGCAGGCGCAGGGCTTGATTGAATCTGTAAAACCAACGAAAGAATACCGGCATTAACCGCAAAGGAAATTGGCCCCCCGGTGCGAAGCGGCAGGCCGAAATGAATGGACGGGAAATGCTGCCGGTCGAGGCGCGGAAACTGTTCGTCTGGCCGCAATATTTTATGGCACATGAATTGCAACCTTTTGCGGCATGGCTAAAAAAGTGAACGCATTGAGGCTGGTGCTGGAATCCCGGGGGCAGGCTGAACTCACGCATCGTCTGCCCGCGAAGATTTCCCCCGCGCTTTATTTGATGCAGTTGCGCTTGCCAAAGCTGAAAATTTCCCCGTTGAAAAGAAAAGTGCCAGTCATCGTGGACGCCGAGACCCGCGCCCAGATTGAACACCCGGTGAAAATTAGACACATTGCCTGATTTTTGGACAGTGACGCACGCGGGATTTCTGGCAAGCATCCCCGGCGCTAGAATTTAAGTTGATGCAGGAAACCTGACTGCGTCAATCAATTCTTGGGTGCTTCCAAAAGAAGGGGCAGCGCGCCGTCGGCACTTTGCCCCGGAAATTCCACATGCTCAAATCCCGCGTTCCGGAAGAACACCGCCAGTTGCCACATCGCCCGCTGCGTGGCTTCGTTGAGAATTCCATCCGTCCGCGCCGCGCGCCGGATGTCGTCCACCGCCATCTGCCGCGCCGTCTGCTCCAGATCCTTGTCGAAGCTCCGCAAAAAACCCTGCTTCCAGTCAATCACCTTGGTCAGATTGTCGTCGAGATAAGCATCAGTGATCTGTGCCGGCGGCAGCTTGATGCGAATATTTTTTCCGGACACCGA
>Ga0364874_10679_pt1 | contig 15814 bp, 9 predicted proteins | sample ExccelAu500001D4_2_FD_206922 | JGI IMG/M metagenome (GOLD analysis project Ga0364874, IMG submission 206922) | Enriched cells from Trout Bog Lake Hypolimnion, Wisconsin, USA - BchlTB.Aug07.5000.01.D4 | ecosystem: Environmental > Aquatic > Freshwater > Lake > Hypolimnion/Profundal zone | place: USA... | reverse complement strand
AATGTCCTTTTAAACTGGGGTCCGATTTTAGTACCGGTAACTGCTATTTTAGCAGGGGCATCTCCCAAACTGTAATCCATAGTTACACGCACAATCTTGTCAGCATACGCATTAAAACGGTCATAACTTAGTTCATGCTTTATATAAAGCCCTATTAACAGGCAACTTACAATACCAACGGTTAAACCAATGATATTTACAAAAGCATAAAGCCTGTTTTTCTTCAGGTTCCGCCAGGCAATTTTGAAATAATTTTTTATCATGGGGGAGCAATTATTGAATTAGTGATTTATTGAATTAGTGATTTATTGATTTTTTTTACTGCCAACTGCCTACTCACTTCTGAGGCTTGTTACCGGATTTGTCAGTGCGGCTTTAATAGCCTGCCAGCTAACAGTTAAGAGACAAATGGTTAAGCTTAATACCATCGTAGCTAAAAACACCCATACGCTTATGTTGGTGCGATAGGTGAATTTTCCGAGCCATTGGCTCACATAGTAAAAACTGATAGCGGAGCCTATAACAAAGGATATTAAAACCAACCACACAAATTCTACAGACAAATTGATCCATAGATTGCCTGTTGTGGCGCCTAAAACTTTACGGATCCCGATCTCCTTTTTCCGTTGCTCGGCTGAGAAGGATGCCAGGCCGAATAAACCCAAACACGAAATAACAATGGCCAGACAGGTAAAGCCCGTTGCCATGGTGCCTAATAATTTCTCCTGGTTAAATTTTTCAGCGAAAGCTTCATCCGTAAACTTGTATTGAAAAGGATAATCCGGATTGTATTTCTTATACAACGCCCCCAAAGTAGCCAGGCTTTTTGAAATAGATTGATTAGGATTTAAACGCAAGGCAATATTACCCGACCAATCTGGAAGAAAGCCGATTATGGCCGGCTTAACCGGTTCGTATGGCGATCCCCAGACAAAATTTTCCACCACCCCTACTACGCTGCAGTTCTTATCCTGATATTTTACAATTTGGCCCAATGGATGTTTGAAACGCATCATCGCTACAGCAGCCTGGTTTAAAATGATGGCCGCTGTGTCAGACGGATAAGCCGTGGAAAAGTCGCGCCCTTCAACTAATTTTAAGCCATAGGTATTTATGATATGGTAGGTAGTGGCCATTTGGTCTATCGGAATTTTATCTTCGCCAGGCAATTGTCCCTGCCAGGTAATACCCCATGAACTGCTATAGTTATTGGCGATGCTCATGGAAGTAAGCGCCCCATCGGTAATGGCGCCGGCATTTATCGCATTCAGCCTGAAGGTTTCAAAATGTTTATAAAGGGCGCCCTCGTAGGGCATTTCTATCAATCCAGCCTTTTCATACCCTACCGGCCGGTCTTTGGTGTAATTTATTTGTTTGTATATGAAAATACTGAACAAAATAAGCCCGATAGCGAATGAGAATTGCAACACAACCAACACTTTACGTGGAGTAAAAACAGCACGGGCATTTACCACCTGACCTTTAAGTACCTTAATAGCTTTAAACGACGACAGAAAGAGTGCAGGGTAACTACCAGCAACCAAACCGGTAACCAAAGTTACGCCAATGGCCGCCAGCCATGCCCAAATGTTTGTGTATGGAACGATCAGCCGGATGTTGATCAGGTTATCGAATACATTTATGAGAGAGGCGATCAACGCCATTGCGAATACAAAGGCGACAAAAGCCATCAATAGCGATTCGCTCATAAACTGTAGTATTAAACTAAAACGATGCGCCCCGATTGCCTTGCGGACACCCACCTCACGCGCCCGCTTTTCGGATTGAGCAGTAGATAGATTCATAAAGTTAATGCACGCGATCAGCAGGATACAAATGGCCAGCAGCAAAAATAATCTCACGGTTTCTATCGCCCCTCCGGTGTTTACGCCGTTCTTGAATTCGCCATACAAATGTGCTTTGGCAAAGGGGTACAAGAAAACTTTATTTTCTTTATTCAGGGGGTCGTAACGCCCAATGATGTCCTTCAGTTTTGAATTAACTGCGGTTAAGTTGGTGGAGGGTTTAAGCAAGGCGTAGGTTGTAAAGGAATAATTGCCCCAACCGGATGTTTTAATCCAATTTTGTTGAACTTCCAACTGCTGCCATGAAATAACGGCTTTAAACCGGAACGAAGAGTTTGCCGGATTATCCTTTATAACTGCGCTCACCTTTAAAAGAAATTTATTATTCAGCTTCAACGTTTGCCCAATCGGATCACGGTCACCAAAAATTGATTTTACCGCAGACTCGGTAAGCACGATGGACGACTGATCGGCAAGGGCTGTCTTTTTATTGCCACTTACAAAATCAAAACTGAACATATCCAACAGCGCAGGGTCGGCGCCTATGGTGTTTATTTTTAATGACTTCCCCTGGTAATTTACCAGGTTATCGCCACCTCCATTGGTACGGGCAAATTCTTCGATCTCCGGGAGATCTTTTCCCATTGCTGCCCCGAGTTGTTTTGGTGTAGATGAACCGGTGGTCAGATCGCCTTTGCTGGGCTGGTTCCTCATTACCCGGTAAAGCCTGTCATTGTTCGCATTGAATTTATCAAAAGTAAATTCATTATAAACATAAATGAGCAGCATAAAACTTATCGCCATGCCAATAGCAAGGCCGCCGATATTAATTAAACTGTAAAGGCGATTTTTACGGAGGTTCCGCCAGGCAATATTTAAGTAGTTTTTCAGCATGGATCAATTATTGATTTAGTGATTTATTGAATTAGTGATTTGCTTCGCGTCATTGGGTCATGAGTCATTCTTTTTTTCTTCGGAAACCATCCAATGACAAATGACAGAATGACCAATGACTACATCACTCGCTCAACAATCGACTTCCTGATGAACCATTGATCACGTTTCCCACTTTATAAGACGGATAATTTTTATTTCACGTTGCATGCAACATTTCAAAAAAGAGATAAAGCACAAATATTTTGGAACTGCAAACTGCCCACTGAAAACTTCCCCTCCCTACTCACTCCTCAAGCTATCTACCGGGTTAGTTGTTGCCGCAGTTAGCGTATTAATGCTTACTACTATCATCGTCAGCAATAAAATTATAACACCAACCACGCCGAACATCCAAATGCTGATGCTCACGTGGTAAGGATATTTTTGCAGCCAGTTATGCATCAGCCACCAGGTAATTGGTACCGCAATAACAAACGCTATCAGCACGAGTTTTAAAAACTCAGCTGCAATAAGTACAAGTAACTGCCTGACTGTAGCTCCTAAAACCTTCCTGATGCCGATTTCCCGGAAACGTTTTTCAATGGTGAATGATGCAAGGCCCGCCAACCCAATGCAGCAAATAAAAATAGCAAGGCCGGCAAAAATATCGGTCAAATGCCCGATCAGTTCCTCGGCAGCAAATTTCTTTCCGAATTCCTGATCCACAAACTGGTATTCAAAAATATCTGCCGGGGTATATTGCGAATAGATTTTTTTTAATAAAGCTATCGCCTTTTGCGGTTGTGTGCCATCATTTAACCTTACCGTAATATAATTTGAATTATTGGCGTTGTAAAAGATCATTAAAGGATCGACAGGCTCATAAGGCGATGTGATCACAACGTTATCTATCACACCTATTACGGTACTTGTACGGTGCCCATACCTCATCAGTGTGCCAACAGGTTTTTTCAACTGCATAGCATCGACGGCTGCTTTATTTAGCATCATGGATGATGAATCGGCTGGTGTACCTGTAAAATCCCTTCCAAGCAAAATTTTAATACCCATTGTTTTTGTAAATTCAGCATCAGTCGCAATACCCGACATAATGATCTGTGAATTAGGCGGCATTCCATCCCATGCAGGCGCCGGCGACCGCCACCAGATCTGCGTGATGGGCGATGAGGTGCGGACAACGGATTTAATTAACCCTGATTTAAGCAAATCAGCCTTTATAGCTCCATAGCTCTTATCTGTTGAAGGCGTTGACGGAACCATAATAAGGTTATTGGGATTGTAACCCAGATCTCTGTCCTTAACATGCTGTATTTGCTGGTAAATAATGATGGTGGCCGCAATCAGGAATATGGAGATCACAAACTGTCCCACAACCAGTATCCGCCTCGGCAGCACGGCGTTTTTGCCAACGGCAAAAGTACCTTTCAATACTTTTACGGGATTGAATGAGGATAGGTAAAGTGCAGGATAACTTCCGGAAACGGCACCTGTGAAAATAATAATAACCAATGACCCAATCCAAAAAAACGGATCGGCAAGGTTTAAGCTCATTTGTTTACTTACCATCAAATTAAATGAAGGCAGCAATAAATAAACCACTACAACAGAAAAAACAAATGCGGTTAAAACCAGTATCATTGATTCGAAAAAGAATTGGAGCACCAATTGCTTTTTATCAGACCCTAAAGTTTTCCTGATCCCAACTTCTTTGGCCCTTTTTTCGGAGCGGGCGGTAGACAGGTTCATGAAATTAACACAAGCTATCAGCAGGATGATAATAGCAATAATTGTAAACAGGCGAATATATTCTATCGGGCCGCCTGCGTTTTTGCCATCCTTAAAATCACTGTATAAATGCCATTTACTCATCGGGAAAGTAAAGTAAGTGCTGATCTTATCGTGGTTATGCTGAAACATAACACTGGTTATGTCTTTTTCAAGCTGCGGAATTTTTGGATTGGGAATAGTTTGAATATAGACCATCCATGATGAGTTATTCCATTCCTTCATGTTACGCTGACTTTGCGGGTCCGAAAAATTGTATGCCGTTATACAATCAAACTGCCTGGTTGAGTTACCCGGTAAATCAGCGATAATTGCTGTAACTTTAACTTGCTGGTCGTTATTTATTTTTAGCACTTTATTGATGGGATCTGCACTCCCAAAAAAGGCTTTTGCTGCCGATTGGGTTAAAACAATTGTATTTGGTTCGGCAAGTGCGTTTGAAGGGTTACCCTTAATAAATTTACAAGTGAACATATCAAAATACCTGCCGCCAACCGTAACCAGGTTCTTCTTCAGTTTGACATCACCAACAGCAAACAATTGCGGCGATGAATACGACGACATCACCACGTTTTTTATTTGCGGATAACCGTTCTCCAAGGCTTTTTGCAACGGGAATACCATGTTGGGATCAGTAAAAATGTTGTTTTTAAAATCCCTGTTAGCCATCACCTGATAAATACTGTTGTAATTGGCATTTGATTTATCATACGTCAATTCATCATTAACCCATAAGAAGATAAAAATGGTGCAGGTAATACCTATGGTTAAACCCAACAGGTTTGTGATCGAAAAACCTTTATTCCTTGAAAGGTTCCGCCATGCAATTTTGAGATAATTCTTGATCATGGTTGGTTTAATTATTGATTTAGAGAATTATTGAATTATTGAATATTTTTTAACTGCAAACTGCTACTGCCCACTGCAAACTTCTTCCCCTACTCGCTCCTCAAACTCTTCACCGGGTTAGCCAGTGCCGCCCGAATAGACTGAAAACTCACAGTTACTATTGCAATAATTAAAGCAATTGCGCCGGCAGCGAAAAAGATCCACCAGCCCGCATCGATGCGATACACGAATGTTTGCAGCCATTTTTGAATAAACCACCAGGCAACAGGTGTGATGATGGCAACCGATATCAGCACGAGGTAAATAAACTCTCTGCCCATTAATGCGGCCAACTGAGCTACATTTGCGCCAAGCACTTTGCGGACGCCAATTTCTTTGGTGCGCTGCCGTGTAAAAAATGCGGTAAGCGCAAATAGCCCCATTACCGATATGGTGATTGCTATGAGGCCAAAAAATGTAATAACTGTTTGCAGCCTGCTATAAGAAATGAAAAGCTGGCGGAAGTTTTCGTCGACAAACGAATATCTGAGCGGGAACGCGGGTTCGATCTTTTTCCATGCAGCGTTTAAATCAGCTACGGATCTTTGAATATGATCACTGCTTAGCTTAACTAATATGGCGCCCCCTGATTGAAACATACAAGCTTTTTGGCCGATAGTAAATACCACCGGTTGAATGCCACTTTCATAGCCCTGTACATTAAAATCTTTTACCACGCCAATAACCTGCATCGGAATGCTATCGCAATAAGGAAAGGTAATCGTTTTACCAACCGGGTCAGCTAAATTCAACTTTTTTGCAGCCGATTCATTGATCACTACTGTCCGGGTATTTTGATCAGCCAAATCATCTGTAAAATAACGCCCTTTCTTTAAAGCGATGTTCAGTGTTTTGAAATAATCGGTACTTACTTTTACCGAAGACATACGGTATATTTTCCCCTGACTTTTAAAACCTATGGTTGATGTGTCTGTAAATAAATTATCGCCGGGTACCTTGGTTGTTTTTGAAACGTACGACACCCCAGGCACCGTAAGCAGGATATTACGGGTATTGGCAAAATTGTTTTCGCTGGTTGCCTGCGTTGCCTGTATGCGCACAACCTGGCTGCCCGAAAAGCCCTTGTCCTTATGCTCCATAAAACTGAGCTGGCTTTTTATCACGATAATGGCTGTGATGAAAAATACCGATACCATAAACTGGATCACAATAAGACTATTACGGAATAATCTCCCCTTATTTCCACTGGAATAATTTCCTTTCAGCACCTTTACGGCATTGAAGCGCGACAAGTACAGAGATGGATATAACCCTGATAGTAATACAACAAAAAACAAGCAGGCAACAATTTGCCATATAATTGAAATTGCGCTGCCTCGTTGCCAAAAGACAAGAGAAATATTAAAAGAATGATTAATATAGGGCAATGCAAAATTCAGTAACAGAATTGCAAACACCAGACTGATAAAACATTGCAGGCCAGTTTCCAGCATAAACTGAATAACCAATTGCCTGCGCCCGGAGCCCATAACTTTGCGGATACCCACCTCTTTAGCACGGCTGATTGATTTGGCGATAGCCATATTGCTAAAGTTAATGGATCCAGCCAGTAACAATAAGACTGCAAGGGTCAATAAAACTGAAACTGTTGTAAAATTGCTGCTGCCATGCTTAGGGAAATTATGGATCCGCGGCACCACGTCAACAAATAGAGCAGTTTTGGGTCCGGCTTTTACGTAAGATTCAAACGATCCATTAGCTTTCTTTAACCGTTCGTTATAATATAAGCGGTTAATTGCCGCCTCAATAACAGCATCAGTTTCCGGGTGTTTTATTTTTATATAGGTTTGAAATGAATAGTTTCCCCAAAAGTTATTTTGCTTTCCCCAGGGGTCGCGCATCAGCATTTTAACAGGCATGTGGCCCGGCCCTTTGGGTTCAAGCATTACGCCGGTTACTACGCAATCAATATAGTTAAATACCTTTATAGTTTTGCCGATTGGGTCAGTGTCGTCAAATAGTTTGTGGCTCAACTCTTCGGTTATCACTGCTGCCTTAGGTGTATTTAGCGCAGTTGCGACATCGCCCTTTGTCAATTTATAAGGAAAAACTTTAAAAAAGGAAGAATCGACGGTGACTACATCTTTTTGATAAATTTTATTGTCGCCTGCGCTGATCAACATTTCAAAATCGCCTGATGACTGCAATGACGTCGCTGCCTCGGCATTGGGATATTTTTGGGCGATGAAACCTGCCAGTGGTGCGGGTGTTGTATTTAGAAAATCTTCGTTTTCCTGCAACGAAACCTTGTAAACTTTATTCAGCTCGGGACTCCATTTATCATAGCTCAGCTCATAGTTAAGATAAAGCAATATTATTATAAAGCTCGACAGGCCGGCAGCAAGTCCCAGAATATTTATTACGCTGAAAGAAACACTTCCCGTTGTATTCCGCCACGCGGTTTTTAAATAATTCTTTATCATGGGGATCAATTATTGAATTAGTGAATTACTGAATCAGGCATCATATCCTCTTTTATTTTTTTACAAAGCCAATTGGTGCAAAAGTCATTTGGTCATTTGGTTCGCTTTCTGCTTTCTTCTTCGAAATTTTGACAAAAAAAATCCCTTGTCCCCATAAGCTTACCCCTCCGTTGAAGGAGGGGAAGCAGGGCACTTAATTATTAACTTATATAAACTTTCTATCGGAGTCTTAAGTCTTTAGTCTAAAGTCCTAAGTCAGGGCAATTAAAACTGATTCCACCTGCCAATGACTAATGACTTAATGACCAATGACTACTTATATCATAATATTCTCAACCACAGTTTGTCCATCCAGCAGGCGGATAATACGGTGGCTGTAACGGGCGTCATGTTCAGAGTGGGTAACCATAATGATGGTAGTTCCCTGCTCGTTAAGATCGGTCAATAACTCCATTACTTCGTTACCGTTGCTGCTGTCGAGGTTACCGGTGGGCTCATCCGCAAGTATCAGTTTTGGCTTATTAACAACTGCCCTCGAAATAGCTACACGCTGTTGCTGACCACCTGATAGTTGCTGAGGATAATGGTTGCGGCGGTGCATGATCTGCATTTTGTCGAGCACCTCTTCCACCCTTTTTACCCTTTCGGAAGATGGCACGCCGGTATAGATCAACGGGAGCTCCACGTTTTCAAAAACGGTTAGTTCATCAATCAGGTTGAAGCTCTGGAATACGAAGCCGATATTATGTTTACGCAGATCGGCACGTTTACGTTCTGTAAAATGAGCCACTTCAACACCGTTGAAAATGTAGCTGCCTTCATCCGGGTCATCAAGCATGCCTATAATATTTAGCAATGTCGATTTCCCGCAGCCTGACGGGCCCATGATGGCTACAAACTCTCCTTTTTTTACTTCAAGTGACAGCTTGTTCAAAGCGATGGTTTCTACCTCTTCGGTGCGGTAAAATTTTTCGAGATTAGTTATTTTTATCATTTTATTAGTTCATTGGTTTATCAGTTCATTAGTTCATTGGTCTTTTCGGATATCCAGTCTTTCCTGACTTTCGGACTTCCGGTCTTTCCCGACTTTCCCGACTCTCATCTTACTTCAGTATCAGTACCTGGTTATCACCGTAAGTTTCGTAGCTTGAAGTGATCACTTTATCACCCGGCTCTAAACCGTTGGTTAGTTCATAATAATCCGGGCTCTGCCTGTTAATCTGTATGTTCACCCTGTAAGCCGTTTTACCGTCTTTTGCCAGTTTAAATATCCAGTTGCCGCCTGTTTGCTGGAAAAATCCTCCTTTTGGCAATAACAGTGCAGGCGCCTCATCACTAAATGCAAGCCTGATCTGTAAGGTCTGGCCTTTCCTTATACCTTTTGGCACACCGCCAATGAACAGCAAATCCACGTTAAATTGGCCGTTAAGCACCTGGGTGTACACTTTTTTTACTGTTAGTTTAAAGTTATTATTATCGTTATCGGTATAATATGCCGTCAAACCCGGTACAACACGCGAAATATAATGTTCCTCAACCTGCGCCTGTACCTTAAACCCTGATAAGACGTCTAATTGTGCTAAATGTTCCCCTTTATTTTTACTTTGTCCAACTTCAGCTTCCAGCGAGGTTAACTGTCCGTCTCTCGGCGCTGTTACGGTGAGGCCACTAACCTTTTTACGCATCATTTCGAGGGCGCTTTTCATCTGGGCGATCTGCTCCTTAGCCTGCGATTCCTGCTGCCTCACAAGCGCGGTATCCTGAACCAGGATTTGCCTGGTCAGCCTTCTTTTTTGCGATTGATAATCGTAAGTATTTTTTGCAATCTGGTATTCCTGCAGTCCGATTGCCTTTTGTGCATAAAGATCTTTATCCAATTTATAAACCCTTTCCGCGTCTTTAAAAGCATTTTCCACATCAGCCATATTCTGAAGTTTTGAGATGGTATTTTGCTGTGCCGCATTATGCGAAATCTGCATTTGAATTTGCTGTCCGTAAACGGCAGTTTCCTGTGTGGCTAAATTAAGTTCGAGATCGGTATTTGATAATCGTAAAATAGGGTCGCCTTTTTTCAGTATCGCGCCGTCTTCAACATATTTTTCTTCAACACGCCCGCCGTCAGCAGCATCCAGGTAAATAGTAGTAAGCGGCATTACCGCTCCGTTTATCGGAATAAACTCCTGGAACGGGCCTCGTTTTATTTCACTTATGGTTAACCTTTCTGTATCCACATCGAGCTTGCTTTTACCTCCTGCGGTGTAAATAACGAAGCCAATTAGCAATACAAGGGCAGCTATTCCGCCAATAGTCAGCAATCTTTTGGTACTCCAGGTCTTTTTTTCAATTATTCTGTCCACTGTAATTTTTGTTATATTTTGTAATAGTTCGGTTAAGGGTTATAAAAACACATGCCACAAATTAAACAACTGTATTTCAGGTTTTTAAACCTTAAATACAATATCAGGGCGTACGCTTCTGTTACAGCAAGTGTACGTTTATGATACAGTCGGTTTTTCATTGGTCATTAGTCATTAGTCATTGAGTCATTAGGCTATTGCGCTATTGAAACCGTGGTAAACAGGGTGATAGTAAATTTAGCAGTTCATAATTACAATTTATTGTTCATATTTATCGGGTAATAGCTGTTTAGCATAAAAATTGCAGTCGTTAAGAAAGATGTACAGAGGTAAAAATAACATTGATTATTGTTTTTCAAGTAAATTTACAGTTTTACATGTCATATTACTAACGAACAAGTAGACCTGCCACTCTCCAACCGCGTGCCCGCCTTAACTTTAGCGGTAGTGCAAGGAGAGGGCTAAAAAAGGGAATACGAATTGAAATGCCCCAATGCCCCAATGACCAATGACTAATGACTAATGACTAATGACCCCAAAGAATGATACTAAAAAAATCCACTGTTTTAATTGTTGATGACGATCCGGATGTGCTTACGGCTGTAAAGCTTTTGCTGAAAACCGAAGCACATGAGGTAATTACCGAGAAAAATCCTGAAAACCTCAACTGGCTGCTGCAGCGTAACCAGATTGACATTGTTTTGCTGGATATGAATTTCAACAGCGCCATAAACACAGGCAACGAGGGACTTTACTGGTTGCGTAAAATTAAAGAGTGGAAGCCGAATGTTTGCGTAATCATGATAACTGCCTACGGCGATATCGACCTCGCTGTGCGCTCGTTAAAAGAAGGCGCCAACGATTTTATTGTTAAGCCCTGGCATAACGAAAAACTGATTGATACGATCAGGGAACTTCTGGACAAAAAAGAAGGTGATAAACCTGCTAAAACGTCGGTAAAAAGTACAGCCGGAAAAACTTCGATCCTTGGCGACTCGGATGTAATGCAGGATATTTTTTATAAGGTGAATAAGATCGCTCCTACCGATGCCAATATTTTACTTTTAGGCGAAAACGGCACAGGGAAGGACCTGATGGCAAAAGCCATTCATGAGCGCTCCTTACGCGCGGACAAGCCTTTTATTAAAGTTGATGTTGGCGCCCTGACGGATACATTATTTGAAAGTGAACTGTTCGGTCATAAAAAAGGCGCCTATACCGATGCCCGTGAAGACAGGACAGGCCGTTTTGAAGAAGCAGAGGGTGGCACCTTGTTTTTGGATGAAATAGGGAACATCTCGTTGCAGCAGCAAGCCAAGTTGCTAACTGTTTTACAAAACAGGCAGGTGACACGCCTGGGCACCAATAAAGCGGTTGATATTGATATCCGCCTCATTTGCGCCACCAACCTGCCCCTATATGAACTGGCTAACGAAAACCGTTTCAGAAAGGACTTAATTTACCGAATAAATACCGTTGAAATAAATATGCCGCCCTTGCGCAGGCGAAGTGAAGATATAGTGATACTGGCCAGGCATTTTGCAAAATTATATGCCGGTAAATACCTTAAATCTTCCATGGATTTTGATGCGGCGGCGCTGCAAAAATTAAAAGGATATAACTACCCTGGCAACGTACGGGAACTACAATATACTATTGAAAGGGCGGTAATTATGGCCGACGATCCTATCCTAAGGCCTGATGACCTGATATTTTCGATCCTGGAAACCTCCGGAGGTGATAATATGGAGACAGACGACAACGTACCGCTGAGTACCCTTGAAAAAAACGCCATTTTACGGGTGATTGAAAAACATAACGGCAATATTACCAGAGCCGCCAAAGAACTTGGCTTAACCCGTACAGCCCTTTACCGCAGACTGAGCAAATATGATATTTAACCGTTACGAATGGCGGCTGGTGCTGCGTGTGATCCTGCTATTTATTTCCCTTACCGCAACATCGGCACTGGTGGTAAAAGAGTTGTATTTATTTTTGGTCATCACCGTCCCCCTATGTATTTATGAGGTGATAGACCTGATCCGTTTCCAGAAAAAAGCCCAGGATGAGGTAAGCCAGTTTGTGGAGTCGATTCATTACCGTGATTTTTCGCGCCATTTTGATGTGCGCAAAGCTCCAAATGAACTTAAGCCCCTGCGTAAAGGTTTTAACGAAATTAATACTACCTTTAAACTCATCAGCCGCGAAAGGGAAACGCAATACCATTACCTGCAAAAAATACTGGAACTGGTTGATACGGGCATCCTCTCTTACGAACAGGAAAACGGCGAAACGGGCTGGATCAACGAGGCATTTAAAAAACTGATTGGTGTGCCCTATCTGAAAACCATCCATTCACTTGAAAAACGTGAGGAATCGCTTTATAATGAAATCATTAAACTAAAACCCGGCGATGCTAAAATTATCACCATTACCAGGAACCAGCAATTAGTTAAAATTTTAGTTACCGCCAGCATGCTGCGCAGTGAGGAAAAAATTTACAAACTTGTTGCCTTTCAAAATGTGAGCGAGGCATTGGATGAAACAGAATCGAAAGCATGGCAAAAGTTGTTAAGTGTGATGACGCACGAGATCATGAACTCAGTTGCACCTATTTCCTCATTGGCAGACACCCTGAAAAATCGTTTAAAAAGTCCTGAAATAGCCAGCAGTCTTGATAGCGGGCATCTTGAAGATCTTGAGTTGGGCATCGATACCATAAAAAGACGTAGCGAAGGTCTGCTTAAATTTACCGAAAGCTATCGTAACCTCAATAAGATCACCAGGCTCGATCTCACTAAGATATTGGTACGCAACCTGTTTGAGACCCTGAACAGCCTGATGCGGCCTTCTTTGGAGAAAAAACATATCGAACTGAAGATCATACTGCGAGATCCTACCCTGGCCATTGAAGCCGATATGAACCTGATAGAACAAGTGATGATCAACCTGATGGTGAACGCAATAGATGCCGTAAAAGACCGGGAAAACCCGCGCATTACACTATCCGCCGAAATTCAAAGCAACAATAAAACGCTTGTTAAAGTAACTGATAACGGCATGGGCATGCCACCCGAACTGCTTGATAAAATATTTATCCCTTTTTTCAGCACCCGCAAAGCCGGCAGCGGCATAGGCCTAAGTCTTTGCAAACAGATCATGCTGCTGCATAAAGGTAACATACAGGTGCAATCAAGTAATGGCGTAGGCTCGGCGTTTATTTTGTTGTTTGGGCAGGCTGGAGGGTGATTTTTGTCTGAACTAAGATTTGTTGGATTTTAAGATTTCAGGATGATGCGATGAAGGATAAAACAAGCTAATCATCCTATAATTCTCATCCTATAATTCATTAATCTTATAAATCTTAGTTCAGACAAATTGAGGTTTATTGCTGCTTTCTTTTGTAATCGGCATTATCAGGGTGTTTAGTATTAAACACTCTTTTAAACTCCATACTTTTACCTCCAAAATTTATCAGTAAACCGACAGGTAAATTATAAGCCTCCAAATAATTCAGAGCCTGGGCAAGGTGTAAATCGTCAAGCATAGAAACTGCTTTTAACTCGACCATAATTATTTCCTGTACAAAAAAATCGACCCTCCTTGTGCCAATATCAATCCCATCGTAAAATATTGTCATTTCTAATTCTCTTGCAAATCCCAATCCTTGCTTTTCCATTTCAATTGATAAAGCTCTTTGGTAAATAACTTACTGAAAGCCACTTCCAAGTATGGAATGTACCTTCATTGCGCAGCCAATAATCTTATGGGTAATTTCTTCGTGTTTCATCATTTTTAATTATGAAAGGTTTATGACCGTAAAAATAAACTTCTCATCCTATAATTCATTAATCTTATAAATCTTAGTTCAGACAATTTTTGTCCGAACTAAGATTGCGTTGTATAAAGCAAATAGGACAGAGATGAGATTTCTGTCGTAATAGTCAGCTTTCAATCATATTTCAAAGCAGTAATTCATTTCGGGGGTTAAAGAATTATTATTGCGATATGCATTCATCCAACACTAAAAACATCTTCGCGATATCCGGCAGTTTAAGGGCTGGCTCATCCAATCATAATATACTTCATTTCCTGGCTAAGCTGGCGCCTGCTGGTGTCAATTTTACTATTTACGATAGTTTAGCACTGATCCCACCATTGGATCCGGGGCTCGACAATGAATCGCCGCCGGATGCTGTTTTTGAGTTACGCAGTTTCATTAAACATGCCGATGCAATTATCATTTGTACGCCTGAATATGCCTATGGCGTACCCGGTCAACTAAAAAACGCATTGGACTGGACAGTGTCCAGCGGCTCACTTGATGGCAAACTAATGGCATTGATTACCGCCTCAACCGGCGGCGAAAACGCCCATGCTGCCATGCTTTTGATTTTAGGCGCGTTATCAGCAAATCTGTTGCCAGATGCTACGCTGCTGATCCCTTTTATCCGGTCAAAAATGGATGGGGAAGGGAATGTTGTTGATGATGCGACGCGGGTGGGTTTGGTAACTGCTTTTAATGCTTTGTTACAAAATCTCTAAGGATAGTAAAGATTATGATTATTAAAGGTTACAACCTTTATAACACTTACAACCCTTACAACATTTTCTAACTTAATCCCTGCCAATTTGACAACCTTACACAGTTTGGAACATGCATTGATGAATGGGATTAGCATTAAAACATTAATAATAACCTATACAAGATTATGCAAGAAAAAGGCACAATTTCGATCCATACCGAAAACATTTTCCCGATCATTAAGAAGTTCTTATACTCAGACCATGAGATATTTTTGCGCGAGCTGGTATCCAATGCTGTTGACGCTACCCAAAAAATAAAGCGCCTTGCCCTTTCAGGACAATATAACGGCGAACTTGGCGACCTGCGCGTTGAAGTTGCGTTCGATGAAAAGGCAAAAACTATTACCATTTCTGACAATGGTATAGGCATGACCGCCGAAGAGATCAAAAAATATATCAACCAGATCGCTTTCTCGGGCGCCGAGGAATTCATGGAGAAATTCAAAGACGCCAAAGATGCCAATGAAATTATCGGACGTTTTGGCTTAGGCTTTTATTCGGCCTTCATGGTGTCTGATAGTGTAGAAATACAGACATTATCATACCAGGATGGTGCTGAACCGGCCCATTGGACTTGCGACGGCAGCACCGAATTTGAGATCGGCGAAGGCAGTTTGGCTGAGCGCGGTACAGAAATCACCCTGCATATCAACAGCGACGGTGAAGAATTTTTAAACAAACACCGTCTGCAGGAAATCCTCGACAAATATTGCAAGTTTTTACCGGTGCCTGTCAAATTTGGTACAAATACACAGGAAGAGGAAGACGGCGTTGATGAAGAAGGAAAGACAAAGTATATTTCTGTTGAAAAGGATAATATCATCAACGATACTAACCCGATATGGACCAAAGCCCCTGCCGAACTAAAGGATGAGGATTACCTTGACTTTTACAAACAACTGTATCCTTTTTCGGAAGACCCATTGTTCTGGATTCACCTGAATGTTGATTATCCGTTCAATTTAACCGGTGTTTTATACTTCCCGAAGCTTAAAAATGATTTTGAGATCCAGCGCAACAAGATCAAACTTTACTCCCGCCAGGTATTTAT
>Ga0364874_10672_pt1 | contig 15925 bp, 13 predicted proteins | sample ExccelAu500001D4_2_FD_206922 | JGI IMG/M metagenome (GOLD analysis project Ga0364874, IMG submission 206922) | Enriched cells from Trout Bog Lake Hypolimnion, Wisconsin, USA - BchlTB.Aug07.5000.01.D4 | ecosystem: Environmental > Aquatic > Freshwater > Lake > Hypolimnion/Profundal zone | place... | reverse complement strand
CCACCGTGACCAGAACGGCAAGAACGCTCTCGTTTACAGACAGCCAATGCATGAAGCTCTGCATAATTCTCTCAACCCTATTCCCAGTTGTTACTGGATACCCCGCCACATACTCTTGGCAGTGCCTGGGGTCACTCCCTTGTCACTTGGACGCTCCAAGCGCTCCAGGGGTTTACTCGATGACCTTATCGGCGGATTTGGCTTGCAATTGAGCGAATATAAGGCGAAAATATTACCAAAGTGAGCCAAACTTTCCATCCCGCCGCCTCGCCTTCCATCGCCGCTTCAACTGGCTCAGTCGTAAACTGGCTCTTCGTCGATCTCAACTCCTACTTTGCCTCCGTCGAGCAGCAGGTGCGTCCTGAGCTTCGCGGACGCCCGGTGGCCGTTGTCCCCATGATGGCCGACACCACCTGCTGCATTGCCGCCAGCTACGAGGCCAAGGCGGTAGGCGTAAAAACCGGAACCATGGTTGGGGATGCAAAGAAGATGTGCCCCGGGATTGTTCTGGTGGAGGGCCGCCACGAGCTTTACACAGAGTTCCACCACCGCATTGTGGAGGCGGTTGAAAGCTGCGTTCCGGTCACGTCCGTGCAGTCCATTGACGAGATGGCCTGCCGGCTGATGGGCCGCGAGAGGCCGCTGCTGGCGGCCATGGAACTGGGACGCAAAGTCAAAGAGCGCATCAAGGAGCGCGTGGGCGAGTGTCTGCGCAGCTCCGTGGGCCTGGCCACAAATCGTTACCTGGCCAAGGTGGCAAGCGACATGGAGAAGCCGGACGGGCTGGTCGCGCTGCCGCTGGATATTCTGCCTGAAGCGCTGCGCAGCCTTACCCTGCGCGACCTGCCCGGCATAGGCGCGCGCACCGAGAAGCGACTGAATGATCAGGGCATCCACACGATGGAACAGCTGATGGCGCTCAACAGCGAACAGGTGGGTAAGCTCTGGGGTTCCGTGCTGGGCGAGAGACTATGGCACTGGCTGCAGGGGGAAGACTTTGACATGTCGGAGACTGAGCACCTGAAGTCGCTCAGCCACCAGCATGTGCTTGCGCCGGAGATGCGCAACGAGGAGAAGGCCTGGGCGGTGGCGCACAAGTTGCTGCACAAGGCCGCCATGCGGTTACGGTCGAACGGCCTGTGGGCGGGATCGATTGGGTTGGCTGTGGGCTTTGCCGTGCCGCGCGGGGAGAATGTACCGGTGTCGCGCTTCGGCGTGCCCACGCGCGGCTGGCACGGCGAACTGCGCCTGAACGAGTGCCGGGACAACCCGACGCTCATTGCAGCTCTCCGCCGCCTATGGGACTCCCGGCCCGCGGGAAACGAATACGGCCACCCTTACTTCATCGGCGTGCACTTGAATCATCTGGTCCCGGACCGGCATCATTCGCTCAGTCTTTTTGATGCGCTGGAGGGCGAGCAGAGCCGATCCAAACTACTGGTTGCGATGGATCAGCTCAACAACAAATACGGGATGAGCACGATTGCACCGGCGACCATGCTGGCAGCCTACAAATCCGCCCCCACAAGAATCGCCTTCCACAGTATTCCGGAGCTGTTTTAAAGACAGTTCGGAGTTCGAGGTACGGGTGCCCCTGGTCTCGCTTTTGAGACCGGGGACACTTCCAGCCCTTACTGCCAGGCCGCATAGGGCTGCGGCATGAAGGCCGTGCGGGTTAGAAAATCCCTGAGCAGAATGCGCCATGTGTACCACTCGTGGCCGCCGTGCACAAAGTCTGTTGCCACAGGAATGCCGGCCGCCACCAACGAGCTGACCTCGCGCGCCGGGCCGGTGTGGCTGGTTACGCCGCCGGGGCTGAAGCCTACGGCGAAGATCGAGTCCTGCCAGCCCGCGCCGACCCAGATTGCCTTGCCCTTGAGCGCCGCGGCCTGTGCCGGTGTCAGCGTGCTGTTTGCAGGCGGGAGGCCCGCGCTCATCATGCCGTAGTACTGGAACACATCCGGGTGATTGATGAGGAAAGAGTTGGTCAACATTCCGCCCATGGACAGGCCGGAGAAGGCGCGATCCCTGGCCGATTTCGACACGTTATAGCTCTTCTCGATGAGCGGAATCATGCGGTCAATCATGTCCCGGTCATAGGCCTCGCTGAAGACGGAGTTGGGAAAGCCGGAGCCGTTCGGCATGACCACCACCAGAGGCTCAATCTGCCCGGTGCCGATGAGGTTGTCCAGAATGTTCTGCATGACGCCCTGCGTGGTCCAGCTCATCTCATTCTCGCCGCCGCCGTGGCTGAGATAGAACGTGGGATAAGGCCTGGAGCGCGCGGCATCATAGCCCGGAGGCGTGTAGACCACCAGATAGTTCTTGTCCTTGGGCGTGAGGTGGCCCGGCGAGTCATACGTAATATGGACCAGCTTGCCCTGTGCCAGACCATGGTCTTTGGCAGGGCCCTGCCAGGAGTAGTCCACCGTCCCAAACTTCGAGTCCGACGGGACATAGACCTGACTGTTCGGAGCCATGCTGCTATCTGTGATTCCCTGCTGCTCGGTCCACGGCTTGTTGTTGGGATCGCTGACGGGCTTGCACCGCGTGCCCTCCGCGCAGTCCACAAGGAATGCATAGGACCAGACGCCCGAGGGCAGCGGCGTTGTGAAGGTCCACACCCCGTCCTTGCCCTTCGTCATATCGAGCACGGGGAAGTTTGGATTGGTGGAGTTCGGCCTTTGCAGAGGAACGTCGCCCGGCTTCCAATCCCTGGGTAGAATCCCCTGGCTCTCGACTACCGGATGGTCCGGCGTGGGCGCAAGCTGTGGCTGTTCGGAAGGCCGCTCAAAGTACCACTCGCCCTTGATCTGCACCTTCCTGGCATCCGGGTTGACGTAACGAAACGTGACGGTATAGCCCGTTGGCGCAGTGCCTGTATGAATCACCTCGGGACCGCGCGCCGCATGGGCGGTTGCCTTCTGTGCCGCAGCGCCACCGGCCATGGCCGGCAGTGCCGATACGGCCACTGCCACAACGCAAAATACACCCAACACGGCTCGAACCATTCTCATCATCCTGTTCATTCCAGTCATCCCGCGCCACTCCCTCCATTCGAGGCCGCGCCAAGCGGCCCGGACCCGTACGCAGCCATAATACATGCGCGCCTGACTAACCCGGCCGGCCATCCCGAACCGGGCGAATTCTGCCTGCATTGTGGAATACTGTACCGGCAGCTTTCGAGGAGCGCCATGCAAGATTCCGCCCCCCAAACATCCTCCGGCCCCGGTCCATCCGAGGGCGATCCTTCAGACAATCAGCGTTCCGTTCTGGGCTGGTTTGGCCGCCTAACCGGCGCAGAGCGCCACACATGGTTTGCCAGTTGCGGCGGGCTGGCGCTGGATGCGATGGATACGCAGGCCTATGCGCTTGTGATTCCATCGCTGATTGTCGCGCTCCACCTTACCACCGCGCAGGCTGGCACCTTTGCCACCGCCGCGCTGGTTGGCAGCGGCATTGGCGGCTGGCTCTTTGGCCGCCTTGCAGACGTGTTCGGCCGCGTACGCATGTTGCAGGTGGCCATCCTGGTCTGCGCCCTGGCCACCTTCTCCTCTGCCTTTGCCACCAGCTTCTGGCATCTGCTCATCGCGCGCTCCATCCAGGGCATTGGATACGGCGGTGAAGCAGCCGTGGGCGCTGTGCTGATGAGCGAAGTCATCCGCCCCGCTCTGCGCGGGCGCGTCACCGCCTCTGTACAGAGCGGCTACGCGGTGGGATACGCCATTGCCGTCGCCTTCATGGCCATCGTCTTCCACCTGCTGCCGGAAACTCTGGCATGGCGCGTGCTATTTGCCCTTGGCATTCTGCCCATCTTTTTCCTTCTCTACATCCGGCGCTGCGTTCCGGAGTCGCCTCTGTACCAGCGCGTGAAAGCCAAGCCCGCCGCAGGCCAACATGCGTCCAGCTTTGGAGACATCTTCCGCCCACCGTTGCTTGGCCGTACCGTTGTGGCTACACTGCTGGCCACCGCCATCTTTGGCGCGGCCTATGTGCAGATCACCTGGCTGCCCACGTATCTCCGCACCGGGCTCCATCTCAACGTCACGACCACTGCCGGTTACCTCTTCCTCAACATTCTGGGCTCGTTTGTCGGCCCGCTCATTCTTGGCCCGCTCAGTGACAAGATCGGCCGCCGCTGGAGCCTGATCCTTTTCCTTGTCTCGCAGGCCATCGCAGTGGGCGTCTACACGCTCGCCCCGGTGACGCACAATGTCGTTTTCTTCCTCGGCTTCCTGGTCGGAGTGCTGCAGGGCGGGCTCGGCTCAAGCATGTTGCCAGCCTATGCTGAGATCTTTCCCACCCACGCACGCGGACACGGACAGGGCTTCTGCCTCAGCGTCGGTCGCGGACTCGGCTCGCTGGTACCCACGGCTGTCGGCGTGCTGGCCAAAACCATTCCACTTGGCAGAGCCATGGGACTATGCGCCATTGGCTCTTATGTAGTTGCCATGATCGCCACATCGTTCTTCCCGGAGACGGTTGGCAAGAACCTGCAAGACAGCTAAATTTTTGATTCGGAATTGAGGACCAGATGTTTCTGAAGCTTACGCGCACCACGCTTTCGGCCTTGCTGCTCGCCGCCGCACTGTCTGTCTCCCTCGCTGCGGCGCAGGACCTCACCGTCATGACCTCCGGCGCATTTGCCGCGCCCACGGATCACCTGACCCCCGGGTATCAGGCCGCGACCGGCAACCACGTCACCATCGTGCACGGCGCATCCATGGGAGACACGCCCACGGCCATTCCCACGCGTCTGCTGCGCCACGAGCCGGGCGACGTTGTCATCCTGGCCCGCAGTGCACTCGACGCGCTCGTCAAGCAGGGCCTGGTAGTGGATGGATCTCAAGTGGATCTGGTTCGCTCCAAGATTGGCATGGCCGTGAAGGCCGGCGCGCCGGTGCCGGACATCAGCACTGTCGAGGCCTTCAAGCAGGTTCTGCTCAACGCCAAATCCATTGCGTATTCCGACAGCGCCAGCGGCGTCTACATTGAGACCCGGATGTACAAAGACCTCGGCATTGAAGCCCAGGTTGCGCCCAAGAGCAAAAAAATCCCCGGTGATCCGGTCGGCGGAGTTGTGGCCAAGGGGGATGCGGAGATCGGCTTCCAGCAGTTGAGTGAACTGAAGCCCGTGGCCGGAATCACCATCGTCGGACCTATCCCGGAGGGAGTACAGCTGGTGACGAACTTTTCTGCCGGTATCACCACCTCAAGCCAGCACAAAGAAGCTGCCGCGGCCTTCATCCAGTACATGCACTCGAAGGCAGTTTGCCCGACGATCGTGGCCGACGCGCTGGAGCCGACGGCCTGCGTGCCCGACAAGAAGTAACGGACTATTGATCCGGATTTAAGTGTTGAGGTCTCCCACCCTTGCGCCAAATTCCAAGAAGCAGATCCTTCGACTCCCTGCGGTCGCTCAGGATGACAGCAAGGACGGGGCACGGAGCGTCTGTATTTACGGGACGGATCAGGCGGTAGCGGACTGGCGGATGGGCGTAGGTTCCAGGGTAGCTTCCGGCTCGGCTATGCGGATCAGGCGATGCAGGTATGCGCGGGAGATGCACAGACTGCGCGCGGCGAGGGTCTTGTTGCCGTTGTTGTCGCGGACGGCGTTGACGGCGAGCTTGACCTTGTAGTCGTTGAGCTGACGCTCAAAGGAGCCCGCGGGATGGTAGTCGGCGATATCGACGACGCCATCGCTGTTGAATTGGTTTGCGGAACTCTCGTCCTGAATGTTGATGGTGAGGTCGGCAGCGCGGAGAGTGTTGCCGGGGGCCAGGATGATGGCGCGCTGCATGACGTTTTCAAGCTCGCGGACGTTGCCGGGCCAGGAATAACTCTGGAGCATCTCAAGCGCATCGGGTTCGATACCCTGCATGGGCTTTTGGAAGGTCTCCGAGTACTTGGCGAGGAAGTGGCGGGCGATGAGTCCGATGTCTTCGACACGATCCTGCAGGGCAGGAGACTCGATGCTCATGACGTTGATGCGGTAGTAGAGATCCTGGCGGAACTTGCCCTCTGCAACGAGCTTGGCGAGATCCTGATGGGTGGCAAAGACGAGGCGCGCGCGCAGGGGAATGGTGCGTGAAGAGCCGAGGCGATTGAACTCCATCTGCTGGAGGACGCGCAGAAGTTTGACCTGCGTAAAGAGGCTGAGGTCGCCGATTTCATCGAGGAAGAGCGTGCCGTCGGCGGCCTGTTCAAAGTATCCTTCGCGTGCGCCGACGGTGCCGGTGAAGGCGCCTTTCTCGTGGCCGAAGAGTTCGGCTTCAATGAGGGTTTCAGGAATTGCTCCGCAGGAGACAGCGACGAAGGGCTTGTTGGCCCGCGAGCCGAGGTTGTGGATGGCGCGCGCGATGAGTTCTTTGCCGGTTCCGCTCTCGCCGGTGACGAGCACTGCGGCGTTGAGGTTGGTGACGCTGCGGACGAGCTGGTAGACGCGCTCCATCTGAGGGCTGGTGCCGATGATTTGATCGCAGCCGGGCTTTACAACCTGCTGCTGAACGGTCTGAAGCTGGCGCTTGAGCAAGGTGGTTTCGCAGGCGCGCTGCAACATGGTTTTAAGGTCGCGAATGGAAGGCGGACGGCGGCAGTATGCAAACGCGCCGGCACGGACCAGCTCAAAGGCTGTGGAGCGAAGGCTGTCGTCGGCCATGATGATGGCCGGGAGATTGCTTTCAATAAGGCGCTGGGAGCAGCCAATGCGCTCCTGGAGCGTACCGCGATTGGAGTTGAGGTCGAGGATGAGGACATCGCACTCACCGGCCTGGATGAGTTCTTCCATGCCATCGGCATCCAGTTGGAGCTGGACTTTGAAGTCCTTGCCCAGGGCGGAGGAGAGGAGTGGGTGCAGGGTGCGATCTTCCGTGTAGAGTCCGATGGTGATCATACGACTTCAACCTTTGTCGAGCGGGCTTGCGGGACGGCCTTACTCGAGTGCATGAATAGATATTCGGCGGTTGCCTTATATGTTGCTATTCCTGTTTCGTGCTACGGAGGTGCGACCTTGGTAACACGGGTACTGACTTGTTTGTGGAGCAGATGCAAGGGATTGGATGGATGAGGCAGCGAGGATAGGGGCTTGTTTTGGACCGTGGTGGCCTTGAAAGGTGCTGCCCCGACTAGCGGCCGAGAATAAATGGAAGAGAGATTATCGAGTTTAGATCAAGAAAATAAAGGATTTATATGTGCATATGAGAGATGGGCGATGGTGAAAGAGGGCAAATCTGCCTGAAGAGTGGATTCGCTGGAAGGGAATCTTGGTAATTACGGGTCGATTACCGGAATCCTGCTTTCCCACTGTCTCATGGCAGGGCAATTGCTGGTCTTAGTGAACTGAAACAGGAATTTTGTATAAAATTTGCGCCCTCCCGGCAGGGATTGCCCCTCGCCGGAGGACTGGGGAGAGCCGCGGTTAGCGGGGAGACGGGGCGAATCGCGGGGTTTGCCAGGCAGAATCACGAGCCAAGAGGCTGAAAAACAAGGGGATGGGTGTGGGACGGGTTTAGCAGGGCGGGGGCTATGGACGACTTTCTGAAGGGTGGAGGGGGAGTTTGGCGACTGCCTGATGGATGCGCAGCTCTGTAAACGGAGTAAGCCACCGTTGGGGCGGAAGCGTAAACAGCCGTGTACAGTGGCCGGAACGTGGGTTGGTAACTAATTGAATTCATTGATTATTGTTGCGGTTGAATTTGGTTGGACAATTGCACTGACTCCGGTGTCCCCTGACTTCAATTCCGGGACAAGGAGTAAAAGATGCACTCAATTGCCTGGTGGCCGATCGCGATTTTAGTTGGGTTGGCGACCATCACGGACCTGAAGAGCCGCCGCATACCGAATTGGCTGGTATTGCCGTTTCTGGTGGCGGGGATTGCGGTGTCAGGTTGGCAGTTTGGGTGGCATGGAGTTGGCCGAAGCCTGGAGGGTGCAGGGCTTGGGCTGCTTGCATTTGGAGTTTTGTTTTTGATGGGCGGCATGGGCGCAGGAGATGTGAAGCTGATGGCCGCAATTGGAGCCTGGATTGGTCCGGGCCAATTGCTGATTGCACTGGTTCTGACAGGCCTTGCGGGAGGCCTGATGGTGCTGGGGTGGGCTACCTTTGGCGGATTTATCGGGGAACTGCTGGACGGCACGGGTAAGGTAGTGGCGAATCTGGCCAGGGGCGAGGCTGGGGGCGACGAGATGCCTAAAATCAGCAACGCGTTGGGACGGAAGATGCCTTATGCGCCGGCAATTGCGGTGGGAACACTGCTTTCATTTTTTGCAGGTAAGTGAACGGAGAGCAAGATTATGGCAACTCAGAACGCCAATTTTTATACAACGGATGAGAACGAGCTCGCGCCGCGTGGGCAAGCGAGCGGGTTTGCGACGCCTTCCCCCTATTTGATCTCGCAACCGGCCACTGGCCGCGGAACGGGAGATTTGTCGATTGCGCTGATTGGGCCGGACTCGGAGCGCCGCTCGGTGGTTGCGCGGGAGTTGGTATCGTGCGCGGGAAGCGATATTCAGGAGTACCCTTCTTATCCGTCGGGGCTGGATGCGCTGCCGCGGCTACTTGAAGAAGATCACGACGTGGTGCTGATTGACCTGGACAGCGACCCGCAGTTTGCGCTGGGCCTGGTGGAGAGCATCTGCACGAGTGGGACATCCACGGTGATGGTCTACTCGGCCAGCACCAATGCGGACCTGCTGTTGCGTTCGATGCGGGCCGGGGCACGCGAGTTTTTGACACTTCCCTTTCCGGATGGCGCGCTGGGCGAGGCGCTGGTACGCGCGGCGGGACGGCGTCCTGTTAAGGCGGCCAGGAAGACCGGCAAGCTGCTGGTGTTCATGGGTGCCAAGGGCGGCGTGGGCGTAACATCCGTGGCCTGCAACTTTGCTGTTGCTCTGGCGCAGGAAGCGGGCAAGAAGACGATTCTGATTGATCTCGATCTGCCACTGGGCGATGCGGCACTGAACCTGGGCATCATTCCTGAGTATTCGACTGTGAATGCTCTGCAGGAGAGCGAGCGGCTGGATGCGAGCTTTTTATCGAAGCTGCTGGTGCGGCACAGTTCGGGAGTGTGGGTGTTGGCGGCGCCGGGGAAGTTTCCGCATTACCAGCCCACGCCTGAGGCGTTGGACAAGCTGCTGACAGTGGCTAGAGCGGAGTTTGACAACGTGGTGGTGGACGCGGGCTCGCGGCTGAACCTGCCGGAGACTTCGCTGTTCCGGGATGCTTCCACAATCTATCTGGTAACGCAGGCGGGGATTCCGGAGCTGCGCAATTCCAACCGGCTGATCAACCAGTTTTTTACGGCAGGCGGCCCCAAGCTGGAAGTTGTGCTGAACCGGTATGAGTCGCGGACGCTGGGCGTGGCGGAGGAACACATTACCAAGGCGCTGACGCGGCCGGCACAGTGGAAGGTTCCGAATGATCATGCGCTGATGCGGAAGATGCAGATTAACGCAACACCGCTGGTGCTGGGCGACTCGTCGGTGGCGAAGCTGATCAAGCAGATGGCGCGATCCGTGAACGGCGAGGCTGAGACACAGACCAAGAAGAAGTTCAGCCTGTTTGGATGAGTTGAGCGGGTAGAGATATCCAGGATGTTGAGGAAGAATCTATTTTGCAGTTGGCAGAAAAGACCCGGGGCTAAAGCCCACTGATTGTTTGGGATTTCAATGTACGGGCTGAAGCCCGTACCCTTCAAGATTTGGTTGGCGAAGATTTTTTCAACTCGTTCTTAGAGAAGCGGAAGAGGAACCAACGTGGAAGTGCTGAACCTGGAAAGTTACAAAGCGGATATTCACCGGACGCTGATCTCGAAACTGGATCTGGAGAAGCTGTCGCGCGTGAACTCCGGGCAGGCACGTCAGGCAGTGCAGAGCATTATCCGCGAGATCATGGCCGAGCAGCGGGTTCCGCTGAACTATGAGGAGCAGGAGAAGATTCAATCCGATCTTCTGGATGATGTGTTCGGTCTTGGGCCTCTGGAGCCTCTGCTTCGCGACCCGAGGATCTCTGACATTCTGGTCAACGACAAGGACCACGTATTTATTGAAAAGGGCGGTCTGCTGCAGAGGGTGAACACGTCGTTCCGCGATGATCGGCACCTGCTGCAGATTATCGATCGCATTGTTTCGCGCGTGGGGCGCAGAGTGGACGAGTCCTCACCGATGGTGGATGCGCGACTGCCGGATGGCTCGCGCGTGAATGCGATTATTCCGCCGCTGGCACTGGATGGGCCGTCGATCTCGATTCGCCGCTTTGGAACGGGGCCGATTGCAGCCAACCAACTGGTGCAGATGAAGAGCATCTCCGCGGAGATGATGGAGGTGCTGGTGGCAGCGGTGAAGGCGCGCATCAGCATTCTGGTATCAGGCGGAACGGGTGCCGGCAAGACGACGTTTCTGAATATTCTGTCGCAGTACATTCCGAACAACGAGCGACTGGTAACGATTGAAGATGCCGCCGAACTAAGGCTGGCGCAGGAGAATATTGTTCGACTGGAAACGCGGCCGCCGAATATTGAAGGCCAGGGCGCGATTCGCCAGCGGCAACTGCTGATCAACAGCCTGCGTATGCGGCCGGACCGCATCATCATTGGCGAGGTTCGCGGCGAGGAAGCGTTCGACATGCTGCAGGCGATGAACACGGGCCACGAAGGTTCGATGACCACGATTCACGCGAACACGCCGCGCGATGCCGTTTCCAGGCTGGAGTCGATGGTGGCGATGACGAGCATGAACCTGCCGGAGAAATCCGTACGGCAGCAGATTACGTCGGCCATCACGATTGTGGTTCAGGCAAGCCGCATGAGCGACGGAACGCGCAAGATTACCAGCATCAGCGAGATCACGGGCATGGAAGAGAGCGTGGTGAGCATGCAGGAGATTTTTGCGTTCAACAAGAAGGGCATTGGACCGGACGGGAGAGTTCTGGGCGTGTTTCAGCCGAGCAGGATTCGTCCCAAGTTTCTGGAACGGTTGCGGGTGGCGGGCGTGATTTTGCCGCAGAGCCTGTTTGAGACAGAAACAGTGGTGAGTTAAAGGAAAGGAGGGCGACGATGGGACTGATTATTGGACTGGTATTTGTTGGAGTCTTTGCAGCCATTGCGCTGCCGTTGATGGCAGCGGCAACGACGCCCTCCCGCTCCGCGCAGCAGGCGATGGTGACGCTGGATTCGGCGATCAAGGCTGAGACCAGTGAAGCACGCGACCAGATTGTGGACCTCAGGAAGGATGAACAGCTGAGCAGTATTCCGTGGCTGAACCGGAAGCTGGGCAGCTTTGAGCTGACGCCCTACCTGAGCAAGCTGATGGATCAGGGGCAGATGAGCTGGAGCGCGGGGCGATTGCTGAGTTTGAGCGCGGCGTGCTTTGCCATTCCGGCGTATGCAATCTATCTGCGTTTTGAGACGATTTTGCCGGCGCTTGGAGCCGGAGTTGTGATTGGGGCGTTGCCGATTACGTATGCGGTATTGAAGCGCAAGAGGCGCTTTGCGAAGTTTGAAGAGTCGCTGCCGGAGGCGCTGGATATGATGGTGAGCGCGCTGCGCGCCGGTCATAGCCTTGTGGCGGCGATGAGCCTGGTGGGCAGAGAATGTCCTGACCCGGTGGGCGGCGAGTTCAAGATTTGCTTTGAAGAACAGAACTACGGGCTGGAGTTGAAGGAAGCGCTGGACAACCTGGTGGGACGCGTTCCGCTGCAGGATCTGAAGATTGTGTCGACGGCGATCATGATTCAAAAGGAGAGCGGCGGCAACCTGGCGGAGGTTCTGGACAAGACCTCGCATGTGGTTCGGGAGCGGTTCCGGCTGAAGCGGCAGATCAAGGTACACACGGCATCGGGTCGGTTGACGGGATGGATTCTGACGCTGATTCCGGCGGTGCTTGGATTGGGCATGTATTTTGTGAACCCGGATATGGTGAGCATTTTGTGGAAGCGGCAGATCGGGATCGATCTGCTTTGGACGGCGGCGGGGCTGACGGTAGTGGGCGGCTTCATTATTCAACGCATTGTCGGCATGGATACATAGGAGGAAGCACATGGTATATGCAATCGCTTCATTCTGCGCAATCTTCCTGATGCTGCTGAGCGTGGGCATGTTGCTGTTCTATCGCGAGGCATCGCTGAAGCGGATCTCCGAGGTGATCAATCCTCGCCCCAAGCCGAAGACGCTGCTGAATACAATTCAACAGACTGGGTTCGGGCTGGGCACGGTTCTGGAGCAGGTGCAGCAGTTGCTGCCGAAGAGCAAGCAGGAGATCTCGATTATCCTGCAGCGACTGCAGCGGGCGGGATACCGGGGCGAGTCGGCGGTCAATATTTTTTATGGGTTCAAGGTGGTAACGCCGCTTACGCTTTGCGCGGTGGCGATGCTGACCGGATTGGCAGCGATGAGCCCGTTCTTTGTGTATGCATTGACGCTTGGGGTTGGATTCCTGCTGCCGGACTTTTGGCTGGGAAAACAGATTGCGGCCCGGCAAAAGCGGATTCGTCTGGGACTGCCGGATGTTCTGGATTTGATCGTAATCTGCGTTGAGGCCGGGCTGAGTCTGGACCAGGCAACGGCGCGGACAACACACGAGTTGAAGTCGGCTCAGCCGGATTTGTGTGACGAATTGAGCGTGGTGGTGTTGGAGCAGCGAGCCGGACGGGCGCGGTCAGAGGCCTGGAGACACATGGCGGATCGCACGGACGAAGAGAGCCTTCGCAATCTGGTTTCGATGATTGTGCAGGCCGAGCAGTTCGGCACCAGCATTGCGAAGACTTTGCGGATTCACTCGGACACGCTGCGGTCGCAGCGGGTTCAGGGCGTTGAGGAGCAGGCAGCCAAGACGTCCGTCAAGCTTGTATTTCCACTGGTTCTGTTCATCTTCCCCGCGCTGTTTCTGGTGACCCTGGGCCCAGCGGTGATTTTGATGTCGGAATCGTTTAAATCAATGCTCAACCAGTAGTTTTCAGGAGAAAAGGGATATGGACGCTTCATTGATGGTTCGTTTGATTTCAGGTGCATTGTTTTGCGTGGTTCTTTTGTTTCTGGTTCAGCGCCGCCGCACCCGAGTAAAGTAGCTGTATTACGAAAACCGCCCGGCAGAAGAAGCGGGGCTCATGAACATGACAACAACCGTAAGAGGGGGAGAGTAGACAATGGCACCAGATCAGATTGTTCGTATCGTAGCGGGCGTGCTTTTTGTGGTTGTTTTGATTCTGTTGATCCAGCGCCGGCGCACACGCGTAAAGTAGCCGGGCTCCAACACAGGATGCAGCGGCGCACGGCAGGTGGGATGGGCCGCTGAAGGAAATGGCTCTGCAGAACGGGAACCTGGACGGGCCAAGGCGGCTGTCCAGGAGAACCATGGCAGCAGAGTACGGGGATGTTTTGCGTTTTTCAGCAAGCTTGAAGTTGCAATTCGAGACTTGCGATGGGCCTTGAGATGCAGGAAAGGGACGGCTGGATATGAACGCTGCGTGGGAAGTTGAGTTGCCGGTGAGCAATGCAGCCGCGACGGCCGACTGGTCCAATACGGGAGGCGATATGGCGTTGAATGTTCACTGTGCCTATAACCAGACGCGGGAAGCCTTTCTTGGGCTTCAGGTGACGGTCGCCGATATACCGTTTGGCGGCTTTGACAAGCTGATGGAGCACCTGGTGTTGAAGTCGGGTGAGGGGCTGTGGCTTTCGCCGTTCCGTGGAATACCGAATGGAGACGTTCATGCGCCGCTGGACCTGATTTACCTGGATCCGAGCTGCCGGGTGATTGAGCTTTTGGAGGGCTTCCCGACGGTTCAGTCGAGCGCTTCCGTATGGCCAGCGAGCGTACTGGTGTTGCCGGCCTATTCGATTTTTTCGTCGCAGACGCAGGTGGGAGACCAGTTGCTGCTTTGCATGGCGGAGGAGATGGGGCGTCGTCTGGATGGGCTGGCGGATGAACCCGTTGCAGCGCCAGCCGAGCCTCTGGTCCAGGGGGCGGTACTGCTCAGGGAGAAGCCGCTTTGGAGCGAAGGTCCGGGGATTGCTGAGCTGGAGGAGCAATATCACATTGCGACTGCTCCGCCGTTGAAGCACGAGATGGAACTGGTGCAGCCGGGAACGAGGGCGATGGCCGCGCAGCGGAACTGGCTGCAGCGTTGGTGGTCGCCCGATCCGAGGAAGGCTCCGCGGGAGGCTGCTCCAGGCCTGGCTGCGTACTACTGGAACGGATCATCGCCAAAGGCGCACAGTATTCGAGACATCAGCGAGTCCGGGCTGTACGTGGTGACCGAGGAACGGTGGTATCCGGGCACGCTGTTGCTGATGACGCTGCAGAGGACAGATTGCGGCGAAGAGGCGCAGGAGCGGTCGATTGCGGTGCAGTCGCGAGCAGTGCGCTGGGGACAGGATGGGGTGGGTTTGCAGTTCATTTTGCCTGAGCCGCAGGATGCCAAGCGCGGAATAAGCCCGCTGCTGGATGGTGCGGACCGGAAACAGTTTGAGCGTTTTCTAGAGCAGCTGAAAAAAGGAAAATAACGGGCGCGCAGTGTGCGCTCCCGGAGGTAATACGGTGACGAAGAAGACTGAGCCTGGCAGGATGGCGGGGATCGTGGGTCGCTGGCTGGGGAAGAACAAATCGGAGCAGGCGCATGGAGGTCGGCTGGCCGCCATTGGCCGCCACTGGATTGCGCGGCTCAAAGATGACCGGGGAAGCGCACTGGTGGAGTTCGCGGTGGTGCTGCCGGTGATGATTTCAATTTTGACGGGCACGGCATCGTTCAGCATGTTTCTTTACAACTATCAGCAGCTTGGATTTACGGTGTCGAACGCCTCGCAACTGGTTGCGTCGCAGCAGGGGCTGCTGGCAAACGGCGATCCTTGCGCAACGGCAGTGACCTCAGTGACGGGCGCACTGCCCCATTGGACAGCGGGAAACTTTACTTACACGGTGACGATTACTGACTCCGCAGGGACGGCACATACCTACGGCCCAACGGCGGGCAGTTCTTTCTCGTGCACGGCGGGCTATGCGCTGATGGCGGATAATGAGCCGTTTGCACTGACAGTTACTTACCGGTACACATGGTTGCCTATTCTCAGTTTCAGTCCCTCGGGCAATTTATCGGCGTCGCAGACGTCAGTGACCGAATGAAAGGGGGAATGAGCCGATGAAGACATTTGTACGAGTATTCCTGAGCAAAATTTGCAAGGATGAGCAGGGACAGAGCGCAATCCTGATGATGGTTACGCTGTCGGCCGTTCTGGGGCTTTCCGGACTTTCAGTAGAAATAGGCCACGGGTACTTTGCCTACGAGAAGCTGGTGGCCTCAACGAACGCGGCCGCTTTGGCCGGAGCAGCGGTGATGCCAAATACTGTGACTGCGGCGACATACATTCAGAGGTACAGTTCGGCTGCGGGCGGTCTGAATGTATATCCGGAGCTGACAAACGTAGTTGCTACGCCTACATTCCTCTGCCTGACAACGGTGACCAACAGTCTGAAGACTCCGTGCGTAACATCGACGGGTTCTGCCGGCGGATACAACGCGGTGCGGGTCACGCAGACCGCCAGTTTAAAGACATGGTTTGGCGGACTGTTCGGTGTGCGGACGATGAGTCTCTCGGCGACTTCAACGGCGTCGATGCGTGGCGGTACGGCATCGCCGTGGAATATTGCAATCATCCTGGACACTACGGCGTCGATGGCGAGCAGAGACAGCGGCGTGCAATGCTCAGGCACACAAATCTCCTGCGCGTTGCTGGGAGTGCAGGCGCTACTGAGTGATCTGTATCCGTGCGCGATGGGTGCCAACTGCACATCGGGCGGCGCGGCGTTCGACAGCGTCTCGCTGTATGTATTTCCTCCGATTCTGGCGACGACGGCGACGAAGGATACTACCTGCCCGAGCGGGACACCGACGCATGAATACTACATGGTTCCGACGCTGAATTCGTTGTGGACA
>Ga0364874_10469_pt1 | contig 16032 bp, 10 predicted proteins | sample ExccelAu500001D4_2_FD_206922 | JGI IMG/M metagenome (GOLD analysis project Ga0364874, IMG submission 206922) | Enriched cells from Trout Bog Lake Hypolimnion, Wisconsin, USA - BchlTB.Aug07.5000.01.D4 | ecosystem: Environmental > Aquatic > Freshwater > Lake > Hypolimnion/Profundal zone | place... | reverse complement strand
CGCTGCTTTGCGTCCATACAGCCATCAGCGAGCCGTCCGGTCCATCGAAAGCTAGAAAATGCTCGTTGCCTGTGTCGCTGATGGAATCCGGGTTTACCTGCGGCACAAAAACAATGTAATCCGGTTTGGTGATTCGAATCTGTGCAGGAATTCGAGTCTTGATTTCGTCGAGGGTGATGTCGTTCATGGGTGTGAGACGTGAGGTTTAGAGGAGGGAATGCGCGCTCAGGATGGCTATGCGCTTCTCTCGTGTAAGGAACCCCGTTCTTCCAGCAGAAAACGTTAAAACCGAGCTACGGAAACGGGGCTAAAAGCGAAGTTAGGGGAAGGAAGTTATTTTGGTCAACAACAATCGATCAAACTAAGCAACCTCGATTTTCGGTCTCCTAAAAGCCCCTCGAAGATCCCCCTGCTCTGCTGGAGAGGCTTCCAGAGTTTCAAACATCATCGCAATGAAACCCACCTGCGGCAACAAGCTGGAGCAAGTGGTTGACGACGTCATCTACATCCGCGTTGCCCGTCAAACTTGGATGAGACATGGGATAAACTCCCGCGATTTAGCGGAAATGGTCCGCCCTACAGCGATGACGGGTGCACGCCAACCTGATAGGAGTCTTCTGCGGCTCCGCATCTTCGATCCCGTAAATTCGAAATCAGCAAATATTCTCTAGGCTCTCCGGCGACGCGCCTGTTGGAGCATCACCAGCATTCCAACGCCACCAGCCAGCATCGCCCAGGTGCCGGGCTCGGGGATGGCCGTGTAAAGAAGATCCAGATTATTGCTACTTATGGGATCCTGAATCACCGTGAATGTTCCGGCGAAGCTGTTTTGGAAGCCTGAGGTATTTACACTGAAGAGGTTGCTGTTGAACCCAGTGCCAGGCAGCGTAAGCCCGGCCGTCGTAATAATCGATGCCCAGGTGTGATTGACGCTCTGGTCAAATGTCCCGAGTAGCCCAGGGGTGGTCCCGACCAAGGTCTGCAGGGACAAGACAAACTTGTTGCTTGAACTCAGCCCGGAAATATCGAGCGATCCCGTGATCGCCACTTTGTCCCAGTTCACGCCTGCGGAACCGCTGCCGCCGTCATTGTTGAGCTGCAGTGTGAAACTGCCGCCGCTCTGGAATGTCGCGGATGCCGCACTCAGCACTCCCACGGTAGTTCCCGGCGAGACGACGCCGTTGAGCTGCACCATGAGGGCCCCTGTGTGTAACGTGCCCGCCACTGTGCCGCCACCGGCCACAGTCACCGCTCCTGTCGTGCCGCTGCCGGCCAAGGTGCCGCCGTTCACGGTGGAAGCAGAGGCTGCAATCGATCCGTTGATGTTGAGCGTGCCTGCATTGACCGCCGTCGCGCCGGTGTAGCTATTGGAGCCCGAAAGAGTGACCGTGCCGCTGGTCGCCTTCGTAAAGGTCGCACCCGCGCCTGCCAAGTTGGCCGAGACCGTGCCGCTGTTGCCCACAATATTGTTCTGCCCGAAGCCCGCTGTGGAACCCGAAATGATCAATGAGCCAGCGCCGCCGGTGCTGATCACGCTGCCCATCGTCACTCCGTCTCCGATCCGAAGGCCGTTGACCGTCTCTGTAAAGGAATTGATATCGAACGTGCCGCCGTAAACGGAGACAATACCAGTGTTCAGGTCAACCGCGCTGCGGATCTGCTCGTTATGGCCGAGTTGCACCGTGCCGCCGTTGACCGTCAAGACGTTGCCAGCGGCATCGAGTCCGCGGAGAGCACCATCAGCGAGGGTGTTATTGAGAACCACCGTTCCGCTGTTAGCAATGAGGGTCGTCCCGGCATTGCTGGTGGAACCGGCGAGTGTCAATGTATTGGTGCCATTCATGGCCAACCTCTGGGCGTTGTATCCCCCAGTTAAAGTGATATTACCAACGCCCGTTACCGAGGCTGTGTGGTTGGTAGAGCCAGTGACAGCGTCACCGGTAAACGAGTTTGCCCAAGTGGCGGCTGTGGCGCTGCTGTTGGTGAGCCCACCAAGTAAATTGTTAGAGAGGGTCGCCGTGGTGTAGTTTTGCCCATTCAAATCCAGAGTGCCGGAGGCTCCTACTGTCAAACTGGATCCGCCCAAGGCGCTCGTGCTGCCCAGTTTTAGGATGCCCGCGTTGACAGCGGTTGATCCAGTGTAGGTATTCACACCAGAGAGGGTGACCGTGCCGGTGGTCGTCTTGGTTAACCCTGCGGTGCCCGATAGATTCGCACTCACCGTGCCAGCTTGCATGTCATAGGCAGAGGTGCCCGTGAGAGTCCCGCCCGACCCGGCGATCGTGCCGCCGGTCAAATGCACATTGTTCAGCGTCTGGTTGAAACCTTGGATATCAAACGTACCGCCACTGACAGTGAGGTTCTGGTTCGTGGCGATCTGGTTGGACTGCAGCAATTTCGCCGTGCCGCCGGTGACCGTCAGAGCGCTCACAATTGCCGTTGCACCCGTTGTATTCAAATCCAGTTCACCGGCGCTGACCGTCGTCAGCCCCGCGTAGGTGTTCGCTGCAGTGAGAGTGACCGTGCCGCTGGTTGTTTTGGTAAAGCTCGCGGCAGCGCCAGCCAAGACCGCCGACACCGTGCCGTTGTAAGCCGAAATTTTGCTCGCGCCGTCAACTCCGGTACCCGTGATTATCAAATAGCCGCCGCCGGTGGTGTCGGTCAAAGTCCCGGCCGTCAACCCGTCCGTTGATCCAATCCGAAGCCCGTTGATCGTCGAATAGTGACCATTGAGGTCGAAGGTGCCCCCTGTGATGGAGACGATGCCCGTCAGAAGATCCCCTGAACGAATCTGGTCATTGGCGCCTAATTTCACCGTTCCGCCTGTATTGATCACCAAGGCGTTGCCATAGTTTGTCCCCGTCATCGCAAGGCCAAGGCTGCCGTCGGTTCCACGAAGGGCTCCACCGCTGCTGCTCTTGTTCAGAATCACCGTGCCGCCGTTCACCGTCATGGCCAACGAGGTATTATTGACACCTCCGGAGAGCGTCAGCGTATTGGTGCCACTCTTGGTCAGCGTCGAAGAGTTCTGCGCAGTAACTGCCCCAGATAAAGTGATATCGCCGGTGCCATTGATCCCAGAATTGGCGATAACGGCTACGCCGCCCACGTAGGTGGCGGCTGTGGCACTGCTATTGGTGATAGCGCCACCAGAAAGCGTACCGGCGATCGCCGTGGTATAGTTTAGCCCGTTCAGGTCCATCGTACCCGAGGTCGCTATGGTAAGCCCTGTCGATGCTCCGAGCGCGCCCGTATTGCCCAGCTTCAAAACACCGCCATTAATCTTCGTGACGCCCGTGTAGCTGTTGGAGGCCGAGAGAGTCAGCACTCCCGCGCCCTGCTTGACAAACCCCACCGCACCGCCGCCCGTGCCTGTTGAATTGGTAATCGTGCCGGAATAAACCACCTCGCCCGGCGCGTTGGTCGTATCCATCCCGAACAAGGAACCGGCTTTCAGCCCGTTGTTGTTCACCGTAGAGAGGTTGGCAAAGAGAGTGGCCACATCAGTGGTGCTAAAATCACTCGCCCCGCCGACATTGACTGCAAAACCTCCCCCGGTATTCACGATGATATTGGATGGAGTCCAGTTTGCCGAATTGCCGCTATAGAGGGCGGCTGCATTGGCGAAAGTCAGGACACCAGCGTTGATCGTGGTGGTACCGGTGTAGGTGTTCGCGCCCGAAAGCACCCAGGTGCCGCTCCCGTTCTTGACGATTTGTAAGGGGTTGCCTCCAGCAGAATTAGATAGCGCACCCGCGATCGTGTTGTTGCCCACATTGGAGCCCGTAAGCGCGAGGGTTGTCGGGACAACGGTTGGGTCTACAAAGCCAAAGGTCAGCTGCGTCGTGGTGGTGGCGGTGGCTGACGCACTGAGGGTAATAGATGGCAGGCCATTGGTGGCACCCATCGTAACCGCTGTGATCGTTGTGTTGTCGGGAATTCCGGTGCCCACAACCAACATGCCCACCTTCAAATCCGCCACATCAGGAGCGCCGCCGACGGCGCTAGTAAGAAACGACACCGTGTTGCTATTAGCGGCGAGCGTGCCATTCCGAGAAGCGGCATCAGCCGTGACGATGGCGCCGGTATTGCTGAAGTTCACCGCGCCCGAACCCGAAGCATCGATCGTGCCGCCAGAAGGTGCAATGGTGAACAAGCGGTCTGTGCTGGTGGCCGCACCCGTATACTGCAATGTGCCCCCCTGAATGAGAAGATTGAAAGCATCATTGGTGGCCGTCCCAAGTGCGCTACCCGCCGCACCCCCGTTCGCCAACAGGTTCACGCTCAGCACACCTCCGTCGATAATCGTAGCTCCCTGATAATTGCTCTGCTTCTGGAGCGTCACCGTGCCCCCTCCGATCTTGGTCAGCGTATCCGCCGTTCCTGTCGCCGAAGATTCGCGATAGATAATATTGCCGTTCGCAGCGTTGGCACCGGTGAAGTTCACCGTTCCTCCCGTAGCAGCTGTAACGGTCACTGGGTTGGCGGCAGTCGCCCCATTGGAAATTTGGATTGCACCCGTGTAGTTGGAGACATTGCCCGTAGCCCCACCAATAACAATCCGCTCAAAGCTGCCCGTCGTTTGCCGCAGAAGGAAACTCCGGTCGATGGAAACGGCAGCGCTGGTTAACACATCGGTATACGATTCGTTTCCGCCTAAGCCATTTACCACACCAAGAATAACATTAGAGGAGCCGGAGCCAAAGGCTCCCGCCGCACCGATGGGTGCATTCGCACCAATATACGCTGCCGCACTCGTGATGAGGGTGGAACCAGTGTATGTATTTGCCGCGTTCAGGTAAATAGTCGAGGTCAGGTTGCCTCCGTTGCCGCTTAAAATAAGCCCTCCGTTGCCAGCGCCAGAGGAAATAACCCCATTAAACTTAATCGCATTGGTCGAAGAGAAACCAGCCTCGACTACCTGCAAATTACCACTCGCAAACCCCATGGTGATCTTGCCATTCAACACCAACGAAGCGGTGTTGGTATTTGCGCCGATCAGCGCCGCGCTGTTGTTGATCGTGACGTTGTTGTTGATCGTCTGAATCTTGTCGGTGTTGTTATAAATCGCGAAGGTGCCCGACGACCCTTGAGTAACCCCCTGAATCGTCAAGTCACTGCCACTCAGCGTAAAGGCCCCATCGGTGGTTGACTTCGGCGTCCCTGTCACCGGTCCGAAGATAATATCTCCGATAGAGTAAGGCTGCTCGACGTTCACCGTCGTCCCCGTGGTCCCCACAAACCGGAGATCAGTGGTGGCATCACTCAAAGCGGGCGCACTGCCCCCCAACCAGTTTCCCGGAGTGGACCAATTGGCATCGGAACCACTACCAGACCAAGTAACTATAGCCGCCTGAGCAGAAGCACCCAGCACAGCAGACAAGGCAGAAACAAGAAATAAAGGGGTTTTCATGGGGTAATCAACGGGGGTTACTGCGATTTTCGGTAAATATCCGCTAAATTGCTGCGTTCACGATTGCCGAACACATAGCACACCTTACAGATCGGCATTCTCTCTGTCAATTGAATATTTTCTATGGTTTCGGTTTTTTCCGCGCCTAAAAGGGGCTGTCTTGAGTTTAGCTATTGTAAACACCTATGGTCGATTCCGGGATCACCTGACTAAGGTGGGGCATTTCCCGAAAAGGCTAAGCTTGGAATTTTCCTCGGTAGAATTGCAACTGGGGGGGCTGATGAGATACAGCAAGTTTCGATCCACTTTCCTGGGCTTTTGGCCCCAGGATGCGTCGTGTCATTTGGCCAAGTCCGGCATTTGAGAAAAATCTCCCCCCTTGCGCCCTGCCAAAGATGGACTAGATTAAAAGTACGGAAGACGTCGATGGTTCATAAAGAAGTCGTAAAAAACTTCGAAAGAACTGGGTTCCGGAGGACAAAAACCAAAGGGAAGAAACAACGACGCCTTCCAATTTTTTGTACTTGCTGGGGCGCGTTCATGAGTTTCCTAAGGAAAAGGAATGACCTCCGGACCGCCTTTACGAAGGGCGGGCTAATTAATCTTCGTTAATTCCGAGCGAAGATGAGCTGGCACATCGTTGATGGAGGCGATGGTCAGTTGCCCCGGCTTACGAATCGACGCCACTTTCGGGGGCAAAACGGCCACATACGTGTCGGGAAGTTTCCACATGGCCCCGGTTGCGGGGTCAACGATCAGAATACCGATCAGGCCTCCAAAAACAATATTTCCCACATACCAGGGATTGAGATGAGCTGAAACGAAACTGCCTTGGGGAGCGTAGCCGGGTTTCGTGAGTTCGATTCGATATCGAGCAGGCTGGAAGAAGCCATTGGAACTGCCCAGCGATATCGTCATGGGCGTCTCCCCGGCGCACAGGACACATCCCGATTTATCGTAGATCATGACTCTCGCCCCAACAGGCGAAGAATTGATGGTAACCGGCCAATGACTCTTGCTGACAATACTGGCGCAACCCGCCAGAGAAATACCAATGCACGCCAAGACGCTGTTTTTGAGGAGGTTGTTCATGGGAGGAAACAAGGAGGAGTTATCCCTGAGGGAGGTCTGAATGGAATTCCACACAGGCTTTACGAGTTCGGCGGCGGCCTGTCAATCGCGCAATAGGCCGTATGATCAAATCATCCGCACCGCGCGCCCGCCTTCGGAACTACGCCCCCGTGATCTGCCGGCACGCTTTGACGGTGTTGGCCATGAGCATCGCAATCGTCATGGGGCCGACGCCGCCAGGAACCGGCGTAATGAGAGAACACTTGGGAGCGACTTCGTCAAAAGCGACATCGCCCACGATTTTGTAACCCTTCGCGGCAGAGGGATCTTCCACGCGGTTGATACCCACATCGATAACAACCGCTCCTTCGCGGACGTGCTCGGCTTTGACAAAGCCGGGACGGCCGATGGCAGCAATGAGAATGTCCGCCTGGCGAGTGAGCTCCGCGAGGTTGCGCGAGCGCGAATGGACGACGGTAACGGTGGCATCGCCGCCCTTGCCCTTGGCCATAAGGAGCAGGGCCAGAGGTTTGCCGACAATCATTGAGCGCCCCAAGACAACGACGTGCTGTCCAGCGGGATCGATGCCGCTGGCAAGCATCAAGCGCTGGCAGCCCAGCGGAGTGCAGGGAACAAAGCCCGAGGGATCGCCCAACGCGAGCTTGGCGACATTGACGGGGTGAAAGCCATCCACGTCCTTGCGCGGATCGATGGCCGCAATGACAGCCGCCTCGTCGATGTGCCGGGGCGGGGGCGACTGGACCAGGATGCCATGCACGGCAGGGTCGGCGTTGAGCTGATGCACGAGGGCAATGAGCGCCTCCTGAGTCGTTTCGGCAGGCAGTTCGTGCTTTACCGAGTGAATGCCCAGCTCGTGGGACATTTTATCCTTGGAGCGCACGTAGGCGCGCGAAGCGGGGTCGTCGCCCACCAGCACCACGGCCAAGCCGGGGGTAATCCCTTTGGCCGCGAGAGCTTCCACCGCCGCACGGGTTTCCGCATGGACTTCTTTTGCGATCAGTTTGCCGTCGATCAGTTGCATCGGGCGTTTTTAGGCAACCGCGCCGGAAATCGCGAGCAATTATGTGGCGATTCGATGGGAAAATGTCTCGGCCGCCACCGTTATTATTCCGAAACTTAATGACTCTGCTCTGTTTGGAAAATCTTGCTCGTGGAGCTTACCTTCATTTCCTTCAGGTCGATCGTGGCGAAGAAAATGCCCGAGTCTTTCCGGTAAAATACGATCAGTTTATTTTCCTCAACGAGCGTTGATTCCATGACATCTTCGATGTCCTTAATGAGAGCAGTATAAGAGGCTCCATTCGGTTGCGAGATGGCGAAAGTTTTGAGATCCGAACCGGATAATATTCCATCGTTGTTGGTGTCTTTTTCTGCAACGACGAAGGATGTGCAACGGAGAGTTCCCTTACCCCGAGGGAATGAAAAGTCCTCATGCGACAGAATCACGGAAGCGTTACTGGCGAGAAGCCATCGAGTTACCCCAGAAAGATAATCGCAATAGAGATAGTTCCGGGTCACGGACGTTTCACAATTTGAAGAAAGCTCAAAACGCCAAAAACGACGCTCCAGTTTCCCGGAGCGCCGCTTCTGAATATTTTCGTCGAACGCGAACTACGCGATCACTTTGTCCTTCGAGCGTTTGCGAAGACCGGCGTCGAGGATCTTCTTGCGCAAGCGCAGGCTCTTGGGCGTCACTTCGACATACTCATCCGGCCCGATGTATTCGAGCGAGCGCTCCAACGTCATCACAATGGGCGCTGCAAGCGCGAGGCCCTTGCCGTCGCCGCTGGAGCGCATGTTGTTGAGCCGTTTGGCCTTGCACGGGTTCACGGGCATGTCGTCGGGACGGGCGTTTTCGCCGATGATCATTCCCGCGTAAATTTCCTCTTGCGGCCCAATGAAGAGCCGTCCGCGTTCCTGGATGGTTTCCAGGGAATAGCCCATGGAAGTCCCTTGCTCCATGGAAACGAGTACGCCGTTGTAACGGGTGGGGATCTCCCCCTTGTACGGTGCGTATTCCTTGAACAGATGGGACATGACGCCGACGCCCTTGGTGCAGTTGACAAGGTCCGTTCCAAACCCGATCAAGCCGCGCGTCGGAACCTCCGCTTCCACCGTCACGCTGGTGGCGGCGTGGCTCATGTTCACGATGGTTCCCTTGCGGTTGGCCAGCGATTGGAGAATGTCGCCCAAGTTTTCGGTGGGCACGTCGATGTAGACGCTTTCGATTGGTTCGAGCACGTTGCCCTTTTCGTCGCGTTGGAAGATGACCTCCGGGCGAGACACCAAGAGTTCAAACCCTTCGCGCCGCATCTGTTCCACCAAGATGGCGATCTGCATTTCGCCGCGCGCCTGGAGTTCAAAATGCCCGGCCATGTCGGTGTCGCTAAAGATGATGGCGACGTTAGTGCGTGTTTCGCGCACAAGGCGCTCGCGGATCTGGCGAGCCGTGAGCAGTTTGCCTTCGCGCCCAACCAGAGGGCCGTCGTTGATGCAAATCTGCATGGTGATCGTGGGCGGGTCAATGTCCACGAAAGGGAGCGGGAGGCGCTCTTCGGTATCGGTGATGGTCTCGCCGATGTAGGCATCTTCAAAGCCGGTCAGGCCGACGATGTCGCCCGCGCTGGCATGCTTGATTTCGACTTTTGCAAGTCCTTCGTAGCTGAAAAGGGAAGTGACGTTGGAGCGCTCACGCCGTCCGTCTTTGTGGATGCAGACGGCGGTGTCGCCGACACTCACCCGGCCGCTGACGATGCGTCCGTAGGCGATCCGGCCCAAGTAATCCGAGTAATCCAGGTTGGAAGCGAGCATCTGGAAGTAGCTGACTTCCGATTTGGCAGGCGCGGGGATATGTTTGATGATTGCAGCAAAGAGCGGCTCCATCGTTGTGGACTCCTGGCCGATTTCGTCCATGGCGTAGCCGTCGCGAGCGCTGGCATATACTACGGGGAAATCCAGCTGCTTGTCGGTGGCGTGGAGCTCGAGGAAGAGGTCAAACACCATGTCGAGCACCTTGTGGGGCCGGGCGTTCTCGCGGTCGATCTTGTTGATGACGACGATCGGCTTCGCGCCATTCTGAAGTGCTTTCTTCAAAACAAACTTGGTTTGCGCCTGTGGGCCGTCATGGGCGTCCACGACGAGCAACACGCCGTCCACCATCTTCATGCAGCGTTCCACTTCGCCGCCGAAGTCAGCATGTCCCGGGGTGTCCACGATGTTGACGTGGTATTTGTGCCATTTGAAGGAGGCGTTTTTGGCGCGGATGGTAATGCCTTTTTCTCGTTCAAGGTCCATGGAGTCCATGATGCGCACCTCGCTGGAAATGGCTTGGTTGGCGCGGAAGGTGCCCGACTGCTTAAGCAGTTGGTCCACCAGGGTGGTCTTGCCATGGTCGACGTGCGCGATGATGGCGATGTTGCGGATGTGCTCCATATCAATACTGTTGGGATTCTCTTTCAAAAAACTGTCTTTCAAAAAAACGGGTAGGTTTCTCTTACAAAAAGGCCGGGAATATGGGGGCAGGGCCGCCCTTAGTCAACGGATTATACCATTAATCCACGATTTGCGCCATTTGGAACATATCCGTCAAGCGCAGGATTGGGCCACGGAAGCCCATTCCAAACAGCCCAAAAAGTCCCGCGGGCCAAATCCTGCGCCCGCTCAACTTTCCTGGCATGTCCTAGCGCGCTAACACGGCGTCCATCCGGGCTGAGGAAAGAAGATAGACCGGGATGGAAGTAACTTCGATTTCTCCTTTGGTGCTGGCTTGAACGTGGCGGCCCAAACAATCGAGGGCCACTTGACCCTTTTTGGGCAGGAGCTGGGCGTGAGTGCCGGGCGGAGTGTAGGCAACTTCCACGGTTTGCGCCCCGTCCGAAAAAGCCAGGATCCTCGCCGTTCCCTCTTTTCGCTCAGAGGCAAATGTCAGGCCATCGAGCGTCTTGGTCAAAAGAGCGAAGGCCACAAACGCGGGAGCGGGTTGGCGATACTCAAAGAGATTCTTTGTGACGTGGAAATGATAATAGAAATTATCCTGACCGTCGTACCAGAAGATCTTCTCCAACCCCGCCGCTAACTGGCCGACGCTCCAGACCACGGATTCACCGGCGGCTTGTTCGCCGGTCATTCCGTTGTTGGAAGGCAGATCGATATTGCGGGTGGAAAGGGTGAAATTAATAATGCCCCATTCGGAATCCCACAGGACGGGGGATTTTCCAGCCGCTTTCATGGCGGTCCGGATGGTGCCCAGTTTTTCCTGATATTTCTCAGGCTTGTCGAAAAGCCTTTCTCCATATCCCAAGTAATGGTGAATGGCGAAAATATCGATGTATTTCAAGCCGCCCGCTTCGATTAGCCGCTCGACGAAATCGGGCTGGTATCCCTCTGGGCTCCCACGCTTCTTGAGCACATAAGCGGGCGAGGCAACCACCTTGGCCTCAGGGTTTTCCTTTTTAATGATCGGCGTCGTATGTTCCAACAACTGCAAATACGCCTCCGCATTGGTCATCCCCGCAGGCGGGTTAAGGAAGACGATGTCGGGCTCATTCCAGACCTCCCAATAGGTAATCTTCCCTTTGTAGCGGTGCACCATCTGGCGGACATACTCCTCCCAAGCCGGCCAGTCATTAGGCAGGTCCGCCTTGCAATCGAGAGCGTCCGTCTCGGCCCGGTAATTTGAGGGATTGCGCGCGGCCCATCGGGGGGTTCGGTCAAAATCTCCCATGATGCCAAGCCCCGCATTGATGAATTTGTCCACATATTCATCTGGGAACAGCCAAACATCGCGCTCGGGTTGAACGGCGGTCCACTTCGTCCACAAGGGGTTTTGGGCCCGCAGCCAGTGAATCCCGAGAAGCTGCATTTTGCGCACTCCCAGATCGCACCCCTCCACGTGGATGCCCCAAGGAGAGGCGTCCCCCGCGTTGCGGCCCACTTTGGGCACCACGCCCAGGTTCAACCGTCCTTCCGACTGGTTTTGGGCCCAGGGCGCCGCCCAGCGCAGTTGGTGCCATCCCACCGGAAGCTGCTCGACTTTGAACGCGAGCTCGCCGTTGCCGACTTTCCACGAGCCCTTGCGTTCCACCTTGTCGTTGCTGTCCACCAAAGTCCACTCCACCCCCTGCGGGCTCTTGGCGCTTAGCCCCGCCGCGATGATCCGGAGCGAGGGCGTTTCGGAAGCCTCGTAAACCGTCATCTCCCGGTCGGCCACCACGCCAAAAACAGGAACTGGGCCCTGGGCGGCATCCAGGCTCCTCTGTTCGAGGCGGACGCTTTCGATTTCGAGGACGCCGGGCTGCTGATCGCCTTGGGCCATCACCTCGCAACGCAATTGCATATCGGAAGGCGTCTCGCCCTTGAGGCGGATCTCCTGCCAATCCTGGCCCACCTCCACCATTTTGCCGGGCGCCTTGGCCCACGAGGGGCTAAAGAGCTTCAAACCAACAGGCCCCGTCCCGTGGGCACGGCGCACTTTGGCAACATATTCAAAAGGCGCGCCCATCTTCACGGGGAAGAAATCGGAGATCAAAGTGGAACGCCAAGGCGTCAGTTCCAAAACGCCAACATGGTCTCTCACCTCGAATTTGGGGGGGTTGAGCGAGTATTGTTTGGCGGTATCCAGCGGATATTGTGTTTCGCGATTGACCGTGGCGGTGGTCGCCCACCCATAGGTGCCAAGCCGGAAGTCACCGTTGGGCAAAAGGTTTCCCGCCTTCATTTCCTTGGCCGCCTGTGCCGTGAATTCCTGCTTGGTTTGCTCGTTGATCTGGATGGAATCCACCCACACCGTTCCCGGCTTGGAAAAACCGAGAATCAAGCGCTGCTCGGGCAAAGAAGCCCCCGCCTCGAAACTTAAAGTCTGCGTGGTCCACTCCGAAGTGGCCTCCACGTTTTTGCGGCCAGCCCACACCTTGCATGGCGGATTTTTTTCCCGCAAGCCCACCTCAACCGGTTGGGCGGGCGTGGCGCGCAGGCGAACGCGGACCGTGTAAACGCTCTCGCTCTGAAGAGGAACCGTGGGCCCCAGAATCTGGAGGTGCCCCCGGCGCACCGCTTCCAACGTGATCTTGGCGACCTGCTGCTCCTCGCTGATCCGGTCAGCCTGGAAGCGCTTGTCGATATCGGCCCAAGCTGAATCATCGACCCACTCCTTGGGCACCCCGTTTGGGCCAAACTCCTGGAAAAGATAGCGGTGCATTTTTTCGGAATCCGTCGCCAAAACCGGGGATTGGAGACAGAACACCAGGGCGAGAAGGGCAAATAAGCGGGTCATGGGAGTGTGGGAGCAGAAAGGGGATGACTTCATCCCTTCGGATGGATGGGGATAGGCTAAAGGGAAAGCTGTTTCTATTTGATCGATGTAATCGGCCGCCCGAATTTTGTCAACCCTCATTCCGAACCTTGTGAGAGGCAGGCCGTTTCCAAACAAAAAGCCGGTGGCTTGCGCCACCGGCTCATTTCACAGATTTGAGCGTCGATCAACCCTTGGGATCATCGACTGAAACTCTGAATGGATTATTTCTTGGGAGTCGCTTCGGCTGCGGGCGTCTCGGCCTTCTTGATGTCGAGCAGTTCCACCTCGAAAACCAGGGCTTGGTTGGGCCCGATCATGGGAGGAGCGTTTTCGCCGTAAGCGAGGCTGGGAGGAATGACAAGTTCCCACTTGGAACCGACCGGCATCAATTGCAGAGCCTCGGTCCAACCGGGAATCACGCCTTCAACAGGGAACGTGACGGGGTCTTTGCTCTTGTCGAACTCGGTGCCGTTCGTCAGGGTGCCCCGATAGTTCACAGAGACCGTGTCGGTGGTCTTGGGCTTGGCCCCCTTGCCCTCCTTGATGATTTTGTATTGGAGGCCGCTGGCGGTCGTTTTGACGCCTTCCTTTTTCTTGTTCTCCTCAAGGAACTTCTCCGAATCGGCTTTGTTCTTCTCGCCAAGGGCCTTCTGTTTGGCCTGCATCTTGGCCTGCATCTCCGTCTGGAACGCCTGAAGCGTGGCCTTCATTTCCTCATCGGTCATGACGGTTTTGCCAGCAAAAGAGTCTTTGATCCCCTGGACCAGGAAGTCCGGGTTAATATCAAGATCGGCGCGCTTGAGATTGCCGCCAATGTCAGCCCCGATGGAGTAGCTGACCTTGTCCTTGGTTTCTTTGGGAGGAGCGCCGGCGGGAGCAGTCTCGGCGAAGACAGTACCTGCAAGCGCCAATACGAGACCGGCGGTGAGTGCGATTTTCATAGGTTTGTAGGGTAACGTAGTGTTTGAAAAACGGAGGATGCCTTTCTTCCGGTTGTATTAAGAATGACAGCCAGAGGGGGGCAGAAACATTTTTCTCGGGCGACTGTTATCTCCCGTGTTCCCCAAAACCAAGCAAAAAAAGCGACCGGAGAAGACTCACTCTTCTCCGGTCGCATTGATTCCTTGTTTTAACGGTTGCGGCTAGTATTCACACGAGTTCCAGGGATTAACCAAGACCCGGGTAGTCCGGATGATGGTGCGTTCCCCAACCGGCTCCAAAGAGGGGCACATGTTGCTGGAACGAAACGTGATGATCTTCTCACCCACGGGTTCAAGCAGCGGCTGGCTGTGAATAACCTTCACAGTAGTAAGCTGCTCTCCCACCGGCATTAACAGCGGTTTTTGATGGATAACCTTCACCGTAGTGAAGCGCTCACCTACCGGTTCGAGCAACGGCTCGCTGCGAATGATCTTCACGGTGCTAATCCGTTCTCCTACGGGCATCAGCAGCGGTTTTTGGCGGATGATCTTCACCGTGGTGAAGCGTTCGCCAACCGGCATCAGCAACTCACTGCGATAGGATACCTTCTTGAGCATGTGGTGCTTTTTGATCCACTTGTGGTGGGTCGTGACGGTCGTGACCCGCTCGCCAACATAAGCCGGCTGCGATTCGATCAAGGTCGTCTGCCCTCTCAAGGTATTCGTGGTCCCCGTGAAGGCGCTTCCCAACAGTCTGAAAGGCGCGGTTGCAATACCGCCGATCGTCTGTTGAGTATCGTACCAAGAGCTCCGCGGTTCCATCAGACAGGTTGACTCCCGAACGATGAGGGGCCGTTGAACGGCGCAAACGGGCCGCTCGACGATCATTTCCCGTACGGGCTCTAGACGGACTTTCTCCGTGTAGACATTGCTGTCGCAGCCGCAAGGGCTGTTAAAAAAGCTCGGTCCAGGGCCAGCCAGCGCCAGACCTGCCGAAGCAGCCATAAAGATAGCCGCGATCCATTGTGTTCTTTGTTTCATAGATACCTCCTAATGCTGTTTACGGACCACCGGGCCGCTCTGGCCTTACGATTCGTTAGTGGGTAAGCCCGCCGGGGTGGAGTTCTCGTGGGGGAAAATGTTTCCGGGCTTGCGCCTGGGGGCGGGTGATTTATCCTATCCCAAAGTGAACCGGAAAATCCTTGTCATCGAAATCTGGGGAATCGGGGATCTAATGTTCTCGACCTCTTTGCTTCAGGAAGCTTTGAGGGAGGGGGACGAGGTTCATTTGCTGGCCAAGGAATACGCCCAAGCTCTGTTGAGGCCCACTTTTCCCAATCTCCGATTCATTTCCTTTGATGCGCCGTGGACGAAGTACCGCGGAAAATACCAACTCTGGCGCTGGAAATGGGCGCAACTTTGCTCCCTGGTGTTGCGGCTTCGCAGGGAACGCTACGACGCCGTCGTGAGCGTGCGCAACGACCCGCGGGATCACCTGATCATGAAGCTCATCGGTGCTCGGGAACGCATCGGGTTCCCTCGCCTTAAGAGCCAAGTGTTTCTCACCCATCCCCTGACGCCCCACACCCCGCCGCAACATAAGGTGGAAGATTGGAGGGAGATCGGAACCGTCTTGGGTTTGGATGGCATTGCCCATTCCGCTCCGAGGCTGGATCGAGGGGTCTCCTTCTCTCCTCGCATCGAAAGCGCTCTGGCGGGAGTCAACAAACCGATCCTCTGCATCCATATGGGAGCCCGCATTTCCGTAAGACGCTGGCCGGAAGCGTTTTTTAAAGCGACGATTGAGCGGCTTCGGGCGGAATTCGATTTCCACCTGGTTCTCATCCCCGACCAAGATGGGTTTGGTTCCACTTTGGAAACGGCAGCCGATACGGTCTTCACCGATTTGACGCTTTCCGAAATGATGGACGCGCTCAGTCGCTCCGACCTTCTTCTATGCAATGATTCCGGACCCGGCCACGTCGCCGCAGCCTGCGGGAGGCCCACCATCGCTCTGTTTGGCCCGAGCAATGATATCTTATTTCGGCCTTGGGGCTCTCATCATAAAATTGTGATTCGCGATATTTGCTGGTGGCGGCCATGTGCCGACTACTGCCGATTTGCGGAGCCCTACTGTATGACGAGATTGCTCCCTGCCGACGTTTGGCCCGAGATCCGCGAACACATCCACCACTTGATCGCCCAAGGAATCGTCCCGGCGGGCTTGCTCAAAACAAGCGCCTCCCCGAGAAATCTCGCCCCATGAAGCCTTTCGTCGTCGTGGTCACAGCAACTTGGCGGCGCGCTCTGGAACT
>Ga0364874_10668_pt1 | contig 16073 bp, 17 predicted proteins | sample ExccelAu500001D4_2_FD_206922 | JGI IMG/M metagenome (GOLD analysis project Ga0364874, IMG submission 206922) | Enriched cells from Trout Bog Lake Hypolimnion, Wisconsin, USA - BchlTB.Aug07.5000.01.D4 | ecosystem: Environmental > Aquatic > Freshwater > Lake > Hypolimnion/Profundal zone | place... | reverse complement strand
TTCCGGTTTTGTTGCCGGTAACTTCAGTGCATTCTGGCTGGGTATCAATTTTGTTGGATTAATGTTCTTTGCTTACCTGGCAAGTACATTCGGACTAAGTGAAATTATGATCTATCCTTCCATTTTTGCATTCGGACTGGTTGCTTTTGGTATGCTGGGTATGGGTCCTGTTACCATTGCGGTTGACAGTTATGGCCCTGTTACTGATAATGCCCAATCAGTATATGAATTGTCACTGATTGAAAGTATCCCTGATATTGATGCTGAAATTGAAAGAGATTTTGGTTTCAAACCAGATTGGGAAAAAGCTAAATATTACCTGGAAGCTAATGATGAAGCAGGAAATACATTTAAGGCAACTGCCAAACCAGTATTAATTGGTACGGCTGTTGTTGGTGCTACCACAATGATATTTTCCCTTATCCTTTTAATCCAGAAAACCCTGCATGTAGATCCGGTTACTATTCTTAACCTGTTAAATCCTTACACTATCCTCGGATTTATTGCAGGTGGTTCTGTTATTTACTGGTTTACAGGCGCTGCTACACAGGCAGTTAGTGCAGGTGCTTACCGGGCTGTTGAATTTATTAAGAAAAATATCAACCTGGACCCTAATGCACCTAAAAAAGCAGATATCGCCAAATCTGTTGAAGTAGTGAAGATTTGTACCCAATTTGCTCAAAAAGGGATGTTTAATATCTTTATAGCCATCTTCTTCTTTGCACTGGCTTTTGCCTGCCTTTCTTCACCAGCAAGTATTGGTGGTAATATGGCAGTCGACTTTTTTATCAGTTACCTGATCGCTATTGCAGTATTTGGATTGTTCCAGGCTATTTTCATGGCAAATGCAGGTGGTTGCTGGGATAATGCCAAAAAAGTGGTGGAAGTGGATTTAAGGGCAAAAGGTACTGAATTACATGCAGCTACAGTAGTGGGTGATACAGTAGGTGATCCTTTTAAAGACACATCTTCAGTAGCACTGAACCCCATTATTAAATTCACAACCCTGTTTGGTCTGCTGGCTATGGAAATTTCTATATCTGAAAGCTTCAGAAATGTTGCTCCTTATGTAGGACTGGTATTCTTAGCCATTGCACTGACTTTCGTTTGGAGATCTTTTTATAAAATGAGAATTGATAAATAGATTCTTTCATAAAAAGCCCCGGTAGTTATAAACTACCGGGGCTTTTTTTTAGCTTTATTGCTGACTATTTCAGTTTCATATCTTCAATAATCCCTTTAATTTTATCTTTCAGCAATGCATATTTTTCATCAAATTCAGCTTTACTGTGTAACTCGGTCTTTACACTGAAATAGAATTTAATTTTAGGTTCAGTCCCGGAAGGCCTGGCCGAAATCTTAGACCCGTCTTCAGTAATAAATTGCAATACATTGCTCTTTGGAAGCTCAATAGCAAAGCTTTCTCCTGTCTGCAGGTTTTTCCCTGCAGAAAGTTCATAATCCAGTAAATGAATCACTTTACTGCCATTAATCGATACGGGCGGATTACTGCGGTAACCTTCCATCATATCTGCAATTTCTTTCTGTCCGTTCATTCCCTTCTTGGTAATACTGATCAGATTTTCATAATAGAAACCATATTGAATATACAGTTCTATCAGCTTATCAAAGAGCGACCTCCCATTGGCTTTTTCATAGGCTGCCATTTCACACAATAAAGCAACCGCACTAACAGAATCTTTATCCCTTACTTTATCACCGATCATTAAGCCAAAACTCTCTTCACCACCAACAATATAATTTTCTTTCCCTTCTTTTTCTTTGATCAGGGAAGCAATCCATTTAAACCCGGTGAGTACATTATAACAGGACAAATTATTTGCTGCAGCTACATTATTAATCATCGCAGTGGTAACAATAGTGGTAATCACCATATCATTGGGTAAGGCAATCCCTTTATTTTTACGGGCTTCAATAATATAGGCAAAAGCCAGCACTGCTGTCTGGTTACCATTCATCAGCACCCATTCGCCTTTATGATTTTTCACACCAATACCTACCCTGTCTGCATCCGGGTCCGTACCCAGTAAAATATCTGCATCCAGTATTTTTGCTTTATTCAGGCCAATAGCCATAGTTTCACTTTCTTCGGGATTGGGGTAGGCTACCGTAGGAAAATTACCATCTGGTGTAGCCTGCTCTTCCACAATATGTACATTGGTAAATCCAAATGCCTTTAATACCTGGGGCACCAGCATTATCCCGCTGCCATGTATGGGGGTATACACTATCTTAAGGTCATGTTCCTTTGCAATCACTTCAGGATAGATACTCAGTCCTTTCACCATATCAATATACTGGTCGTCCATATCTTTCCCAATAATAGTAATATGCGCTTCCCCTCCGCTGAATTTTACATCATCCACACTGGATATAGCGTCTACTTCTGTAATTACGTTCGAATCATGGGGTGGAACCAATTGCGCACCATCATCCCAATAAGCTTTATACCCATTATATTCTTTAGGGTTATGTGATGCGGTACATACAACACCGCCTTTACAACCCAATGTACGGATGGCAAAGCTTAATTCAGGCGTTGGTCTTAATGCTTCAAATAAGAAAACCTTTATTCCGTTTGCAGCAAAAACATTGGCAGTGGTTTCAGCAAAAAAACGGCTGTTATTTCTGCTGTCATGCGCAATGGCTACTTTAATAACCTCACCCGGAAAGTTTTTCTTTAAATAATTGGCAAATCCCTGTGTAGCCATCCCAACAGTATATTTATTCATACGGTTAGTCCCTACACCCATTATACCCCTTAATCCCCCTGTTCCAAATTCCAGGCTCCGGTAAAAAGATTCTTCCAGTTCACCGGTATTGGATTCCTGCAATTTTTTAATGGCAGTTTTAGTGGCTTCATCATAATTTCCATTCAGCCACACATTCACTTTTTCTGATATAGCAGCGTCCATTTTTTACATTTTAAGGTTTAATATTTCTTTTTATTTATTGTACGTTTTAACGAATGCAGTTCCTGAAAATAAATTTAAATAATATAAGCACCTTTCACTTCTTCCCCTTCTACTATCACCTGTATATGGTCCTGTAAGGTAGTGGCCATAGAAAGGCCAACATAATCCGGTTTTACAGGATATAACTTATGCATTCTTTCCACCAGTACCAGCGTCTGTATACTTTTAGGATAAAAATTCAGTAAAGGTTTCAGCACATATAACAGTGTTTTCCCGCTATTGGCCACATCATCCACCACAATAATGCGCTTATTATTAAAATCAATTTCTTTGCTTAATACCACATCAGAGGGCAAATCTTTATTCAGGGATGCAGATATGATCTGAAATGGCTTTTTGAGATAATTTTTAAGATACCCACCAATTTTTTCTGCTATCACCATTCCATGATGCAAAACACCGATTATAACTAATTCTTCCGTTTCACCTTCCAGGTGCTCGGCTATTTCCAAAGCGAGCCTGTGTAATTTAAAGGTCGCTTCTTCAGCAGTTAAAATATATTTCTTTTCCCCCATAAACTTATTTACTTCAAAGTAACAACAAAGCATTCAACTGAACAACTCATGCCTTTTTAACTGAATCGCTTATCTTAGCATGATAACTGTTTGCTTATGCAATTTATACCACAAATTCTGTTTGCCTTACTTACAATTGCTGCCATTTTTCTGTTTAGTAAAAATATTACTGAAATTAAAAAAAATATTCTTTCCGGGAGGGACGAAGACCTGTCTGATCATCCTGCTTTAAGATGGAAGAACGTGTTATTACTGGCACTCGGACAGAAAAAAATGTTTAAAAATCCATTGGTTGCGGGTATGCACCTGGTAGTGTATGGGGGGTTTATTATTATTAATATTGAAGTGCTGGAAATAGTACTGGATGGCATATTGGGTACACACCGTTTATTTGCTTCTTTTTTAGGCAATATTTATCCCTGGCTGATCAATGCATTCGAATGCCTGGCTGTGCTGGTTATTCTCGTTTGTGCTGCATTTTTAATCAGGAGAAATATACTGAAACTTAGGCGTTTTGCCAGTAATGACCTGAACGGATGGCCCCGGTCTGATGCCAATTATATTCTCTTTACAGAAATTATCTTAATGTTACTTTTTTTAAAGATGAATGCCAGTGATACCCTGCTCCAAAGCAGGGGCTATGGCCATTATGCTGAACATATTACAGGCAATTTCTGCTGTTCTTCCTTTCTGCACCCTGTTTTAAATCATTTCAGCAGCGGAATGCTCGTATTTACAGAACGATGCTGCTGGTGGCTGCATATTACCGGAATTTTTGCTTTTTTAAATTACCTGCCTTATTCTAAACACCTCCATATTTTACTCGCATTTCCCAATGCCTATTATGCCAGGCTGGAACCACAGGGTAAAATGGCCAATATGCCGGAGATCCAGCGGGAAGTATTATATGCCATGCAACCGGAACTGGCACCTGCCGGAGATACTATTCCGGAAAACCCTAAAAAGTTTGGTGCTAAAGATATTACAGACCTCAGCTGGAAGAATCTGATGGATGCCTATAGCTGTACTGAATGCGGAAGATGCACTGCTGCCTGCCCGGCTAACCTGACCGGTAAATTATTAAGTCCGCGTGCTGTTATGATGAAAACGCGCGACCGGATGGAAGATGCTGCCAAATCCCGCAAATCAAACAATATTGCTCCTGACTCAGGTAAACCCTTACTGAGAGATTATATTTCTGAAGAAGAACTGAGGGCCTGTACTACCTGTAATGCCTGTGTGGAACAATGCCCGGTAAGTATCTCCCCGCTGGATATTATCCTGCAACTGCGCCGCTACCTGGTAATGGAAGATAGCAGTGCCCCGCAGGAATGGAATGCGATGTTCAGTAATATTGAAAACAATTTTGCTCCCTGGAAATTTGCACCGGACGACCGGGATCAATGGATCAATGAAACTGCATAAATTATTATTAAAGAAAAAAAAGAATCTATGAAGGTCAATACAATGGCTGAAATGATGCAGAACGGAGAAACACCGGAAATCTTATTCTGGGTGGGCTGTGCAGGCAGTTTCGATGCCCGTGCCCAAAAAATCACAAAGGCTTTTGCTTCTATTTTATCTAAAGTGGGTATTAAATATGCTGTTTTAGGCAAAGAAGAAGCCTGTACCGGAGACCCGGCACGCAGATCCGGTAATGAATTTCTTTTTCAGATGATGGCCTATAACAATATCCAGATCCTGAATGGTTATGGCATTAAAAAAATTGTTACCACCTGCCCGCATTGCTTTAATACCTTAAAAAACGAATATCCTGCACTGGGTGGCAGTTACGAAGTACTGCATCACAGTACTTACCTGGAACAACTCCTGGCTGAAGGTAAAATCGTTTTAAAGGAAGAACACCCCTTTAAAGCTAAAAATATCACCTACCACGATAGTTGCTATCTGGGCCGGGCTAACCATATTTATGAAGCCCCCAGGCATGTACTGGAAGCACTGAAAACGGAGCTGGTAGAAATGAAACGCTGCAAAAGCAACGGATTATGCTGTGGTGCCGGTGGTGCCCAGATGTTTAAGGAAGATGAACCAGGCACCAGCAGGATAAACCTGGAAAGAACGGAAGAAGCCCTGCATACCGGTGCCGGTATTATAGCGGCGGCCTGCCCTTTTTGTAATACCATGATCCTGGATGGAGTAAAAAATAAGGAAAAAGAAAACGAAGTGTCTGTTTTGGACATTGCGGAATTAATTGAACAATCAATGCTGTAATTATGTTTAAAAATATCGACTGGAAAAGATTTTTTGTGGCATTGCTGGTCCTTTGCCCGGTTTGGATTGCAATTGATATTGCTTATGATGCTGTTTTTAAAACACTTGTCTGGAAACAGGTTTTTGCTCCGGATAACCTGTTTTTCAAAATAGCAGCCGCAGTTGTACTGGCTTATTTTTATGCCACTTATAACAGTATTAAATCCGATAAATAACCGGAATACCGGAAATTTGCAGTTTCCCATATTAAATTAAACAATAGAAATGAATCTGGAATACACACAATTAATACCGGAAGGCTTTAATAACAATGCCAAAGTATGGATTTATCAGAGTAACCGTTTTTTGGGTATCGCAGAAGCTTTACAACTCGAAATGATGCTGAACGATTTTGTTTCGGCATGGGAAAGTCACGGTGCTGCAGTAAAAGGCTATGCCAACCTTTTATTCGGACAATTTATTGTATTTATGGCTGATGATACTGAAGCTAAAATTTGCGGCAGGAGTATCGATTCTGTGGCAAGATTTATACAGGAAGTAGAAAAACATCTTTCCATCAGTTTAATGGACCGCCATGCGCTTGCTTTTGTGGTAAAAGATAAAATTCAGCTGCTTCCTTTATCCCAGCTGAAATATAGTGTTGAAAATGGTTTTATCACCCCTGATACCCTGTATTTCAATAATATGGTTACGGATAAACAATCTTTATTATCCAACTGGCTGATCCCTGTAAAAGACAGCTGGCTGGCTGCCAGGATTCCTGCATTGCAGCATTCATAACGTATTAAATTAGAAACAGGACGCTACTGCTCAACTTATTATGTATATCATTTACGGAATACTGAATTGTAATTCAGTAAAAAAAACACTGGATTGGCTGGATGAACATCAGGTCTCTTACCATTTTCATAATTATAAAAAAGAAGGGATTACACCAGAACGTTTAAAGAACTGGAGCACCCAGAAAGGATGGCAATTATTCCTGAACAAAAAAGGCACTACCTGGAAAGCTTTGCATCCGGATGTTCAGGCTGCAACCACAACCGAAAGAAAAGCGATTGCCCTAATGGTTCAAAATCCCAGTATGATCAAAAGGCCGGTGATTGAACTGGAAGGAAAAGTGATAACAGTAGGTTTTGATGCAGCCCAGTATGAATCCATATTTTGAACATACACTGCCAAATACACTTCTTTCAAATACAATAATAACCAATACAAATAATGAACTTAAAAAACAGCGGCTGCCAGTACTGACAGCCGCTGCTTTTATTTATTGGAAACCGGTAACCCGTTCTTAATTCAAAAGTTGTTTCAGTTTTACAGCTAATTCATCCCCATGTAAATTTCTGGCAACTATTTTACCATTGGGATCCACCAATATATTCTGGGGTATACTTTCAATCTTATACAATTGAGCTACTGCATTGTTCCAGTATTTCAGGTCACTCACATGTGTCCATTCCAGCTTATCTGCTGCAATCGCCTGTAACCAGTTATCTTTCTGCTGATCCAGTGATACACTCAAAACCGTAAAGTTCTTGTTTTTAAACTGCTGATAAGCAGCTACCACATTGGGGTTCTCCATTCTGCAGGGCCTGCACCAGCTGGCCCAGAAATCCACCAGTACATACTTACCCCTGAAAGAAGATAAGGAAACAGGATGGTTAGCCGTATCATTCTGTGTAAAATCAACCGCACTGGACCCAATCCCGCCTACTTTGGAATCATTGATTTTTTTCTGTATAAAATCAGCATAAATACCTTTCTGTGCTGCCGGTAATAATTTATTGTAACGGGCTTCCAGATCAGCCGGACTCTCAAATAAATCATTAAACCCGGCCAGTATAAATGGTGCTACCGGAGAAGCCGGTTTCTCTTTAATAAATTTATCCAGATTGGTAATCAGGATATTTCTGTACACACTAATCAGCGAATCTCTTTTAACACCTGGTTTTTCTGCATTGATAGATTTAACCAGCCCTTCCAGATGTGCTTTATGGGTATCAATACTTTTCTGATAAATTACAAAATCATCATTCAGTTTAGAACCTTTTACCACCAGGGATTTCATCGCAGTTGCATCCCCGGTTACTGTCATATTTTCATTGCCAATAAAGACAGTCAGTTCTTCCTTATATCCGATAAACCCGATTTTATAAATACTCTCATACTGTAACTTCCCTGTAAGGCTGAAAGCCCCTTTACTGGCATAATCCTGGGCAATGGCATTGCCGTCAGATACATTGCTGATAAATACCAGGGTACTGTCTTTTAAGCCATTAATATTCCCTTTAAGCGAAAAACCTGTTTGTGCACTTAAGGCTACAGGCAATAACAGAAATAATACTATTTTTTTCATATTTACTTTGAATGACGTTTTTTTAATACTTCTTCCACATCCTGCAATTTATATCCTTTAAAGTTAAGTAATACCAAATAATGGAACATAAGGTCCGCCGCCTCATTTAAAAACAGGTCTTCATTATTATCTTTCGCTTCAATCACCAGTTCCACAGCTTCTTCCCCCACTTTCTGAGCTACTTTATTAATTCCCTTTGCGGTTAACCTGGCCACATAGCTTTCCTCCGGGGATGCTTTTCTCCGCAGGGCAATCACTTCTTCCAGGTAATACAGAAAATCATTACTGTGATTTTTTTCACTCCAGCAGGTATCTGCTCCGGTATGGCAAACAGGGCCTAATGGATGTGCTTTGATCAGTAAGGTATCCTGATCACAATCTACTGCAATGGATTTTAATTCCAGAAAATGGCCGCTTTCCTCCCCCTTGGTCCATAAACGGTTCTTACTCCTGCTATAAAAAGTAACTTTCCCGGTTTCCTGTGTCTTCATAAATGCTTCTTCATTCATAAAACCCAGCATCAGCACTTTTTGCGTATTATAATCCTGTATGATGGCAGGCACCAATCCGTCGCTGTATTTTTTAAAATCTATATTCATCTTTCCTTTGTTTTAAATCCTCACATGTATGTTATGGCTGTAAAGATATTCTTTCAGGTCCTGAATTTCAATTTCTTTGAAGTGAAAAATACTGGCCGCCAGTGCAGCATCGGCATTGGCCTGCTCAAATACATCTTTAAAGTGCTGCATACTGCCGCCACCGCCACTCGCAATCACAGGCACCGCTAATTCCTCACTCAGCTTTCTGGTAATATCCAGTGCAAACCCCTGTTTAGTGCCATCATGGTTCATAGAAGTCAGCAAAATCTCTCCGGCACCCAATCCTACAGCCTGCCTGGCCCAATCCACACACTTAGCTTCTGTTTTAGTCCGCCCCCCGTTCAGGTATACATACCATTCCCCATCTTCCTCTTTACGGGTATCAATGGCTAATACCACAAACTGGCTGCCAAATTCTTTAGCCAGGTCTGCAATTAACTGCGTATTTTTAAATGCTGCCGTATTAATGGAAACTTTATCAGCTCCTGATTTTAATAAAACCGATGCATCTTCCACAGAACTTACACCACCTCCCACTGTAAAAGGTATATTAATATGCCTGGCAATTCTTTTCACCAGTTCGCTCAGTGTCTTTCTTTTTTCCACAGTTGCGGTAATGTCTAAAAACACCAGTTCATCAGCTCCCTGCTGTGCATACAAAGCACCCAGTTCAACAGGATCACCTGCATCCCTTAAATCCACAAAATTGGTCCCTTTTACAGTCCGCCCATCCTTAATATCCAGACAGGGTATAATTCTTTTGGCCAAACCTCCCCTTGGTTCCATAGCTGCAAACTGAAAAACAGGTATTGAAAATAGTGTATTAAACATGGTATTGTATTTTTTTAAGATCAGGAATAGCAATCCTGCCCTCATAAATGGCTTTCCCAACTATAGCAGCAGCACAACCTATCTGCTGCAATGCTTCCAGGTCCGGCAAGCTTGCCACTCCCCCGCTGGCAATAAAATACAAAGAGGGGAACCTGGTCATAATGTTTTTATATAACTCAATAGACGGGCCTTCCAGTTTTCCATCCTTGCTTACATCGGTACAGAATATTTTAGTAACACCATGACCGGTATATTTTTCAATAAAATCATAGATCCAAATATCTGTTGTTTCCAACCAGCCGCTTACCGCTATTTTCTCATCTTTTACATCAGCCCCCAGTAAAAACTTATCTGCACCAAATGCCTGGAGCCAGCTTAGAAAGGTAGCTTCATCCTTCACGGCAATACTGCCTACGGTTGCCAGTGCAGCACCGGAATTAAATACAATTTTTACATCTGCCCCGGTTTTAATACCTCCCCCAAAATCTATTTCCAGTTTTGTTTTGGCAGCAATGATTTCCAACACTTTCCAGTTTTTTACAGCCCCGGCTTTAGCACCATCCAGATCTACCAGGTGTAACCGGTTTAATCCGGCATCTTCAAAAGCTTTCGCTACTTCCAGCGGATGCTCATTGTACACTTTTTTTTGCTGGTAATCCCCCTGGGTTAGCCTTACACATTTTCCATCAATTATATCTATTGCCGGTATAATGGTAAACCCCTTAGTTCCAGCAACAGGTTGCTCCTGTTTATTATCCGATAAATTCAATGTCTTTAAAATTTAGGTTTTTTAATGTTAAATGCCTCCTGTCAGGTTTCCCCTTTTATTGTCCCCCCTATATCAGCAAACATCCGGTAGCTCTATAAAATTCTTCAGGATCTGTTCCCCTGCTTTTGCACTTTTTTCAGCATGAAACTGTACCCCATAAAAATTATTTGTATGGATGGCAGCTGCATAAGGCTGTATATAATCAGTAGTAGCAATAGCATGTGCTGTCAGCGGCACATAATAACTGTGTACAAAATAACAATAACTGTTTTCCGGGATCCCTTTCATCAGCGGAGATTTCAGTCCACTGATGGTATTCCACCCTATCTGCGGCACTTTCAACCCATTTACAGATACAAATTTTTGAACCGGTTCTTCAAAAACACCCAGGCAGGGGGTATCATTTTCCTCACTGTATTTACATAACAGCTGCATACCTACACAAATACCCAGTACCGGCTGCTGCAGTTTTTTGATCAGTTGATCCAGATTCGCTTCCTTCAGGCTGTTCATGGCACTGCTGGCTTCTCCCACACCCGGAAAAATTACTTTATCTGCTGCCAGTATTTCTTCATGGTTATCTGTTACCATTGCTTCAATGCCAATACGCTCCAGTGCAAACAGTACACTCTGAATATTTCCGGCATTATATTTTATGATTACAATTTTCATTTTCTATCTGTACATTTGTTCGGAAAATTTAAGCGGAAGTAGCTCACCTGGTAGAGCGACAGCTTCCCAAGCTGTAGGTAGCGAGTTCGAGTCTCGTCTTCCGCTCATTATTGTAAAATACTTTCTAAAAAATGCTGTGTTTCCAACACGGCATTTTTTGTATTATGCTCCAGTGCTTTAATATAGGCACTACCGATAATGGCTCCATTTGAAAACCGGCAAACAGATTCAAATGTTGCTTTGTCTTTAATGCCAAAACCCACCAAAACCGGATTGTTTAACTGCATAGTCTGTAATCGCTGCAGATAAGTAGCTACCGCATCAAAATCTTTTTCACTGCCGGTAGTGGCAGAAGAACTCACTGCATATAAAAAGCCGGAACTTAAGGTATCTAATTTCCTTAACCTTTCAGCTGATGTTTCCGGGGTAACCAGGAATATAAAATCCAATCCATATTGTTGAATCACGGCCCCGTATTCTGTTTCAAATTCATATTCCGGCAGATCGGGCAATATCAGCCCATCCACTCCCACAGCAGCTGCATCCCTGCAAAATGCTTCAAACCCGTATTGCAGTACCGGATTCATATAACCCATTAAGATTACTGGCAATTTAATTTGTGCCCGCATCCCTTTCAACTGCTCAAATAAGGTTTTTATAGTCATCCCATTTTCAAGTGCCCCTAGACTGCTGGCCTGTATTACGGATCCATCTGCAAGCGGATCACTGTATGGCATACCTAATTCTATTATATCTGCTCCGCTTTTTTCCAAGGCCAGCATCAGAGATAAGGTACTGTTTAATTCCGGATAGCCTGCAGTAACATATACATTCAATACTTTTTGCTGTTTCTGATCAAATAATGCTTTAATCCTGCTCATTGATTACAATCTTTAAACTTAATATATTGGGTATCAGACTATCTTTTCTGTAAAATGTGCGCTGTTCATGTAGGTGGAAAGGTCTTTATCGCCTCTTCCGCTTAAACATAATACGATGATATCGTCTTTTTTAAATTGCATCTGGTGTAAAGCTGCCAGGGCATGTGCGCTTTCCAGAGCGGGAATAATGCCTTCCAGTCTGGACAGTTCAAAAGCGGCATCCAATGCTTCCTGGTCGGTCGCACTCAGAAAAATACCTCTTCCGCTTTCAAATAAGTTTGCATGCATTGGCCCCACACCCGGATAATCCAACCCGGCTGAAATACTATGCGGTTCCACTATCTGCCCGTCTTCCGTCTGCATTACAAAACTTTTACTGCCATGCAGTATACCCGGCTTTCCCAGCTGGGTAGTTGCCGCACTCATCCCGCTATGCACACCGCAACCTGCGGCTTCCACAGCAACCAGTTTTACATCCAGTTCATCCAGGTAATGATAAAAAGCACCTGCTGCATTACTGCCGCCACCCACACAGGCAAATACATAATCCGGATTTTCCCTGCCGGTTTTCTCTTTCAGCTGCCATTTCACTTCTGCAGAAATCACACTCTGAAAACGGGCAACCATATCGGGATAAGGATGTGGCCCTACAACGCTTCCAATAATATAATGGGTATCTTCCGGATGGTTGATCCAGTCACGGATGGCTTCATTGGTGGCATCTTTTAATGTTTTACTGCCACTGGTAGCTGGTATTACAGTTGCTCCCAGCATTTTCATTCTTGCAACATTCGGAGCCTGACGCTCAATGTCTTTTTCACCCATATACACAATGCATTCCAGTCCTTTAAGCGCACATACCGTTGCTGTTGCCACTCCATGCTGTCCTGCTCCGGTTTCTGCTATAATCCGGTGTTTACCCAATCTTTGTGCCAGTAAAATCTGGCCGATTGTATTATTGATTTTATGGGCACCGGTATGGCAAAGGTCTTCCCGCTTTAAATAAATATGGGTTTGGTGCAGGTCGCTCAACCTGCCTGCATAATACAATGGGGTTGGCCTGCCTGCAAAATCTTTCAGCAGATCATTCAACTCCTGCTGAAAAGAAGGGTCATACATGATCTCCATGTATTTTTCCTGTAATTCCTGCACATTCTGGTGCAGCATTTCAGGAATATAAGCACCCCCGAATTTTCCGTAATAACCCTGAACATCGGGTTTTTGAAATGTAATTGTTGCCATCTTTTAATTTACGCTGTTTCAATTTTGAATGGATGGCTTGTACACAACAAGGCCATCGCTGTCATCTATTCCTATTACCTGCCGGCGCTTATAACCAATCCTGTAATTGGCAATTTTGTCAACCGTATTGTTGTAGTTGTATTCCACATTGATATCTCCTACTTTTTGCATCAGTCCGTCTCTGTTATACAGAATCTGCAGATTCCCTATTTTGTTAATTTTTCCATCATAAGTATAGGAAAGGTGCACATCGCTGATGCTGTCTAAATCTCCTTTAAAATTCCTCACTACTTTTACATTACCCACCATGGAAACCTTTCTGTTGTAATCATTGGTCACAGCACCATTGGACAAAATGCCGTAATCAGCCAATTTGCCCTCATTGGATATGGTTACATAAAACTGTGTGGAAGTAAATGCCACCGAATATTTTCCCTCCTGAGAAACATAAAATGTGGTTCTTAAATAAGTGGTGGATACAGGAACCGGTGAGGGGTTCTGCAAATAAGCCGGTGCAGAAGCAGTTACCGCATTATGATCATAATTATCTGAATTCTTTGTATTATCCTTGTTATAATCCACCGGATTTGATTTACCGGGATTAGTGGTGGTAGTAACCGGGGTACTGCTTGTACGTACCGCATTATTACCGGAAGCAGGGGCCTGATACGGAGTGGTATCTATAGACACATTCTGTTTGCCGGTTACCGCATTGGAAGGTTCTAAAATGATGGAATCTTTTGGTATGGGTATAAATATTTTAGGTGCTCCCTTAGCAGCTGTAAAAGTACCTTTTTTAATATCCTGCGATTTCAGGTTCAGTTTACTGGAAGGCAATCCATAAGTTCTCATAGGGTCCGGTGCCATTGCAGCAGTATCGGCAAAGTCTATCGGACTTAATGTCTGTTGCCCTGTAGCCGGTACAGCACCTGCACCGGGTGCTCCAGGGTTGCCATTTGTATTCTCTGCTCCCGGCACACTATAATTGGATAAATAATAATTCGGATTACTGTAAGTAGATACCCCGGGATTTGTACCTGAATAAACAGGAATATTGGGGTTGGGAGTACTGTAATTGGATAAATTGGAACTCAGGCTTCCATTTACATTGATCCCGGGTCCGGGATTATTCACTGCAACCGGATTGGAATTATCCGGAACATAATTGGCCGGGTTGGTTAAAGCGGGGTTAGAAATAACCGGTGGACCATTTAGTTCAATGCCATTTTCCGCAACTGTATTATCCGTCTGCAGCATTGGGGCCAATATCGTTTCCTGTCCTTTTTTGGGCAATAAAGTACCGGTGGCAAACAACTGCCCGTGTAAATTGGTCTTAATTTTTTCACTATAGTCCCTGGGGATCAGTGAAAAGGTATCAATTCCATCCAGTGGGGTGATGCCATAATAGGGTTTGGTTGATAAGGTAGTAATTACATTGATACTTTCTAAAGATGGATAAGGCCGTTGCAATTTAGCAGGATTTACAGCTTTCTGCGGCTTTGCTTCTATCACTTTCTCAGGTATTACATTAACCGGTTCTTCTTTTATAACAGGGGTAAAAATCAGGGGTTTCCCATTACCGGCTACATTGGTACCGGTAATAATCTGCGACTGGGCATATATGGATGCACCAAAACTTACACCAACTATGAAAAGAAACACCTGTTTCATAATTAGCTTGATTTGAGTTTTGTTACAAAATTTTTCACTTTTTCCATGTCTTTAATACCCGGACTTAATTCAAACTTACTGTTGATATCTATTGAAAAAAGGTCTTTGGCTACCGGATCTGCAGCAAAATCCCTTAAATTATCCAGATCATCCGGCTGTATGCCCCCACTTAAGAAAAAAGGTTTCCGGATATTTAATCCTTTCAGCATTTGCCAGTTAAACTTCTTCCCGGTTCCCCCATACCCCGCTCCCTCCGTATCAAATAAAAACATATCCACCACATCCTTATAATCCTTTATTTTCCATAAAATATTATCCTGCTCACTGATCCGGAAAGCTTTTACAGTAGTAATATATTCCGATATCCTTTCACATTGCCTGGGTGTTTCATCACCATGTAACTGAACCAGGTACAACCCGCAATCATCCACTACCCTCAAAACTTCCTCAGTCTCTGCATTTACAAATACCCCCACTTTATTGATATGCCCTTTCGTTTTCTTTACACTGGATGCCGGTACATGCTTAAACAGGTACCTCGGGCTTTTTGGATAAAAGATAAATCCGCAGAATTCCACTCCCATTTCGTCCAGTTGCTGAACCTGGTCCATATCTGTCATTCCGCAGACTTTTATCCTCATACCAACTTTGTTTTTAATTGTTGTACAAAATCGGCAAATGCAACCGCGGGTTTTGGATGCTTCATAAAATTCTCCCCAATTAAAAACCCCCTGAACCCTGCATGATGCAAAGTTACGATTGTATCTACGTTACTGATCCCACTTTCTGCAATGGCAGGCATATATCCAGGTATCTTTTCCAATAATGCCAGTGACGTATTAATATCCACTTCAAAGGTTTTCAGGTTCCGGTTATTAATTCCTACCATATCCACTTCGGCACATATATGCCCCAACTCCTCTTCATTATGAATTTCCAGCAATACCTCCATTCCTAAACGCCGGGACAGGCCTGCAAATTGTTTAACGGTTGCCGGACTTAAACAAGCTGCAATTAACAAGATCACATCTGCGCCGATCGACTTCGCTTCAAGGATCTGGTATTCATCAATCATAAAATCCTTCCGAAGCAGGGGAACCTGGTTAAACCTGGCTTCTTCCAAATCTTCCATGGTACCACCAAAAAAGGTTTCATCCGTTAATACGGAAATACCGGAAGCTGCTGTTGCATAGGCTGCTGTTACTTCTTTTACCGTGGCCGTATCATTGATCACCCCTTTAGACGGGGACTTTCTTTTATATTCTGCAATAATCCCTGTTCTGTCGCAATCCGTTAAAAATTGCTT
>Ga0364874_10666_pt1 | contig 16154 bp, 12 predicted proteins | sample ExccelAu500001D4_2_FD_206922 | JGI IMG/M metagenome (GOLD analysis project Ga0364874, IMG submission 206922) | Enriched cells from Trout Bog Lake Hypolimnion, Wisconsin, USA - BchlTB.Aug07.5000.01.D4 | ecosystem: Environmental > Aquatic > Freshwater > Lake > Hypolimnion/Profundal zone | place... | reverse complement strand
GGCAGATTCGTCACCGCACAGAAATTCAGAATCCGCATATACCCATTATTGCGCTGACAGCTCTTGCGATGAAAGGAGATAAAGCTCTGGTTATTGAATCCGGAATGGATGACTATCTGAGCAAACCCGTTTCCCTGCGGGAGCTACAGCAATGTCTCAGGAGAAGCAATGACAGCGGTAGCTTTTGAGATGGAGGAGAAAGGCAGCGCCGGAGACATGAAGGCAGTGAGGATCCTTTATCCCGAGTTGCAGCGCCAGTATTTGCTTTTGAAAGAAATCATTGAAAAGCTCTGACTCCAGCATCGGGCGGAAGCGAATGATGGAAAAAAACAGTGACCGTCACTCTTTCAGGATCCTGTTTAAAATCCGGATCTCCCCCTGCAGCTCTGCTGCAGAATCAAACATGCCGTTCGTACCTTCCACAACGCCTTCCATAATCTGATTGAGCTGATCAATTGCCCTGGCGATTTCATTGATCGTTACTTTTTCCTCTGCTGTTGACAATGCTGTATGATCTGACCCTGCAATAACCTCCGCCATTTTATACTGAATGACGGCTGCCGTCTTACCCTGCTGCTCGCACATCGTATAGATCGATCGTATCGCATCAGCAACATCGCTGACCGTTGTTTCAATACTCACCATAGTTGAAGCAGAGCTGTTGATGACGTCAGTCTCCCGCGCAATATCCTGAACTGTTTTTTCAATATATCCCTGAATCGATTTAGCCTGCTGCATCGACCGGTCTGCAAGCTTGCCGATCTCTTCGGCGACAACAGCAAAACCCCTTCCTGAATTTCCCGCTCTCGCGGCCTCGATGGCTGCATTGAGAGAAAGAAGATTCGTCTGTTCCGCAATCTCGTTTATAAGCTCTGTCATCTCGCCGATCATCTTTGATGAATCTTTTATTCTGTTCATCCCTTCAACGATCTGATCAAGACTTTTTCTGCTTTCCCGGGAATGCGCAAGGCTCTTCTCTCCGAGAGATTCAGCTTTTTTTGATTCTTCAGTGATGCGTCTGAGCGCGTCTATGTATCCGTTTATCGATGCATTCCCTTCTTTAACGGCATCGCTCTGCATCTTCGCTTCCGCTGCAATCGATTCAATTGAAGAAGATACCTCAGTGAGCGCAGCGGCCGACTGTTCCAGACTCGAACCCTGATCCGCCATCTGGTTCTGCAGTGTAACTGCCGTACCAGTGACAGAGCCGGATAGCTTCAGCAGTCTTTCAACGGCCGCCTTGACGCCGGCGAGGATTTCATCCATGCGGCGGTTCTTATGTTCAAGCTCTGCAGAATACGATGCAAGCTGCCGCTGTGCTGCACTGTATCTCCGGCCGATAATTGCAAGCTGAGACAGAACAAAGGCAAAGGTACCCAGCTGGGTTGTTTTTATGACATCAGAATGAGAGCCGAAGGTGAGAACCAGTGTGTCGAAAATTGCGCAGGAAATAACGATAACCATCCCTGCCGCCGTGATAATAATTTCAGATTCTCTTTTTATAGCAGCAAGAACAACAACATAGACTGACACTGTTACAAATACGGTGAGGATCGCCATCTGATATACAGACAGAATATAATCATTGACCCAGTTCCCTTTTACAATGCCTGCAGGAATTGCAATACATGCAAAAGCCAGATTGAACTGCCAGATCCTCCGGATGATGTTTTTGTACCCGCCGCCGAGAAGCGAATCGAAATAATAGATCATGCCGGCAGGAGCGAGAATCAGAGAAAAAATTTCGAGCTTGAAAGCAAGTCCGGGATTAATCGGGAAAAACTGTTTCATGCGGAGATGCATCAGTCCCCACATCGCCATAAAAATCAGAAACCAGGAAAATCCGAGAAGCGTTCTGATTCTGCCGCTTTTGAAAAAAAGATAAAAAAGAATCAGCCCGATGCACAGATACAGAAAGTTGAACGAAAGAGTGAGAAGCTCTTTCGTAAAGACCTCGGTCATGATTCTGTCGCGCTCCATGATAAACGGGTTGCCCCACACTCCGATGCCGGCATTTGTCGAGAAAACCCGGAGATAGATCTGTTTCCCCTCACTTCCGGAAGGGATATTGACGGCATGCCATGGGAATCCCATATAGCCGCTCTCGCTCCCCGTCATTATTCCGTGAGAATAGACAGCCTTTCCTTCGAACCAGACCTCGAAACACATATTAACGCTGTCGATATATATGGAAGGACTCAGCCATGATCCTGCAGGGATTTTTGCTCTGTACCAGATATAGTTTGAGCCGTTCCGGCCTGGCGGATTGTAAACAGCTTCCGCCCTCTTCCACGGTGCAGACGGATCAGATATCCATTGAGGTGTGCCGTCCGGAAGAAGAGGAGAATCACCGGCGATATATTCCCAACCGGAAAGAGATGCTCTTTCGTCTGATCCCTTGTAGACAAGGTTATGCGCAGCAGAAACAGGCAAAGCGATATTAAGAATGAAGAACAGAAATGCACAGGAAAGAATGTTTCGAGAGAGCTTCATACACTACCTTCTATGCCGCAGACATAAGAACCGCTGCAGACTGATCCGGCCATCGCATCTCCGGGGAAAAGACGCTGACCCGGGGAATAAAAACGCACCGCAAGGTGCGCTTATTCTATTTCACTCGGATTCAATCGTCTATGATTTTTTCTCTCCTATCCTGACCCCGGCATAGAAAAGAAGCGTCGAAACCATCATTATAAAATGGTACACGCTGTTATAATCAAACTGCCATACGCATGTAAATGAAACAGCACGCGATGCCTGAATCAGATTGCCTGCTATTGCGGCAAGAACAGCAAAACAGGCCAGAACATATTCCGTTTTCTTTCTCTTCACTGCAAACACGGTATATGTTCCGAGAGCGAAGAGCATGATAAGACCTGAATAAGCTATGAATACGATGAAGTAGCCGGCAATGAGGTTAAGCACTGCAGCTGCGAAATAGAGAGCGTAAAAAAGAATTCCCAGCGCAGTAAAAATATGAGCCGTCTTCTTGAAATTCTTTCCGCCCGTAATGTCATACATTACAGCTACGGCGAGAACACTTGCCATACAGAAAAGAACCGCTCCGAGAAAAGCCCAGTAGAGAGTCTGTGCATGAAGGTTGGGAGGATTGATCCCTGCTATTTCATATATCATATGGGCAGGAACACCAAGCACTGCGGAAGCTCCTATCGCGACAAGGACAAGACGCCAGATTTTAGTGCGCAGAGAAAGCATGCCGCCCGAGAGTTTCCAGGCGAGAAAAAGAGCGAGAAGACCGAAAAGTCCGTCGGTTACAGCAGTAGTCATTTCAGGCGCAGAAGAGAGATGCATTGTAATCTCCTTTTAAAGATGAAGTCATCAGTCATATGTCATCGAGCGGAGCAAGAAATCTCAAAATAAAAGAACAATTGTCAGAACAGAATCCATCCGTGCCAAAAAGCTTCTGAAAAAGATCTTTTCCCCTCCAGAACTCCAGGATTTTTCAGTCGCTGGGCTCCTTCGATGACAGGAAACAAAAATAAAGGGCGGAACATATTCCTGCACCGCCCTTCCATTCAGCTACATGCCAATCAAGCCTTTTGCAGCAGGATAGGTATCTACAACATAGTATGCGCGTACTTTTCCTTTAACCTGTCCCTTATCGAAGCTGACATTCACTTTCGTCACAATACCGGACGAATCGGTTTCAACAGACGTCTTCTTCGTATAGTAAAGAGGGAACACTGAACCGGTCTCTTCGCTTATGAGCATAAGAGAATAGACATGCTCGCCCTTTTTAAGAGTGCCGCCTTTGATTTCAACCGATGCGGAAGTTTCGTTTCCGGAGAACGACGCAGTGCCTGTTCCGGAAGGAGCAGCGGCTGCACCCTTGCCCCAGGTGCGGAGATTCATGCCGCCGAACACCGGCATCTTTCCCGTATCCCAGTCAGACAGACCCATAAGCTTGAGTCCCTTGCCGTAGAACTCTATATCGTCGCAGTTTGCAACAGCATAGAATGCAGGACGGTTAAGAACATTTCCGCTCACCGGATCCGCTTTTGCAGAAAGCCGATAGAGACCGAAGGGCATATCCCATGATCCGACGAAATTGATCTTGAATCCGTCGTAGTTGAAGAATGTGAGATTGCCGCCGTCATAGTCGAGCGTAAGAGGATAGCGGACTTCAAGAGCCGGATCAACAACAGTCGCTCCATTCTCAAGCTTTCCGCCGACAACCCATATCGTTACCCGGCTGCCCTTCCCTTCAATTGAACCAGCAAGATAGTGAAGCGAATCAAAACCGATCTGATTCCACGAAGGGAGTATCGTCGGGTTTGGGGCTGCAAGACGGCTGAATTCAAATACAGTAGAAGGGTCACCTGCTTTCGAGGGAACCCGGTATGGCAGAACTGACGATTTGTGTGATGGAACATTAAAAGTATAGCTTTGATCTATTACTCCGCCCTTTGTACCTCCGAAAAACTTCAAACCGAAGCGGTGCATATCTTTTATATATGAACCCTTCACACGGATGGTGATGGTTCCGCCCTCAGCACCTGTCCAGCTTTCCAGAGGACAGAGAGTGATAAACCGGCGGTTGGCAGCAACATTGACACTCATTTTTGGACTGCCCGTGACAGAAACCTTCAAGCTCTCCTTGTCGATAGCAGACAGATCTGTGTCTCCATTTGTGCGGACAAACAGCGACAGCGTAACAGGCTCATTCGCATCAATAGTTTTAGGCGTATCAAGAAGCAGAGCGCCGAAACGGGTCGTAAAGATCATATACGTTCCATTCTCAGGAAGGTCTCCTTTAGGGCCGAGTTTACAGAGAGGGTCTTTCTTTCCTGCATCAGAGAGAGGATAATCATAAGGAACATAGAAAATCTCTCCGGATTCACCGGCGATATAGACGCCGTCATGGCCGAGAGCGGGAGATGCGTTGAGGTCACTGCGGTCGTCGGTGATGCAGCGGTATGCCCAGCGGAGAGTCCCATCCGGATTGATGCAGAACAGACGTCCTTCACCTGAACCGACGTAGATAGTATCCTTTCCGTCAATAACAGGCGATGAACGGATCGGTTTGAGTGTATCAAACGCCCATTTCTGTTTCCCCGTAGCGGAATCGAGAGCATAAATGCTCCCGTCTGCAGAAGGGATTATGACAGTACCATCAGACAGCTGTGCGGGAGAGGCGTAGATATGTTCTTTGGTACCGAACTTCCAGATCTCTCTCCCTGATTTCTGGGAATAAGCGCGCACGAATCCGTCAAAACCGCCGAGAACAAGGATCCCGTTCTCTTTGCTTGAAGATAGCATGACAGATGATGCGTTTGAGGAAAGAATTGTACCGTTCACCCAATCTTTCTTCCCCGTAACAGTGTTGAACTTATGGATATTTTTGTTAGTCGGATGCTGCGTTCCGAAAAAGATACTGTCTGTAGCAGTATTAACGGCAGGGAGAGACCACACCATTTCGGATCCGATATATTGAGTTTTGCGTTTCCCGTCGTCGCGGCTGATAGCATAGACGAGGTAATTGTCATTCGGAGCAAGGAGAGTTCCGTCCTTGAGCATCGCTATATTCCCTTCAAACCATGCAACGTTGAAATTCTTCACACCGAATTCCTTCTGCACTTCTTCAACAGAATGAGCTTTGAATATCCACATAACCTTTCCCGATTCACGGTCGATGCAGTAAACATGCTGATCACCTGACCCGACATAAACATGTCCGCGGTCATCGAGAAGAGCTGAAGAATCGATAATTTCGCCGGTCTCAACCTTCCACTTCAGCGATCCATCTTTTTTTATTGCATAAAAGATATGATCCGCTGAACCGACATAGACTGTGCCGTCTTTATCGACGACAGGCGAGCTGAATACTCCCTTCCCGGTCTGAAAGGCCCAAGGCTTCGCTTTCGCATCGATGCGGGGCATGACCGGACTGCGGCCGTTCTGCAGCTCATTGCCGCGAAACTTCGGCCATGGTGAAGTGGAATCGAGAGGAACTTTGTAGGAAAAGATTCCGTTGTGCTCAGGCGTATCCTTATCCGGAGCTGTATCATATCGTTCGAATGAAATCTGATGAGAGAGAACAATGACAATGATGACTGCTCCAATACCATAAAAAATATGACGTTTTTTGAAACTGTATCTTTTCAACAGGCTGCCGATCGACATAAAAACCTCCCCGGGGATTTGTACTAGAGGAATAAGCCTCATTGGTATAAATAAACGATCATTTATTTATTTGTCAAATTAATATTGCAATTAACTGATCCTATCTGAATTTCGATCTGGGTGGAAATGTTCAGCGGAAACCGGAACAGCCTGAAAAATGGAGAAATTAATGACACAAAGAGCCCGATCGACAGATGATAAACTTGCACGAAAAGAGAAAATCCTTGAATCGGCAAAGAAACTCTTTTCCCGACATGGATATCAGGGAACAACGATTGAGATGATAACGGAGGACTCGGGGTTGAGCCCTGCAGCCTTCTATCTCTACTTCAAGAACAAGCTCGATATCTACCGCGAGCTCACTGCAGCCGGAATAGATATTCTTCAGGAAATTCTGGTAAAAGCGATTTCCGTCCCTTCCATCTCACCAGCCGGAAAAATCCGAGCCATAGCTCATGGTTATCTCTCCTTCTTCTGCCAGCACAGAGAATACTATGACATCACAGCAATTCTCCATCTCGGACAGAAAGAATTCTTTGCAAACCTTGACATGGTTCCTCAACTCGAACAGAGGGCGACAGATCTTCTCAACCTTATTCATATAACTATTCGGGAAGGAATCAAATCAGGCGATTTTCGCCAAGCTGATGCATGGAAGTCATCAGTGGCTCTATGGGGAATGATCGACGGCGTGCTTATGCTCGAAGTAAAAGAGAGCACGGGATTTGTTCACACCACTCTCGAACAGCTTATTGACACATGCATCAGCATTGTTCTGGAAGGCCTTTCTTCACATAACAAAGCTGAAGGAACCATATCAAGCGGAGGATCAGGAAAACAGAGGCCGACACACAATAAAGCGAGTAAGCCTTAATTATTACGCAAAATATCTAGGCATTTTTTTCAGATTCTTCTATGAGCTCATTCGAATTTTTATAAATTTCATCCGCCAGAGCAGACAGCCGTTTCATTTCATCCACCATGCTGAAAAGCATTTCATTAAGATTTTCGATCGCCTGCGCAGTATTGCTTACAGCAATTTTCTGTTCATCAGTGCTGACGCCGATTTCGTTAGCAAGCTTTATGTTGTTCCCCATCTGTTCAATGATCGTTTTCATATAACGGTCTTCAATCAGTATGCTTTCCTGAAGGAGTCTGATTTTATCAGAACTCAACCCCATCCTTGTAATCATCTCCCGAACCATCTGGGCCGTCTGCTGAATAACCTGAACACCTTCTGCGGTATTTTTGGCACTCATTGAAAGAACCGACATAATCTCTTTGATGCTCTCCTGCGTCTGAAACGCCAGCTTTCCTATTTCATCAGCAACAACGGCAAAACCACGGCCGGCATCTCCGGCACGTGCAGCCTCAATCGATGCATTGAGCGACAGGAGATTTATTTTATCAGCAATATCAGTAATCATCGTAACGGTTTCTCCGATGCGTGATCCCTGATCCTTTATCGCGCCGACTGTTTTCTCTACTTCTTTCAGCTGGTTATCTGCATTAGCGGACATGCCGCTGACAGCCTGTATATCTGTAAAAGCGCTGCCGAGATTAGACTGGGTTTCCGACTGAATATTGCGGAAATCCATTATAATATCTTCCATTTTTGTGTTGCCGGAAACCTGGTCAGTTGAACGCACTGCGATCTGTTCGGCGGAACCGGAGAGTTCTTCGGCTGTCGCAGACATCTCGGAAAAGCTTGCCGCCTGAGATTCAAGGCGGAGATTGAATCCGGCGATCAGACTGTGCTGTTCATCCAGCTTTCCGAATAGAACACGCATTTTGTCATGAATTGTATCCGTCATGCGCTTCTGTTTTTCATTTTGAGCAAGAATTCTATTCTTCTGTTGCTGCGTTTCCGCATCGAATTCATTTATAACCGGAATATTGCGGTAAGAGATAAAGGCGATAAGTACAAAGACAAGGAATGTATAGAGCTCGCGGGTCATAATGATACCGGAAATATATGCTGATCCGTCAGCACCGGTAGAAGTAAGATGGCACTCTGCGCCATGAGTATAGGCCAGAAAAAGAAAAAAGGCATAAAAACAGTATCCCCAGCCGCAGAAAATAAAGAAAAGACGGCGGTTGAAGAAAAGATAAAGCATAGCAACAAAGATGCAGACAAGAGCTGAACTGTTATATGACTGTGCGGCAAAGGTCCAGCCTGTAGATGTAAAACCCATTGACGAAGCATACCCCAGTTTATTGACCGTCGGACCGGAGGTGGTTAAAAAGGCAAGAATCCATGGAAGAACAGCCGATGAATGCCCCTTCCTTTTGCGAAGATAGACCAGCAGTGCAAGAGTAACACCTGCGGTATTGACAATCAGGCCCGGAATCATCTCATGGAGAGATACTCGTGTAAGTATCTGTAGCCCATGCGAGAAGGTATAAAGCAAGATGTAGACCAGCAGATATGTAAAGGCTGCTTTTGATTCGAGCTGTTGACGTGCTGTCAGCTGAACATCCATAATAACTCCAAAGTAGCGACTTTAGTTTCTGCAGAAGGGTAAAAGAATCAGTCGATCAGACGGTATTTAGGAATAAATGCAAGCAGAAATTTGTTAATAATGAGTTTAGTACTCCTGATCAGCATTCGATTTGCTGGATATGGCGAAGAACCATCACGAAGCGAGGAGTGAAACCGGCATTGCGGAGCTAAACATGCCGGATCAGACCAGCATCTGAATTCCGGCTGAAGGGAATTCAGATGCGAAAGGGTCTACCACTGTCCGGCAAGATACTGAACAAGGATCCCGACAGAAGCAACCGAAAACCAGACGACGCATCCGAGGAAAAGAGGACGCCATCCTGTCTTAATCATTGAACGAAAATCTGTTTTGAGTCCGATTGCAGAAAGTGCAAGAACGATGCAGAACCTTCCTGCATCTTTAACCCATCCCATTACATGCACAGGAACCCATCCTGTCGTCGTAAGAAGAGACATTGCAAGAAAACCAAGAATGAACCAGGGGAACACCTGTACAAAAGAAAAATTTGCCCCGCCTTCGGCAGAAGCTCGTTTTTTCTTTATTGAGACTGCTGCAGCAAATGCTATCGCAATGGGAACAATCATCGTAGTCCGGGTGAGTTTTACAATAGTAGCAAAATCTCCTGCAGCAGAGCTGTACGTATAACCGGCCGCTACCACAGAAGATGTATCATTGATAGCAGTTCCGGCCCACAGTCCGAACCCGTGATCTGAAAGCCCGAAAATATGGCCGAGAGGGGGGAATATAAAGACAGCAGCGATATTGAATAAAAAAACAGTGGAGATTGAATACGAGATGTCGCGATCTTCAGCTTCAATAATCGGAGCAATTGCTGCAATGGCCGATCCTCCGCATATCGCCGTTCCTACGCCGATAAGGCTTTTAAGGCTTGAACTGACTCCGAGCAGTTTTCCTGCAATAAACGCAGCAAAAAATGCGGCAGAAAGAGTAAAAAGCATAATGAGAAAAGACTCTGCGCCGGTATGAAGAACCTGTGAAAAGGAAAGACCGGCACCAACCAGAATAATTGCAAATTTGAGAACCTTTTTCGTTGCATAGTCAAGACCCTTTGCACAGGGCGCCGGTTTTCCGACAGTGTTGTTGATCGCAATGCCAATTACAATACCGAATATTGATGCTCCGATAACAGGAAAGTATCCTCCCAGCACCGTTGATATCACTGCAATGACAGCCGCAAGAAAAAGTCCTGCTGCATTTGTTACAAACCCTGTTTTTATTTTTGAAAAATGCATAGATCCTCCATATCTGTTTCATTGCAAAGTCTATTAGTGGTTACTAATGCGTCAAGTCTCTAAAAAAGAAAAGAGCATCCTGTCGGGATGCCCCTCTCTGGAACACACAGCTCATAAAATTATTTCAGATACTCAGGATTGATATCGACAGGAGGAACCATCTGCCCACCTGCAGCGCTTTTATTTTGAGGCTGAATATTGGTCACAGGCTCTCTTGACTGAATTGCTTTCTTTTGGGGCTCCGTCACAGGCTCTTTTGTAATAGAGTGTCCCTCTTTGACGGGAGCGGCAGCAACAGCCGACTGCTGAAACGGAACTGCCTGAACAGCTTCGATACTTTCGAAAAACACAGGTTCGTCATCCACACGGCTCACTGAAGGAATGACAGCCGCTTTTCCTTTTACAGCTGCAGGAAGAGGATCATGGAAGAGATGCAAAAGTTTCATGATCGTATCGATGGTAGCGGAATCTCCTGCTGCAATCTTTTCAAAGGTAATACGGTTCTCTTCTGATAAAGTACCTATTGCCGATAACCCTTTAAGCTGATCAAGCGCCGCAGGCTGAATAGAGTTTTTATTCACCGCACTGCCGTCCGATAAAGCTTCCTCCTGACGGGCAATGATAACAGGCACAGCAGTATCTCTGCTGCCCACGACTTCAACCTTTCCATCAAGGCAGGAAACTGTTGATCCGGATCCGGTTTTTGCGACAAGGAAGTCTGTTCCGCGGACAGCAGCAACGCATGTTGAGGTTTTAAGGGTGAAAACGTCTTCCTTTCGGAGTTTCGTCACGTGAGTGAAAACTTTCCCTTTTTCCACTGTCAGAGCGGTATTTTCAGATTTCCTGTCTCCAGAAGAAAGAGAATCTATATCCAAAAGGCTGTCGCCCTGTATCTTTATGGCATTGTCATTGAAATAGATTTCACAGATCGACTGCGCGCCAGTGGTGGCAACCTTCATCCCCTTATCCACGGGCATTCCTGTCCTGGCAGGAACCTTGACATTGTTCTGCCCGATGATGTAGGCATTTCCTACGACAAAATTGACAAGTCCAATCCGGATGGAAGAGACAGGTGTTGATTTTGTACAGGAGATCACAGGAAGAAAGATCAAAAGTACCAGCACAAACCGCTTCATAAATCACCGCTCTTTGATAAAGATATGACGACTCTTTTCCAGTGCAGATAACTGTCAACAATGATTCCCACGTCAATTCAACAAAAAAAAGTCCAATTAGACTGATATAATATCGGAAAAGAACCGGCTTCTGATAAGGAGTTCAATGAAGAAATCCGTTACCGATAAGAACAGAGGGGGTCAGTGATTTTTCCTGCTATTGCGAAAATCCGACGGAGTCATTCCGGTCATCTTGGCAAAAAGAGCATTAAATGAAGTTTTGGAATTAAATCCGCATTCGTAAGCAATGGCAATAATAGCAGCATCGCTGTTTGAAAGCATCCCTTTTGCAGCTTCAATCCGATATGAATTGAGAAACGATTTGAAATTCTGATTCATCTTTTTGTTAAGAATCTCAGAAAGCTGATGAGGCGTAAGACCCAGTCTTTCGCTCAGTTTCTGCAAGGTTATTGTTTCATCAGTATAAAGACGCTCATCTTCCATCAACTCCTGCAGGCGAAGAGCAACTATATTCACATCAATTCCCTGAATCTGCGATTTCCGGTATTTCAGTTCATTAAGCTGAAGCTGTACAGACTCAACAAACTCCTTGTATTTATAGTGCACGATAAAAAGCATGCAGCCGAGAATGCAGGAAGAGAGAATCGTCAAACGCTGGAAAAGTCTGTTCGGGAAAAAACTCACATAACAGAAAAAACAGAGGACAAACGCCCATGAAAAACAGTAAATCAACATCGCCCGCTTCTGTGCTTTCACCTTTTGAGAGACAGATGTTTCATCTATTTTTAAACGCGAGAAAAAATGCAGCCGATAGAGCGCAAGCATAAGACAGAATATGATCCAGACAACTTCAAAATGATTTACAGCAAAATAAAACTGCCGGAAAGGAACATCTCCAAGATTATATATTGGGTAATGACCACGTTTAAAAGCAGCACTCTTCATATAGAGCGGTAGATACATTGCAATAGTGAAAATCGCCGGGGCAAAAAGAAAAAGTTCCCAGCTGAGAAGGCTCTTTCTCGGTTCAAACATTGTTCTGAAATAATAATAGAATAGAGCCGCCATAATCATCTCAAGCGAATCGTTGACATAAGCAAAATAGGGATAGGATTGATACAGGCTGGTATGATTTATGACATCGACAATAATGGCACTGCCGCAGACAAAATAGGTAGCGGATGAGAAATAATGAACAGCTTTCTTCTTCTGAAGAAAGAGCTCAGCAGAACCTACAAGAAAGGCCGAGAAAGCAGTTCCAACGATAAGAAAATCGATAACCAGCATAATACTATAATCTGAATCTCTCCGGGAATAAGGCAAGACAAAAAAGTGAAATTACTGTAAACGATCCGATGAAATCTCCTTGCACGGTACGTTTTCGGACCAGGCTTTGCAAGCCTGTGCATCTTTTTACATCTGCGCCGGCAAGAGATTCACTGCTCAGATAAAGGTTCTGCTGCCGTTATTTCACCATCGAGGGAAACTGTTCTTTCAGCTTTTCCAGGATCAGAAGAGCAGCCGGACAATGCAGTGCATTCTCAGCAAGCTTATGAAGTTTGATATTCTTTTCATCAGTGTGAGGATACTGAACGCAGGCTCGCGGACGTTTGTCATAGATCCTGCACTGATCATCATCTTCAAGAAACGGACAGGGCATGCTCCTGAAAATAAAGTCTTCATCTTCATCAACAATAAGATATTCTTTCACAAATGCAGACTCCTTCATCCTCAGATGAGAAGAGATGCGGACAATATCAGGAGTCGTAAAAAGCGGACCGAGTGAACGACAGCAACTTCCGCACTGGAGACAGTCAATTCCGGGAAACACTTCCGCATGAATCGCCTGAACGATGCGGTCGAGCTTGGGAACTTTCTTTTTAGAAAGAGCAATAACGAACTTTTTATTGAGGTCTTTATTTTTTTTCGCACGTGCGAGAATTTTCACATATTCATCTTTCATCGGTTTATCCTTATCAGCCATCAGCTGTTTGTAACACTCACTGGAAAACAGCACCATTATAATGCAAGGCAAAAATAACGATGGGAAATTATGAAGACTCACTCCTTTTCAGATCGATCCTGCACACTATCAGATGCCGACGCTGGTCAATCCTTGTTTCATTAAAAGAAACATTTTGCAGAGGGGATTTTCTTCCGAACAATTCTTCAACCGGAGCATCACATTATGACTGACTTCTGCCGAGAAAGATCCGGTATGCGGGATTGGTCGTCTCCTCGCTGAAATCATAACCAAGGTCGGAAAGAAACAGTTCAAATCGCACGCTTTCTTCAGCTGGCACCTGCACGCCGATAAGAACCCGCCCGTGATCGGTTCCGTGGTTACGGTAATGAAACAACGTGATATTCCAGCCCGAAACCATACCGTCAAGAAACTTCAGCAGCGCACCCGGCCGCTCAGGAAACTGAAAACGGAAAATCCTTTCATCGCGGCTGTCCGGAGCATGACCGCCGACCATATACCGTATATGCAGCTTCGCCATCTCATCATCGGTCATATCAACCACATTATAACCGGCCCCGCAGAGCGATTCGACAATCTGATTCTTCTCCTCAAGTCCGCGGGAAAGACCGATGCCGGCAAAGACCCACGCCTCCTTCGGATCCGCATAACGGTAGTTGAACTCGGTAATATTGCGCCTGCCGAGATGGCGGCAGAACTCGCGGAAAGAACCGGGCTTTTCGGGAATCGATACCGCAAGAAGCCCCTCACGATGTTCACCCAGCTCTGCGCGTTCAGCGACATGCCGCAGCCGGTCAAAGTTCATATTCGCACCACTGTTGACGGCAACAAAAGATAAGGAAACAGACTTCTCTCTTTCGATATATTTCTTCATGCCGGCAACGCCGAGCGCACCGGCCGGTTCTGCAATCGAGCGCGTATCGTCAAAGATATCTTTGATCGCAGCGCAGATCTCATCTGTGGAGACAAGGATCACTTCATCGACCAGCTCACGCGCAATATGGAAAGGCTCTTCTCCAACCTGCCGTACGGCAACGCCGTCTGCAAAGAGTCCCACCTGATCAAGTTTTACGCGTTCATCCTTTTTCAGCGCCTCATACATCGACGCCGCATCCTCCGGTTCAACGCCTATAACCTTTATATTTGGGTTTATGAATTTAACATATGCCGCAATGCCGGCGATAAGTCCGCCGCCTCCGACAGCGGCAAAGACCGCGTCAATGGGATCGGGATGCTGACGGAGAATCTCCATTGCAATTGTCCCCTGTCCTGCAATCACATCGGGATCATCATAGGGATGCACAAATGAAAGCCCCTGTTCCGCTTCAAGTTTCCGCGCATGCAGATACGCGTCATCAAATGCGTCACCGTAAAGAACAATCTCGGCACCGAAACTTCTCACCGAGTCTACCTTTATGACAGGTGTTGTCACAGGCATAACGATCACAGCCCGGATGCCGAGACGCTTTGCAGAAAGAGCTACACCCTGAGCATGATTGCCTGCACTGGCGCATATAATGCCGCGCGTTTTTTCCTCATCTGAAAGCTTCACAATTTTATTGAAAGCGCCGCGCAGCTTGAATGAAAACACAGGCTGAAGATCTTCCCGTTTGAGAAACAGAGCATTTCCCGTGCGGCGGGATAGCCTCTGCATCAGATCAAGAGGAGTTTCAATCGCAACATCATAGACGCGAGCGGAGAAAATTCGTTTTACGTATCTGTCCATACGGGACCCCTTCAAGATGTCATACCGATTCATACACACCGGATCAGAACATGTAAAAGAATCACTGAGGGAGAATTATACCGCAACAATAAAAACTGAAGAGGATTCTTTTGCTTTTTCGAAAATTGAACATCTCTGTGTCCCCTGTGATCTCCGTGGTACATAAATTGAAGTTTTATGCAATCGTGAAGTGCTCTAGACTGAGTTTCTATACATCATTTTTCGCTTTTGCAAGAGCATCGAGAAGAAGGCTATCCCTGGTTTCTTCTCCCCTGCGGTATGCAGAAAGAAGCTTTCGCGAATGTGCAGCAAGCATGCGGCGCACTTCTCGCCTCTTTCCTTTGACACGAGGAATCTTCATCGAATCATACCCTGTTGTCTGATGACGGAGCCATGCGATGACAGCGCGTTCCGCGCGTTCTTCAATCGTAATCCGTTCAGTCCGAGCAACGGTTCCGCTGCCGACAGGGGTTGCATGCTGTGTAATCGCTGCAGCAAACTGCGACTCAATATCCTTATAACACTCTGCAAAAGACAGAAAGGTTCTTACTGCACTTTCGAAATCTTCAACATATTCATTCTGTTTCGTTTCTCGGCGGCGGAGATCTGATACACGCTTTTTCTTATAAGCGTCGGTTGAGCGTGCCAACTCAGTTTCCGCCTGAGCCTGCGCTATTGTCTCCACCGGAGCCCATACTCCTTTGGATATTTTTCTGCGCCGAAACTGAACCTCCACCCGCCAGTAGATCTTCTTGGCCGTTATCTTTCTTGTTACGCCGGCATCTCCGGCAGGATAGAATTCCCATCCTTCCGGTATGGTCAGAGGCTTTCCTTTTTCATCGGTGACAGTTCTTCCATTTCCTGGAGAGACGATTCGTATATCGGTATTCATGCTGATTCCATTCTTATAAGAGTATTTCAGAAGGAGAAAATCTCTCCGGCCGGGAACCGACGTCCAGCATCTTTTTATCAGCGTAGAAATCAATGAACGTAAAAATCGTTGTCACAATAGAGCAATTCACGAAATGACTAGCAACTGTCATCGTATGTTTGGTTTTAGGAAGAACCCTCTTAATCCCGAAAGGAAAAGAGGGGCATGAAGACGGGGGAAAAGATTAATGCTGTCATAGGTCATAAAGACCGTTCGAAATGTTAATCCCCCGTCTTCCTTCTCTACTCTGAACGGTACATTAGGCATTAAGCCTGCATAATGCGATGATAGAGAAAGAAAAGAGATCATACCCTCACAAAAAAACAGGATAAATGTGAGGGTCTTTATGAAGATGTCAATCGGTTTTGATATTTCCAAGGAGACGGTTGATGCCGCTTTTTTTAACGGCAAAACAATGGAGCATCTTTCGAACGGAGTGAGAAATCTCGATATTACAAAATCAATTTCACCACAGA
>Ga0364874_10659_pt1 | contig 16392 bp, 11 predicted proteins | sample ExccelAu500001D4_2_FD_206922 | JGI IMG/M metagenome (GOLD analysis project Ga0364874, IMG submission 206922) | Enriched cells from Trout Bog Lake Hypolimnion, Wisconsin, USA - BchlTB.Aug07.5000.01.D4 | ecosystem: Environmental > Aquatic > Freshwater > Lake > Hypolimnion/Profundal zone | place... | reverse complement strand
ACTAGAACGTGACTTTGTTAAAAATTTCATAGGCGTCAATTAAGAAAATTAACGCTCCGATTTCTAGCTCCCTGATACGTCCGGTAAGGCCGCTGCACCTGATCTTGGGAACGAGAAGGAAACATGCGGCCGGCGCTCTCCCGGTTTGACATCAAGCGGTTTGCGTCCAAACTCTTGATGCCTCGAATCACCATGAATGCGCCACTGCTCGAAGTCCGAAATTTGTCGATCCAGTTCGCCACCGAAGAGACCACGGTGGACGCCGTCCAATCTGCTTCCTTCACGTTGGAAGCTGGGGAGACGCTCGCGGTCGTGGGCGAAAGCGGCTCCGGCAAGAGCGTGACGGCCCTGGCGCTCACGCGGCTGCTCCCCGAACCGCCTGCGCTCTACCAAAGTGGCGAAATCCTGCTGGAAGGACGCGATGTTTTGAAAATGCCGCCCAGCGAGTTGCGCGCGATTCGCGGAAAGCGCATCGCCTACATTTTTCAGGAGCCGTCCACTTCGCTGAACCCGGTCTTCACCATTCGCTATCAAATCGCCGAGGCCATCCGGTTGCACCGTCCCGACGTGACCAATCTCGACGCGGAGGTGGCCAAGTGGCTGGGGTTGGTCGGCATTGTCGATCCGGAAAAACGGATGTGGGATTACCCGCACCAGCTCAGCGGCGGGATGCAGCAGCGCGCGATGATCGCCATGGCGCTCTCGGGGCAACCGGATATTCTTGTCGCCGACGAACCGACCACCGCACTGGATGTTACCATTCAGGCGCAAATCATCGACCTGCTGCGCGACCTCAAGCGCCAGCTCAAGATGAGCATCATCCTGATCACGCACAACTTCGGGATCATCGGCGGCATTGCGGATCGCGTGGCCGTTATGTTCCGCGGGCGGATCGTCGAATACGGGCCGGTGGAACAGGTTTTGCGCGCTCCGCAGCATCCCTATACGCGAGCCCTCATCGACTGCATCCCGAAATTGGGCCAGCGGCAACGGCGATTGACGACCATCAATCACGAGAAGCTGGAATAGCAAGCCTTCCCGACGAAACGAGTTTTTTCCGATCTCCAAATTCCGCGCGGAAATTTGACACAAAAAGTTCTCTAATTTTTGCAAGTCTTCTGGCGTCAGAGGCCGGGTCACTTCTTCACCAGCATGGTGGCCCCACATCTTCTCGACTTTTCGGAGGTAGAAAGTAGCAGTTACCAATAATTGAATTTTCACCTGAGGCTGAGGTTTGCTGGATACCTCCACAAGAAAAGAGGCTGGAGGTTTATCGGTACACACACAAAACCTTATCGATTGACCGTTTCTAAGATCGAAAAATGAAAGAGGTGTCTTGCTGGCTATATTGGCCTGCAGCGAGGCCATGGCTGTTTGTGAAAAAAAGCAGATGATCACATTCAGAAAAGCGAAGAATGGTTTGGCGCTCATAAAGGCATGCTGACTTTTTGGTGATAGGTTTCTGCGAACGAGCCTGTAATTTGGTTATTGCATCCTTCATTCTGAGAATGTGATGGCGCTCCGTCAACGGGATTCTGGTCCTCCTCCAGAACGCCGGATGTGATAAGCGTTGCGGTAATCCCTCGGGGCCATTTGCATCTCCTTGCGGAAGCGGCGTGAGAAATAGAGTTCGTCGTCGAATCCGACCGCGTGGGCGATCTCGTTGATCGGCTGCATTGTTTCCGCCAAAAGCCGACACGCTTCGCGCACTCGGAGCTGTTGGAGGAAACGGGCGGGTGGCAATTTGCCCGCAGCCGCCCATTGCCGTCGAAAGGTGGAAGCGGACATCCCGTGCCGCATCGCCAGTTCCTCGAAATCGACCCGTTTCCCCGGATTGCGCTGCACTTCCGCAATCAGGCGATGGATGGTTTGTTCTCCCTCCGTGCCGAGCCGCGGAACGAGGTGCGTTTCCAGGATGAGGCGCTCGCAAACTCGATCCACCCGATCCACGACGGCTTCTGGGGTCTGAGAATTGGCGAGCGTCTCCAATTCCGCGATCTGCGCGTTGACCGCTGCGATATCGCCAATGGGCCACACGGGTTGCGCGGGATCGATCAGCCGGCTTTGCTTGAACTTGGACATGAGCCGCGCATCGTAAATGAGATAGAGTTCGTCCCAGGTTTCCTCCGGGATCGGAGGGCCGTATTCGACATATTCGCCGGGCCATTGCGTCAAGACGCAGGGAGCTTGAATCGTCCATGTTTGCCCGGCACGGCGAAACTCCCCGCGCCCACGCAGGATGAGCGAAAAATTACAGGTATCGAAGGTTCTCCTCACCCATTCGTTCTTACCTCGGATGTAATTCGCGGAAACCACGCGGAATGGCGCGGGAAACCGGCGGGGAAATGGAGCCCAGTGTTTGACTAAAAAATCCATATTCTTGAAAACTCTATCCATTCCCATGGGAAAAAACATCCCCTATTCTGCCTGTATATGAAAAAACGTGTTCTCCTCTTTTGGGGCGGTTGGGACGGTCATCAGCCCCAGAAAATCGTACAACTTTTCGCCGACGAACTCGCCAAGCACGGGTTTGAGCCGCAAATCGAGTGTTCCCTGGACTGCTTGAACGATGCCGAACAATTGAAAACTTACTCGCTCATATTTCCGTGCTGGACGATGGGTGAAATCAGCAAGGAACAAAACAAGGCGCTTCAGGAAGCCGTGAAGTCCGGCGTGGCTTTGGGCGGCGTCCACGGCGGCATGGGCGATGCGTTCCATGGGGTGCTCGATTACGAATGGATGACCGGCGGCATTTTTGTCGGGCACCCGCACATCGGCGACTACACGGTTCGCATCAAGGATTTCGCGAGCCCGATCACGCAAGGGTTGCCGGGGACGTTTGCCTATCGCTCGGAGCAATACTACATGTTGATCGACCCGACAATTCATGTTCTGGCCGATACCGAATATCTTTACGAGGGACGCTCCTGCACGATGCCCGTGGCGTGGATCAAAACGTGGGGCAAAGGCCGCGTCTTCTACTGCGCGCTTGGCCACAACCCAGCAGAGTTCACCGAGTTCCCTGACGCTCTCACGCTGACCGTTCGCGGCCTGCTGTGGGCTGCCGGAGCGCTCTAGTCCCCTCCCCTTCTCAAATCCGTTTCCCCTATTCTTCCCATGACCTCATCCCCCATCAAAGTCGGCATCATCGGTTGCGGCGCGATCAGCAACGCCTATTTCAACGGTTGCAAAACCTTTCCCATCCTGAAGGTCGTCCACTGCGCCGATATTGATCTGGCGCGAGCCGAAGCCAAGGCGGCCGAACACGGCATCCCGCGCCACGGCTCGGTCGAGCAACTGCTGGCGGATCCGGAAGTCGATATCGTGGTCAACCTGACCATTCCGCGAGTCCACGCCTGCGTGAACCTCCAAGCCATCGCAGCCGGGAAACATATCTATTGCGAAAAGCCGTTTGCGATCAGTCGCGACGAAGGGCTGCCGGTGCTTGCAGCGGCGAAGGCGAAGAGCGTTCTCGTCGCCAGCGCGCCGGACACGTTTTTCGGCGAATCGCACCAGACCTGCCGGGCGCTCATCGACGACGGAGCCATCGGAAAGCCGGTGGCCGCCGTGGCGTTCATGGCTTGCCACGGGCATGAAACCTGGCATCCGAGCCCCGCGTTTTATTACGATCTCGGCGGCGGACCGATGTTCGACATGGGGCCGTATTACCTCACGGCGCTGGTGAACCTGATGGGCCCGATGCGGCGCGTTTCGGGTTCTGCGAAAATCACCTTCCCCACGCGCACCATCACCAGCGAGCCGCTGAACGGCACGGTGATCGATGTCAAAACGCCCACGCATCTCGCGGGAACCATTGATTTTCAAAACGGCGCGATTGCGACCGTCATGATGAGCTTTGACGTATGGCAGCAGCATCTGCCGCGCATCGAGATTTACGGAACCGAAGGAACGCTGGCTGTTCCCGATCCCAACTGCACCGGCGGCGAAGTGCTCTTGCGCCGCAGCGAACACCGGGAATGGCGCGACATGCCGATCACGCACACGGGAATGCCCCATCGGGGTGCGGCAGTTGCGGATATGGCGTATGCGATCCAGGAAGGCCGCCTCCCTCGTGCCAACGGAGAAATGGCTCACCACATTGTCGATGCGATGCAGGCGTTTGAGGATTCCTCGAGCGAATGCCGACACATCGAACTCTCCACCACCTGCGCACAACCAGCGCCGCTCTCGCCGGGGTTGAAGACCGGTGTTATCGGGTAGGCTGGGCAATAGGTCCTATAAGTCCCATGGGACCTATAAGACCTATGTGTTCCATCGTCTCTCCTGCCCTGGCCGCCATCCTGTTTCTAGCGAGGGCGGCTGCGGAAGCCGGATTTGTGCTTGTGCCGATAATGCGTGGGGGAATCGCCTGTGGCCCGATGAAATGCGGCGGTAAAGGCATACTCGTTTTCGTACCCCACAAGGCCCGCAATCGTGTAAACAAGATAATCGCTTGAAAGGAGCAGTTCCCTGGCAATTTCCATGCGGGTCTGTGTGATCAGTTGGATCGGTGCCTTGCCAAAGCACGCCTTGCAGAGCTGGCGGAAGCGGTCCGGCCCGACCGGCAGACCGCTCGCCCGGCACATGGATTCCAGCGTCCATGGGGCGGACGGATTGTTGCGGATGTGTTGAACGACCTGTTCCAATGCCATCAGCCGCGAGTCCATCTGCCGCGGATTGCCGGTGTTGATTTCCCGTTCGATCAGCAGACGCAGCATTCTTGCATGGGTTTCCAGGAAGAGAACATGTTGCGGACGCCGTTGATCCGCCTCCGCGATGATTCCGCGAATCGTATCCGCGACGGTTTTTCCTGAAGCAGACTGAACCACCTGGGGTTCTCCGGGGATGTTACAAAGCGTATTCTCCGGTTTGAAACAGAGCCACGCCGTCTGCCATGGCGCCCGCACGATCCGGCAGGTATGCGCCACCATTGCGGGAGCGATCCAGAGAGTGCCTTGGGTGAGGCGATGACGGCGACCCCCGGTTTGAAGTGCGCCCTCGCCGGAGATCGTCCATAGAACCTGGTGGAACCACGGTGCCGGTCTGGCGATTTCGTAGCCGGAATGCAGAACGCTGGCTCCCCCGGAGCAGACGCATCCCTCTGCCAGCAGCCGCAAGGAGGAATCGCTCATCGGGAGGAACCGCTCGCTGCATGTGGCAGGAATCGTGATGATTTCAGTTTGACAAAGCTTTTTTCGGTTTTCGCTCATGGCGTAAATCGCCTGTTGCGGTAGAATATCCCGGCAAAACATAATTGTCATGTCCCCCCTTTCGACAGTTCAAGAACAAAGTTGGCCTTGCCGGGCGTATTGCTTACCCCGCTTATGCACTTCTCTCCGTGCCGCTGTTTTTCTTTTTAACAGGCATTCTGATTTTGTTCCGGTCCTGCAATATAATGATCGGATGGAGCATTCGCAGTATGGGAAACGCCCGATATTCCCTGCTCACGATGAGTTCTGGAGCGTTGATTGCCATTGGCTTGTCCTATTGGCTCACCCATTCGTTCACATGGGGTGTGTTGGGCGTAATGACGGCCATGCTGGTGGATGAATCGGCGCGTCTCTTCGTCAATTTCACCTACTTTGAACATCTCACCGGAAAACTGATTCTCAAACAGAATGATTCTTTGATCGCTACCTCTATCAATATATGAAAATATACACAGCTCTCATTTTGCTCACGGCCGTCCTTTTCATTCCGACACCCGTAACAAATGCGCAAAGCAAGAATGCAGAACCATCATCGACGCAGGCAAATTCGCCCGTTGTTCGCATGACCGTGCTCGATGAGAATGTCAGACGCATTCAGGACACTCTGTTCGGCCATTTTCTGTGCCGTGGCTGCGATAGCGATCCGGGACCCGAACTCCTGATGGAGCCTGGAACCCGCCACCTGCAACCGGCCATTGAAAAAATGCTGCTCGACATGCACGTCCCGCTCATGCGTTTTCCGGGCGGAACCAATGTTGATTACATGGATTGGCAGGATCTTATCAGCAATGCGCCCGGACGTTCCCCCGAGCGGCCCTACGCCTGGCAGATCCATTCTCGTTCCACAAAAGTTCCGAACAACTTCGGATTCGATGAATATTTTCTCCTGCGCGACAAGCTGAAATGCCAGACTCTCTTGGTCGTCAATTTTCTCGATGGACTGTCCAAAAAAGTGCCGCTCGAACAAGCGGCCTTGAACTCGGCTGGATTGGTCGCCTACGTCAACGCGCCGCAAGGCGCTTCCTTGCCTGCGGGCATGCCCGACTGGCCCGCCATCCGCGCCAAGAACGGTCATCCGGAGCCGTATCACATCGAATATATTCAGCTCGGCAACGAACTCTTTATGGGAGGAATATTCAACAAGGCCATTGCCGCCGCAGGCACCAAGGACCCGGCCGAACTGTCCAAATGGTACATTACCTGCCTTCATGCGTACATTGAAAAGATACATCAGATCGATCCCGACATTAAGATTATCATCGACGGACGGTTGGGTCTGGGGCTTGAAAAATACGTTCTGGCCGATCCCTATATCCGGCAGCACATCAAGTGCGTCACCTTCCACATGGGCGGGATGCGCATCGAAGATATCTGGCGCGACGGCCGGCGGATCACTGTAAAGGACCTGTCGCCCCAGGAACTCTGGAACGCCTGGGTCACCTTGCAATGCGCCTACAATGCCGACGGCGAGGCCTACGGATTTGGTTCCGACTCGGAGGCTGAAATAAAGCATGCGCTGTCGCTGGGATATCACATTGCCTGTACGGAATGGGCCTGGCTGGTGTTTGGGATTTATGGGACTGAGCCGATAAAAGATTCATTGCCCTTCGGGCGGAAGGCGGTCTCCATGCTCGGCACGGCCGGGTTTTATCACGGCCTGATCCGGCGCGGCGATGTCGTGGATCTGACTTGCCTGTCCATCTTGATGGGTCAGAGCTGGCCGATTTGCTCGGTCATGGGTTTTCCTGACGGGAAGACGGAGCCTTATTACACTTCGCAGGGTGCGGTGGTGAAGTTCTATGGCCAGTATCGCGGACCGTGGCTGATGAAAAGCACGATTGAAGGTTCGCCGACCTTTACACAACCCCTGATTGTTGGATATGACACTCACGGGATACCGAAAGTCATGATGATTGATGCGCTTGCCACCGGCAGCAAGGATAAGCTTTTTGTTCATGTTATAAATCGGGCCAAAAACGATGATATTCCTTTTAGCGTTGATTTGAACGCCTTTCATATTAACTCGGGTAATGCAAAATGGCACCTGATAAGCACTCGTTTAAATGATAAGCCGCAAGAAGGTCAGCCGATTAAAGTTTATAATCTGGAGGAACGCGAAGCGGCCATCAAGCAGGGATCGATTACCGTCGTGCTGCCTGCTCATTCGATCTCCATTCTGGAAATTTCCCGCGAAGGCCCGAATGTATCGCAACCCGGCGTTCAGCAAGCGGCCTCGCCAGCCGCTTCCGCCGAGGTCGGGCCGGGGCCAAAGCCGAAAATTCGCCCCAACGCGGCTGCGCTCGCCGATGACGCCCCAAGACTGGCCGATATTTTTCAGGATGGCATGGTCTTGCAACGTGAAATGCCCGTGCCGGTATGGGGCTGGACCGCACCCAATGCCAAGGTGGACGTTTCCTTTGCCGGTCAAAACCAATCGGCAACGGCGGATGCCAAAGGCTATTGGAAAGTCGTGTTGCAACCCCTGAAAGCCAGCCAGAAGGGCAGCGAATTGGTAATGCACAGCGGCGGCAGCCAGATCACGTTGAAGAACATTGTCGTCGGGGAGGTTTGGGTCGCGGTCGGTGCTTCCCTCATGGGCACTCCAGGGCCCGATTTGGACACGGGCGTCTTTCCCCATTATGTTTCACCCGGAACGGCAGGGGGCACGCCGGAAATACGAATCCGTGAGTTCGGTTGGGGCGCTTCGCTTGAACCCCTGGAAGACACCCTGCTGGCGGGGCGGGGGAAGCTCAAGTGGGAAGTATTGCCCGAAAATCCCCCGAAAAAAGAAATGGGTGTCCAAGAGTATTTTTCCCGCGTGATCCGGGATGACCAAAAGGTGCCGGTTGGTTTGATTCACGCTGCCTGGGTGGGTATCAACCAATGGTCGTCACGAAAAACCATGGAATCCTTTCCCGCCACATCAGGCACCTGCGCCAACTACTATGAACAATTGGTTGCTGCATGGGAAAATGGGCTGGCCAAGAGCACAAACGGTGCCATGAAGACTTTGGAAGACGTCCAAAAATCGCTTGAAAAACAAAACGGGCAATCGCCTGGCATTGCTGGTGGTTATCCTGCGGTAATGTACAATACTCGCATCCACCCTTTGGCGCCGTTTGCCATGCGTGGCGTGATCTTGTTACAATTGGCGGGAGGAGAACAGCATTTTGTAGCCCAGATCAAACAATGGCGTGAACTTTTCGGCCAGAAATTTTATCTCATTGTGGGAACACATACCCGCGATACATTCAACTACCAACCGCCGCTGAAACCCATGGTCGGGAGTTTTTACCGCTCAGCTTTCGATATACGGAATGCACTTCCGCTGTTTGGCCAGGATTCAAAAGTCGAATATGTGGAATTGTTCGATGTGGGCGACTATAGCGTGCATTACCGGAACATGGCGGAATCCGCGCGCCGCCTGGGCCTGGCTGCTTTGACCAAGGCCTACGGCGAGCCGCATGACTACACCGGACCCAGAGTCAAGGAGTCCAAAATCGAAGGCGGAAAGGTGCGGATCGAATTTGAGGACTGCGGCACCGGTCTTGTTTACCGGCCATCCATCAATGGCATCAGCGGGATTTTTCTCCGGGGATCCGATGGCGTTGCCCGCTGGGCTGAAGTCAAACTGCTCAACACGAACACCATCGAATGTTCCCATCCGGACATTGGAAAGTTGCAATATGCCGCCTACGCATACTATCCCAATGCCCATGAAACGCTCTTCAACAGTGGTGGGCTTCCGGCTTCCCCCTTTGAGTTGAATCCTGACAAAATCAAACTCGTCGAATGGACCAAGCCTGGCGACTATGCCCTGGTCAAGTTCGAGAACGAGAAAGAGAGCAAGGGTCTCATGCTGTCTCTCAGCCACGTTCGCAGGGATGGTTATGTATTTTGCGTCTTGGGCTCCTCCAAGGCCTCTATTTTGGCTTACGTTCCGGACGAATGGAAGGGCTGTGAAGTCGAGGTCGGCGGGCGAGTCATCCCCGCCCAATCCGTGACGGAAAACGGGGCCAAATTCGTTCGATTTGAAGTCGATGCCAAAACTCCAAATACGCCTAGTGTCGATCCGCTCAAGCTACAAAACATCATCGTTGCCGCACCGGGCAAGGCGGCGGAGTTCAGAAAAATCAACCGATACTAGGAGACTACATTATGAACAGACGACAGATGAGATTGCGCCTTGAAAAATGGCCAAATAGCCGACAGCAGACGGCATGGGATTTATTCAGCGGTTCCTTAACGCTGCGCAGTAGAAAGCACATGTGGATAAGGATGTCTTCGATATTATCGTTTTGCCTGATATTCATTTGCTTTTCGGTCAACGCTGAATCGCCTAAAGTAACAGGGACGCAAGACTCCGGGGACGTTACTGCCGCCGCCTTTGGCGATTTCTATGACATGAGCGACGGTGCCAAACCTGCCAAGAAGGGTGGCGGCGGATTCGACATCGTCTCAGGCGACACCTGGCTTACCACTTGGGCCGGCGACGGCACTGCATACCTAACCCATGACGACGGGCTTGGCTTTGATAATCTCAAGGGGTTCTTTTCTCACCACCGTTTATGCCGGCTGGACGGCAACCCCAATGTCGCGACGGATGGGTTTAGGGGCGTAAATCTAAACCCCGGTCTTCTGGGCAAGACGATGCCGACCATCGAGATCAATCCAAATCCAGACAACGGATACTGCTGCTCGATTTACGAACAGGATGGCGTCATCTACGACATCCGGCACAAATGGAATGGCACCAAGTCCATTGACTCAAGCTTCACCAAGTCCACCGATGGCGGGAAGACCTGGATTAACCATCTCGGCCAGACCAACGCGCCATTGCCAGGCAAGGAAGACGCACAGTTTCCAAAACTGCCGTGGTCATGGCTCACCTTCGTGCAGTGTGGGAAGGGCGGTCAGGCACCGAGCGTGGACCAAGCCGGGAAATATGTCTATTTGACGGCAGGCACCTATCTTGTGCGTATTCCGCGGAACAAGCTGGCGGATTTGAACAAAAACGATTTTGAGTATTACCGTGGCAAGGGGCTCGACGGGCTCCTCGATTCCAGTTGGTCCAAGCTCCAATCCGATGCCCAACCGATGTCGTTCCCAAACGGAGGCTGTCTCGAAAACGTGGTCTATAACTTCGGCTTGCAGCGCTATATTTCGACTTGCGGCGGATGTGACAACGGCAAGTACCGCTTACTGATCCTCACCGCAAAGCACCCTTGGGGACCGTGGCCTTCCGTCATGCGTTATGGCCTCTGGGGTCGCATCGGGTGGATTCGCATTATGTGCAACAAATACACCACGGCCGACGGCCTCAAGATGTGGTATGATTACTCCGGAGAATTCGTTGGCGACCTCTGGAATTACGGGATGCAATATACCCCGCTCTATCTCTCGACCGGCGCGGTGGACGCTTACGAAGCCGAGAATGCCGCTCTGGATGGCCCGCATGTGGCGGCCGAGTCTCGGGGTTTCACCGGCTCCGGCTATGTAACCGGCTTCGCCAAGACAGGCGACAAGGTTGCCTTCGCGCTCAATAATATCCACGGCACGGGCTGGCACATCGTCCGGATTCACTACACGGCGCAGTTGAATGCGAATGCGCGGACGTTGAGCGTCTATGTCAACGGTCGAAAATCCCGGCGCGTCATCCTATCAGCAGGCAACGAAAAGGCGCCATGGTTTGACCGCAGCGACATCTACTACCTCAAGGATGGCGCCAACACCTTTGAGGTTCGCTGCGACGAGGGCGACGTTGCCGACGGAATCCTCTTGGATTCCATCATCGTGTCGCGTGAACCGACCCATGGCGATGGGCGGAACGTGGCACCCGAGGCCAAGGCCACGGCCAGTTCAGGCAAAGCCGACGATGCCGCCAAAGGCTGCGTGGATTGGCAGCGCGAATGGAAGGCCAAGGGGACGAAGGGCGAATGGCTGCAACTGGGCTGGGCGCAGGCAAAGAAAATACAAAAGGTGTTGTTATATGATTTGGTGAGCACACGCACCCAGGTGACCTCCGGGACGCTGACGTTCAGCGATGGCTCAAGCGTGCCAGTAGGCAAGCTTCAGAACGACGGCCACGCGGGAACCATTGTCACCTTCGAGCCAAAGACGGTGCGCTGGGTGCGCTTCACGGTCAATGCCGTGCGCGAAGGAACCGAACAAGCTGGCTTGGGCGAGATGGAGGTATATGAGTAATCATCTTGAGTCGCACATGAATCATCGTTGCCGAAAAAGGCAAGGCGGCGGAGTTCAGAAAGATCAACCGATACTAAAAAGATACTACATTATGAACAGACGACAGATGAAGTTGTGGGTGATGTTTGCCGCATGGGTTACGGCGGGGGCATGCGCATTCGCCGGCGAATCTAAAACAGTCAAACAATACGATGTCACCTGGACCTTCGACAGGCCGGTTCAGACCGGCCAGTTTGTCAACGGCGACTGGTGGGTGGCGCCGGTCCAAGGCCAGGATTCGGTCACCGTGGTCAGTGTCGATCCCGCTCCAGCAAAGACATCGGACGGCAAGCTGATCAACGGTTCGATGGTCGATCCGATGCCGGGATTCCAAGCATTTGACCAACGCGCTCCTTTGTGGAAATCCGAAACGGGCGCGACTTATCCGCTAAAATTAAAAGTGAATCAATCCCTTGGCTCGGCGGTCTGTTACACGGACGAAACGGTCGATCAGAAATCGCTGAAGACAACCTTTCCAAAGGTGGTGAAATACATCGCGGTATTGACTTGTTTGAGCAAACCGGGGTTGCCGACGGACTTTCGTCCTCCGTATGCCGGGACTGACAAGCCGATTCATAGCAGCGCGAAGTTGCGGCGGGAACTGCTGCCCAATCTGGCTTTGCCTTCGTCCCTGAAAAAGCAAGACGTTCCCGATCTCAAGAAATTGGCCGATACCCGTTTCAGTCGACCCTGGATTGACTGGTTCATAGGTTTCGGCGGTTTGCACAGCGATTATGAAGCGCCTTATGGGCGCGAAAAAACCTCGGAGGTTGGCACTGCGGGATTGTTGTTGTGCCTGGACAAGAATGTTGTGGGCGACAAAGAGCCGTTGCTGATCGGTCTGGTGCAGACGGGCATCGACTTGTACGGCATGCTCAACAGTGGATGCCGCTGGACAAGCGACGGGGGCTGGAACATGGGGCGGAAGTTTCCGATTTTGTTCGCGGGGCTGATGCTGGACGACAAGGATATGTTGAACATCGGCAAGAAATACGCCCCTGAAAGCAATACGTTCCAAGAAGATGATCAAGCTTTTATAGTTAAGAAATCCGATGTCGGCCGCAAGTTGGACTGCATGGTCAGCGGTCCCGTGAAAGCGGCAAGCCACGACACGATCAGCATCGCGATTGAATTTCCTGCCTATAAGTGGAGAAAGGGGAGTGTGACGTGCCAAGGCAATCATATTAAGATCGTTGAGGGCCCGGGCGCGGGACAAGTTCGATTCATCACCAAATGCGACGATAGCGGGAATTCGGTAACACCTGGCACGCTCGGCTCGGTTCCCATTACAGTGGCATGCACGGTAAGGCCAGCTTGGGATGTTGTCCCCGAAGCTGGAAAATCTGTTTTTCAGGTGTTGGGTTATCGGGAAGAAGACATTGGCCATGCCACCTGGGGCATACAACACGCGAACCACCCGAATATTGACAACCCAAGCTGGTGCTTTCCTCCCTACAATCAAATGAATAAATCCACCTGGACGGGGCAGGTGCTGGCGGCGCGAATCTTGGGACTCAAAGCGGCCTGGAATAACGAGGCTGTATTTATGTTGGTTGATGATTGGGTTGCCAACACCGCGCCGGACGGTTCGTTAATTAATGAGTATAGCGTAATTAATATTGGATGGCATGTGCCGCGATTTGGCTTCAGCACAGCCTTTTTCGGCCCGATGTGGGAGACCTATCGGAGCAAATATGGAGACGCGCCGAAAGAAAATGTAGAATAGTGTTCCTAAACCCGGCTGAGTTGAAAAGAATACTGATTTTTCGGGAAACGGCAAAATTTAGGGGTCTCCCGGATTGCTTTTAGTTTGCATTGCCCTTGGGGACGGCATGAAACTCGGGATCACCCCGTATGCCGGGCCAAAGGAGAACGGCCCGGCGCGGGAGTCCCTTTATGATTCCGAAACAGTCCACCGTCGTTATCGAAAACCTTGTGCCGCTGGTCGATGCCGGCCGACATCCTCTCAAACGCGTCGTCGGCGACGATCTGGTCGTCGAGGCCGACATCTTCAAAGACGGGCACGATTACGTGAGCGCGCTCCTGAAGTGGCGCAAGCTGGGCGACGTGGCGTGGAACGAGACCCCGATGACCGCGCTCGTCAACGACCGGTGGCGCGCGGCCTGTTCGCTGTTCGAGAACGCCCTTTACGAATACACCATCGAAGCTTGGGGCGACCCGTTCCATTCCTGGCAGCACGAGTTCCAAAAAAAATTCGAGGGCGGCGTCACCCCGCTAGTCAGCGAAACGCTCGAAGGCGCTGCCATCGTAAGCGCAGCAGCCGAACGCGCTCTCCTGCCTGCCGATAAAAAGCGGCTCAAGGAAATCGCGAACCTCATCACCACTTCCGAGCCCGCACAGGTGGACGCCATTGCGCATTGGAGTGAATTGGAAGCGCTCATGATCGCCTGGGCCGACCGGACACTCTCCACGGAGTATTATCCGTATCCGCAGGTGACGGTGGACCGTGAGCGGGCGCAGTTTGCGGCGTGGTATGAGTTTTTTCCCCGCTCCGCCGAGGGGCTGCCGGATCGCGGTTCGACGTTCCGCGATTGTTTGAAGCGCGTGGACGACGCAAAGGCGATGGGGTTCGATGTCATCTACTTCCCGCCGATCCACCCGGTCGGCGTCACCAACCGCAAGGGCAAAAACAATGCGGTGGTGTGCGAACCGGGCGAACCCGGCGTGCCGTATGCCATTGGAAACCGTCACCAGAAATGCCCGAACGGCGGCGGCCACAAAGACGTGGCCCCGGAACTCGGCACGCTGAAGGATTTCGACTGGCTCGTGGCGCAAATTCACAAACGCGGCATGGAGGTCGCCCTCGACTTCGCGCTGAACTGTTCGCCGGATCATCCCTACGTCGCCGGGCATCCCGAGTGGTTCTTCAAGCGGCCCGACGGCACGATCAAATACGCCGAAAACCCGCCCAAGAAATACGAGGACGTTTACCCGCTCAATTACCAGAACGAAAACTGGCGCGAGCTTTGGGAGGAGATGACCAGCGTCGTGCTTTTCTGGTGCGAACATGGCGTGAAGACTTTCCGCGTGGATAATCCGCACACGAAGCCGGTCTCGTTCTGGGAATACCTCATCGGCAAAGTGCGCGCGAAATACCCGGACGCCATCTTCCTTTCCGAGGCGTTCACCCGGCCCAAGATGATGAAGGCGCTGGCAAAAATCGGCTTCACCCAGAGCTACACCTACTTCACCTGGCGCAACAACAAGCACGAACTGACCGAGTATTTCACGGAGCTCACGCAAACACCGATGGCGGAGTATTTCCGGGGCAATCTCTTTACGAACACGCCGGACATTCTGCCCTACTACCTACAACAGGGAGGACGGCCCGCGTTCATGATTCGCGCGGCGCTCGCGGCCACGCTTTCGAGCGTCTATGGCATCTACAGCGGGTTCGAGCTTTGCGAAAACGCCGCCGTTTCCGGCAAGGAAGAGTACCTCGACAGCGAGAAATACCAGTTCAAAGGGCGTGACTGGAATGCGCCCGGCAACATCAAAGATTTCCTCACGCGCCTCAACCGCATCCGGCGCGAAAACCGCGCGCTTCACGAATACGCGAACCTCCGTTTTTACCGGGCGGAAAACGAAAACGTCCTGTTCTACGGCAAGATGACTGCGTCCCGCGACAACCTCATTCTGGTCGTCGTGAACCTCGATCCGTGGAACCGGCAGGATTCGTTCATCCACGTCCCCATCGAAGCGTTCGGGTGGATGGAGACCGACACGTACCAAGTGCATGACCTCCTCTCGGACGAGCGCTATCTCTGGCACGGCAGCCGCAATTTCGTCGCGCTCGATCCGCACAGCAAACCGGTTCACATCTTCCGCGTGCGCCGCTGGATGAGCCGCGAGCAGGATTTCGATTATTATTTGTAGGGAACGCCCATGAGGGAGTCCAAATTCTTCACAATTCCGAAATGGGTTCAATTGGGCCGAACAATCTTTGGGGCCCTTTTTGCCCTCACGATTGCTTCCTCGGTTTACTTGGTGGCGGGCGTGGTATTTGGATTCCCTTGGAGTGGATTCTTTTCATCTCCAAGATTCCAAGCGGACACAGCTATCGCTGGCAAAGTCTATGCGATGACTATTTTCCCAGCTCTCCTCCTATGCATTTTCCTGCGAAACCATATTAAGTTTCCGAATGCGACGCTTCGTGTTCTGGTTGCCCTGATACTTGCCTGGCTCATCGCAGTGATTTCGAGTTGGAATGTCGTCGCGTAAAACCATTCTTCTCCTTCTCGTTCCCAGGCTCCAGCCTGGAAACGCACTTGGGCACGAAGCTCCAGCTTCGCAAGCGTGGATGTAGACTGGGCGCCCCTATTGCTGGCAGCGTTTTCGAGGCTGAAGCTTGGGAACGAGTAGGGGCACTAGACTATTTGAGTGCCAGAAAGACTCCGATCTCTTCGCGTATGTCTTCGTCAACTGTTGGCAATACTGACTGCAAGATTTCTCTAGCTGTCCGTGCGTATGTTTCCTTTTCTCGCCAGAACGTCGCTGGAATACGTGCGGTGACAGACGCTAACTCACCGTCAAAAATCGCCCCAGATGTAGGGTCATTCCTAAGATGCACAAAAACTACAGGCAAGACATGGTCCAAGTGCAATTTCTGTCTGCATGAACGACAAAGGTCGTCGATGCTTAGATCGGCAATCGGCGTGTCTCTTACCTTGTCATACCATTCGTCTAGTGACGATCTTGTCGGTATAACGAGCTCGTCTTGGTCATCCAGATCGCGAAATGTCATTGTTTTTGACTCTCGATCTAAGCGAACTTTGCAATCCCAAACCTACATCAGCCCCGGAGGCAGTCCCATCCCGCCCGTCAGCTTGCTCATTTCCTGCTGAGATTGCTCTTTGCCCTTGGCGATGGCGGCTTTGACGCCGGTCAGGACAAGGTCTTCGAGAAATTCCACGTCTTC
>Ga0364874_10644_pt1 | contig 16548 bp, 12 predicted proteins | sample ExccelAu500001D4_2_FD_206922 | JGI IMG/M metagenome (GOLD analysis project Ga0364874, IMG submission 206922) | Enriched cells from Trout Bog Lake Hypolimnion, Wisconsin, USA - BchlTB.Aug07.5000.01.D4 | ecosystem: Environmental > Aquatic > Freshwater > Lake > Hypolimnion/Profundal zone | place... | reverse complement strand
CCATATAATGACGGAAAACGCCAAGGCGAAATTGATCCAGAAAGGGTTCAAAAGGGAAGAGCTTGACAAGAAGGACGCCGAATTCGAAGGGCGCTTCAAAGAGGACGCCACCAGACAGGTGAAGCTGCTCTTTATTCTGGACAGGATCGCTACGGATGAAAAGATAACTACCGATGCCGGCGATCTTGAGAACGCGTATAAAGCTATTTCGCTGCAAACCGGAAAGAGCGAACAGGAAGTAAAGAGCTATTATGAAAAAGAAGGGCTTACGGATAACCTTTTAGAGAAGGTTCGGGAGGAAAAGACGATAGAGTTCCTCATGAAGAACGCAAAGATAACGGAGGTGTGATATGGGTATACTTGTTCCCATGGTAATAGAGACTACCGGAAGAGGCGAGAGGGCCTATGATATCTATTCGAGGCTCCTGAAAGACAGGATCATATTCATCGGCACCGCTATAGACGACATGGTAGCGAACATCATTATCGCGCAGCTCTTATTTTTGCAGATGGAAGACCCCGACAAAGAGATATCTATATATATAAACACACCGGGCGGATCGGTAACGAGCGGGCTTGCGATATACGACACAATGCAATTCGTGAAGCCCGATGTCAGCACATACTGCGTTGGCCAGGCGTCCAGCATGGGCGCGGTGCTTCTGGCCGCCGGTACAGCGGGTAAGCGCTATGCGCTGCCTCATGCGCGCATAATGATACACCAGCCGTGGGGCGGAGTGCAGGGCGCTGCCGCCGATATCAGTATCCAGGCGCAGGAGATATTACGTTTGCGCGCGAGGATCGAGGAAATATTGTCGAAACATACGAAGCAGCCTCTTGAAAGAATTAAAAAGGATACGGATAGGGACTATTTCATGTCTTCGGAAGAGGCCAAGACATACGGGATAGTCGATGAAGTTATAGAGAATATCACCAAAAAAAAGTCCCGCCAGACAACTTTATAGCGGACTGACTTTTTTAAAAGGTGTCTGGCGGGATCCCGCAAAACACCTTTAAGGAAGTTCGGCCTGCAATAAAGCTGTTTTGCGGGAAAGAACGAGGAGACAATAATGAGCAAAAAATACCTGATGACCCCGGGACCAACCCCGGTACCCGAAGATATCCGCCTTGAAATGGCGAAGCCGATAATACACCACAGGACGAAAGAATACCAGGCCATATTCAAAGACGTAACCGAAGGGTTAAAGAAGATATTCAAGACATCGAATGATGTGTACACATTTACCTCGAGCGGCACGGGCGCCATGGAGGCGTCGATAGTGAATGTACTTTCACCCGGAGACAAAATAATAGTTGTCCGGGGCGGAAAATTTGGCGAAAGGTTCGGCGACATAGCGAAAGCTTACGGCGTAGAGGTGATCCCCGTAGATGTAGAGTGGGGATCCGCTCCGAAGCCGGAGGTCATCAAGGACACATTGAGCAAGAATCCGGGTGTGAAAGGCGTTTACACCACACTATGCGAAACATCTACGGCAACAGTGTTTGATATAAAGGCGATCGGCCAGGTCGTGAAAGCAACCGACGCGTTATTCGTGGTCGACACCATAAGCGGTCTGGGCGCCGATGAATTCGAAAACGACGCATGGGGAGTCGATATAGCGGTATGCGGTTCACAAAAGGGCTTAATGATACCTCCGGGCCTTGCGTTTTGTTCCGTTAGCCAAAAGGCGTTTAAGGCGGTCGAGACATCAAAACTGCCGAAGTTCTATTTTAATTTCAAAAAGTACAAAAAGGCGTGGGCCGATACGGATACGCCTTTCACGTCTGCGATAACGCTCGTGATAGGCCTGAAGAAGGCATTGGAAAAGATAAACGGCCAGGGCATAGACAATGTTATTGCCGAGCACAACGCTCAGGCGCGTGCTTTCCGCGCGGCATGCAACGCGATCGGGCTTACGATCTTTTCTAAATCGCCATCCTCGGCTGTTACCGGAGTGTGCACGCCGGCCGGAATGGACGCGGACAATTTAATAAAGCTGCTCAAAACAGATTTCGGCGTCACGTTTGCCGGAGGCCAGGAAAACTTGAAGGGTAAGATATTCAGGTGCGCCCACATGGGCGGTATAGACAAGGAACACACCATTGAATCAATAAAGGCGCTCGAGCAGGCGCTGGCAAGGTTGGGCCACAAATTTGAGGCCGGCAGCGGGTCAAAGGCCGCCAGTAAGATATTAAAATAACAGCGAGGAGAAAGCGATGGCATTCAAAATACTGATCAGCGATTCACTTTCCAAAGAGGCCGTGGATATTCTTGAAAAAGAAAAAGACCTTAAGGTAGATGTAAATACAAAACTCACTCCGGATGAACTTAAAAAAGTCATAAAAGATTACGACGGCCTCCTGGTGCGCTCCAGTACGAAGGTCACCAAAGACGTGATAAACGCCGCCGATAAGCTTAAGATAGTCGGCAGGGCCGGCGTCGGATTGGACAATGTCGATGTCGACGCGGCCTCAAAAAAAGGCGTTATAGTGGTCAACACTCCGGGCGGTAATACCATCTCCACCGCCGAACATACATTCTCCATGATGCTTGCTTTGTCCAGAAGCATACCGCAGGCGGACCTCTCCATGAAAAAAGGCGAGTGGGAGAGAAAAAAATTTATGGGCGTGGAGCTTTACGGCAAGACATTGGGCATAGTCGGTTTGGGCCGTATAGGGACGGAGGTCGCCAAAAGGGCTTTGAGTTTCGGGATGAAGGTAGTTGCTTTCGATCCGTATCTGTCTTTCGAAAGAGCGAAAGAGCTCGGCATAGAATCGGTGGACCTGGCCAGCCTTTTGAAACAGGCCGATTACATCACCGTGCATACGCCGCTTACGGACGACACCAAACACGTGATCTCCGATAAACAATTCGACATGATGAAAAAAGGCGTCAGGATATTGAACTGCGCCAGGGGCGGTATAGTGGATGAGGCCGCGCTTATAAAAGCTATTGAATCGGGTAAGGTTGCCGGAGCGGCGCTGGATGTTTATGAACAGGAGCCGCCGGCAAAGGATTCAAAACTTTTAAAACTCGATAAGGTTGTCCTGACGCCTCATCTGGGCGCGTCGACCGAGGAAGCGCAGGTAAACGTCGCCATAGACATAGCGAATACCGTGCGCGATATATTATTGGGCCGATGCGTAAGGAACGCGGTGAACATGCCGTGCGTAGACCCGGAAGTATTTAAAGTTATCGAGCCGTACCTGAAATTATCCGAAAAGATAGGTTCGATCATCACGCAGATTGTGGAAGGCCACATAAAGAAGGTGAAGATCAGATATGTAGGCGATATATTGAAATATGAGCTTACGCCATTTACGGTATCGCTTATGAAGGGTATGCTTACGCCTATACTGCAGGAAACCGTAAATTTCGTAAATGCGCTCGTGATAGCCAAAGAGCGCGGCATAACCGTTATCGAATCAAAGACCGCGGAAATACAGGATTTCGCCAGCCTTATAGTAGTAGAGGTGGAGACGGATAAGGCAAAGAGCTTAGTCGCGGGGACGCTGTTTACAAAAACAGATCTAAAGATAGTGAAGATAAATGAATTCTGGGTAGACTCCGTGCCGGAAGGCAACATGCTCTTCGTTTTCAATAAGGATGTGCCGGGTATAATAGGGGAGATAGGGACAATATTCGGCAAGAACAAAATAAATATAGCGAGCGTTTCGTTCGGCAGGGACGTTAAGGGCGGCAACGCTGTCAGCGTATGGAACGTCGATAGCGATGTACCTAAAAAAGTATTGGACGATATCAAGAAGGCGCAGAATATACAGGAAGTGAAATTAGCAAAGTTGTAAGTCATAAGTTATAAGTTCAAAAACTTATAACTTAAAACTTACAACTATTAAAAAGGGGACAATTAAATGGCGAAAAATAAGAAGATCTACCTGCTCGATGTAACGAACAGGGACGGTGTGCAGACGTCCCGGCTCGGCTTGGCGAAGCTGCAGAAGACGATGATCAACATGTACCTGAACGAGATGGGCGTATCGCAATCCGAATTCGGCTTTCCTGTCACCCGCCATGAGACTAACTATCTTAACGCCAACCTTGAACTCGCTAAGATGGGCGTATTGAAGCCGATATTATTGAGCGGATGGATCAGGGCGATAAAAGAGGATGTTGAGAAAGCCTGCAGGATGACAAAGGTGGAGAACTTGAATCTTTCGATATCGACCTCCGAGCAGATGATAGGCGGCAAGTTCCAGGGCAAGTACACAAAGGAAGATGTTATAAAAGAGATGGTCGAAGCGGTCCATGCGGCAAGAAAGCTCGGGATAAAGCTTTTGGGCGTAAACTCTGAAGACGCGTCCAGGACGCACATCGATTATCTGATAAAATTTGCCAGGGCGGCAAAGAAGGCCGGAGCCGACAGGATACGTTATTGCGATACGCTCGGCTACGACGACCCATTTACCATATACGAAAGAGTGAAGATACTGGCCGAAGAGGTAAAGCTTCCGATAGAACTGCATTGTCACAACGATCTTGGTATGGTCGTTGCCTGTTCGGTGGCCGGAGCCAAGGCCGCGATAGACGCGGGCGTTGACGCTTATATCAATACAACGGTCAACGGCATGGGCGAGAGGGCCGGCAATGCGGACCTGGTCAGCGTTATATTGGCGATAAAATATGCCAGCGGCATGAAGGATAAATATCTTCTCGACGAGAAGGTGAAGCTCTCATGCGCGTGGAAGATCGCGAAGTACGCCTCATATGCCTTCGGTGTGCCTATACCCGTAAATCAGCCCGGGGTCGGATCAAATGCGTTCGCGCATGAATCCGGAATTCACGCGGACGGCGCGCTGAAAGACAGAAGAAATTATGAGCTCTATGATTTTGAAGAACTTGGCCGCGGAGAGCCGGAACTGATCGAGACAGGACGGCAGATCACGGCGGGCGAATACAGCGGCATTAAAGGTTTCAGGAACGTATACGATAAACTTGAAATAAAATTCAAAGACGAGAAGGACGCGGCCAAAATACTGGAGCTCGTGCGTTACGCGAACGTCCACACACAGCGCCCTCTTACCGAAGATGAGTTAAGATTCGTAGCGTCTTACCCGGATATAGCGCGTAAGATATTCACGATGACCCCGTAAGCGCTTTAACCGGACGAAAAAATTTATGTCAAAAAATATAGCGATTATAGGGGCGCAGTGGGGTGACGAGGGTAAGGGTAAGGTCATCGATATCTACGCCAAGAATTCCGATGTGGTCGTAAGATATCAGGGCGGTAATAACGCCGGCCACACGGTAGTAATAGATAAAGAATCTTTTATTCTGCACCTCATTCCTTCGGGCATACTGCATAAAGGCAAGATCTGTATCATAGGCAACGGTGTCGTCGTGGATCCCAAGGCGCTCCTCGAAGAGATCTCCATGCTGGAGGCCAAGGGCATAAAGGTCGACGGGAGATTATTTGTCAGCCTTGACGCGCACGTGATATTTCCGTATCACAGAAAGCTTGACGAGCTTCGCGAAGCCAGGAAGAAGAATATCGGCACGACCAAGAAAGGTATAGGCCCATGTTACGCCGATAAGGTCGCAAGGCTCGGCATAAGATTTGTGGATCTTTTGAACGATGAGATATTCAGGCAGATACTGCAGAGTAATCTCGACGAAAAGAACGCGATCCTTTCCAGGATATACAATGTCGAGGGTTTTTCGTTCGATATGCTGTACAGGGAATACAAAGATTATGCGATCAAACTGAAAAAATATATAGCCGACACGAAGGTTATGCTGAACGAGGCCATAAAGGCCAAGAAGAGAGTGCTGTTCGAGGGCGCGCAGGGCACGCTCCTTGATGTCGACCATGGAACCTATCCTTATGTTACCAGCTCGAATTCCACCGCCGGCGGAGCGTCCACGGGCACCGGTGTAGGACCGACCAAAATCGATAAGGTCATAGGCGTGGTGAAGGCCTACACGACCAGGGTCGGAGAAGGGCCATTCCCGACGGAATTTCAGGAAGAGCTTATGAATAAGATCCGCGAAAAGGGCAAAGAATTCGGCGCGACCACCGGCAGGCCCAGGCGCTGCGGCTGGTTTGACGGTATCGTGGTGAAGCATGCCGTTATGGTTAATGGTATCGACGAGATAGTTGTGACGAAACTCGATGTCCTCGACTGCCTTGACAGCATAAAGATATGCACCGCGTACAAGTATGAAGGCAAGATCTATAAAGATTTTCCGTCCGATATAATGGTCTTAAGCAATTGCGAGCCCGTTTATGAGGAACTGCCGGGATGGAGATCGGATACCACAGGTATTACGTCGTATCTGGGCCTTCCCAAGAACGCGAAAAACTATCTTAAAAGGATCCAGAAGGTCCTTGGCGCGAAAATAGCGCTTATCTCTGTCGGATGCGACAGAAAACAGACCTTTTCCAGAGACTAACCCTTGTCAAGCATACCAAAACATATCGCGATTATAATGGATGGTAACGGCAGATGGGCGAAGAAGAGGGGCCTGCCGAAGATCGCGGGTCATCATGCCGGCGCTAAGTCCGTTGAAGAAGCGATCACTGCTGCGCGGGAGGCGGGCGTCAAGATCCTCACTCTTTACGCATTTTCCACAGAAAATTGGAGCCGGCCCAAACACGAAGTCGCTGCGCTTTTTAAATTATTGGAAGATTATATAGACAGGAAGGCTAATGACCTCCATAAAAACGGTATTAGGCTTTCGGTCATTGGAAGGCTGGAAGGGCTGCCGGAAGGTGTGTGCAAAAAACTGGCCGCCGCAATGGATAAGACCAGGAACAACGGTTCGTTCATGCTGAATCTCGCCCTGAACTACGGCGGCAGGGCGGAGATTGTAGATGCGGTCCGTAAGATAGTCAGCGATTGTCGGGAACAGAAATTAAAGGCGGATCTTATAGATGAGGCCGTATTCAGCAGTTACCTTTATACGAAAGACATCCCCGACCCCGACCTTTTGATAAGGACTTCGGGTGAGATGAGGGTCTCCAATTTTCTTTTATGGCAGATATCGTACTCGGAGATATATGTGACTAAAAAATTATGGCCCGATTTCAGGAAGGGCGATCTAAAAAAAGCTATAGCTGAATATCAGAAAAGAGAGAGAAGATATGGCGGATAACGGTTCTTTGGGTAAGAGGATCTTGAGCTCCGTGATAATACTTATTCCTGTTGGCCTGGTCGTCTTTTATGCCCCCAACTGGGCATTTTCGCTTCTCGCATCGTTAATGATAGGCTATGCGCTGTGGGAATTTTTCGGCCTGGCCGAGAAGAAGGGCATATTCGTCTATAAATATTTCGGCGTACTCATAGGCATGATCGTTCCTTTGATGGTATATTTTGAGATGGGTACGGAGGGGTGCATTACACTGGAGCCATTCTTTATAGTAATAGCCTGCCTTTTCACGTTTGTCCTGCTTTTCATACGCAGGGAAAATTCGCAGGCGCTTGTGAGCATTGCGGTCACGATGTTCGGCCTTCTTTATATCGCGTGGTTTTTCTCTTTTTTCGTAAAACTGAAATTTATGCCTCATGGAACGCTACTGGTTGTTTTCCTGATACTCGTTACCAAGATGGGCGACGTGGGCGCGTATTTTATAGGCAGGTTCTTCGGAAAGCACAGCCTGATACCGCGCATAAGCCCGCATAAGACGATCGAAGGGACTCTCGGAGGTTTGATTTTCAGCATCGTTACGGCGCTTGCAGGCAAATTGTATTTACCGAGTTTTTCCATAACGCATCTATTAATGCTCGGATTTCTTCTGGGCATCCTGGCACAGGTCGGAGACCTGGCGGAGTCGCTCTTAAAAAGGGACTGCGCCGTCAAGGACGCCGGTAATAGCATCTCAGGGTTCGGCGGCATGCTCGACATAATAGACAGCCTGATATTTACCGCGCCGATATTTTATTACTACGTCAAGGTCCTGTCCCGATGTTGAAAAGAATCGCGCTCCTCGGCTCTACGGGCTCCATAGGATCCAGCACATTAGACGTAGCCTCTTCACTCAAAGGAAAAATAGAGGTGACAGCATTGTCCGCCGATTCCAACATAAAATTATTGGCGGCGCAGGCGCATCTATTTAAACCGAAGGTTGTCTGTATAGGCAATGCGTCGCTGGCGCAACAAATAAAAAAGATATTGCCCTTCGGGACAAAAGTCGTCTGCGGCAACGAGGGCCTCGGAAGCATAGTCTCCATGCGCGATGTCGACACGGTAGTGTTTGCGATAAGCGGCAGCGCATGTATCGAGCCGCTGATAGCCGCGATAAAGAAAAAAAAGAATATAGCGCTTGCCAACAAAGAGGCGCTCGTGAGCGCAGGCGCCATTGTGATGCGCCTTGCCAAAGAAAATAAAGTTCAGATAATACCCATAGACAGCGAACACAGCGCGATATTCCAGTGCCTGGAAGGCAAGAGAACTTATTTAAAAAAGATATATCTTACCGCCACGGGCGGGCCGCTGCGAAATATTCCGAGGACTAAGTTCGACGATCTACCCGCGCGCTTCATACTTAACCATCCGAAATGGAAGATGGGCAAAAAAATATCGGTAGATTCCGCCACAATGATGAATAAGGGGTTGGAGATAATAGAGGCCAGATGGCTCTTTGATGTGGATGAGAAAAATATAGAGGTATTGGTGCACCCGGAGGCTATAATACATTCGATGATAGAGTTGATAGACGGTACATTCTTCGCCGAGATGAGTATACCCGACATGCGCCTTCCGATACAATATGCGGTCACGTACCCATACAGGATAGAGGCCAGGCCGAAAAAATTGGACTTCGCGGCGCTTTCGAAGCTGTCATTCGAAAAACCGGATGCAGAGAAGTTCCCCTGTCTAAGCCTGGCGCGCTCGGCGGTAAAGAAGGGCGGAACATATCCGGCGGCGCTAAATATCGCAAATGAAGAGGCTGTGAAGAATTTTCTGGCCGGGCGGATAAGATTCAGCCGCATACCTCATATAATTGAAAAGGTTTTGGGTAAGCATAAAGCATCGGATAAGAGATTATCTTTAAACGATATATTTGATGCGCAACATTGGGCAAGAGAGGAGGCTTCAAGACTTTGTCATTAATCTATCCGCCTTCGCAATTGACTAGCACTAGAGTGGGTGCTTCGGCGGATTTCAAACCATTACGGATAGGAGTAGAATACGGATGTCTATAATTTATTTCCTTATAGTATTGAGCGTTCTGGTAATGATACACGAATTCGGTCATTTCATCGTAGCCAAGAGGATAGGTGTTAGGGTGGAGAAATTTTCTTTCGGTTTCGGGCCGAAACTATTCTCGATAAAGAAGGGCGATACCGAATACCTGATATCGGCCATACCTTTGGGCGGATATGTAAAGATGGCGGGCGACGAACCGGGCGAGAAGCTTAAGGGCGACAAGGGCGAATTCCTTTCAAGAAAGATATACGAGAGGTTCAATATAATAGTCGCCGGCCCGTTATTGAACTATATGCTGGCATTTTTGATATTCTCCGTTATATTCATGTTCGGAAGCCCGACGCTGACGACCGAGGTCGGCTCTCTTTTGGATGATTATCCCGCCGCCAAGAGCGGTATATTGGTGGGAGATAAAGTCACGCAGGTGGACGGTAAGGATGTCAAATATTGGGAAAACATGACAGTCCTGATACATAATCATGTCGAAGGCCCGATAAAACTTAAGATAGAGAGAAAAGACAAGGTGATGGAGTTTGAGATACAGCCGGTGGTCCGGGAGATGAAGGACATTCTCGGCAAGACCAGTAAGATCGCTCTCTTGGGCATAGCGCCGTCGCAAAAAATAGAGAATGTCAGATACGGATTTTTCCAATCCTTCGGGATGGGTTTCAGGAAACTTATGGATCTGACCTCAATAACATACAGGGCGCTGTGGTCTATAATTACGGGAAGGATCTCGGTGAAAGAGTCGATGACCGGACCCATAGGCATATTTATAATAACGGGCAAGGCAGCCCAGATGGGGTTCATATATCTGGTGCATCTTATGGGACTATTGAGCGCTTCATTGGCGATATTCAACCTTCTACCGCTGCCGGTACTGGACGGAGGGCACATACTGTTCCTGTTAATTGAAAAGATCAGGGGTAAGGCGCTTTCGATGAAGAGTCAGGAGATCATTGCCAATATAGGGGTCACATTCCTGATCCTTTTAACATTATTCATATTCTACAGCGATATAATCAAGTTCGGGGTGTTCAAGAACATAATGAAATTTTTTCACAAGTAGGCGGGACTCCTCGCAATGACGGGTTGATAGATTAACCATGATAAAACGAAGAAAAACGAGACAGATTCTGGTTGGCGGTGTGAAGGTGGGCGGTGATGCGCCCGTCTCCATTCAATCGATGACGAAGGTGGAGACGTCCGATGTGAGGGGAGTCGTTTCACAAATAAATCATCTTGAAAAATGCGGCTGCGAGATCATAAGGGTCGCGGTCAAGGGAATAGCGGACGCTCAAGCGATCCGCCGGATAAAACAGAAGATCAATATTCCACTCGTCGCGGACATACACTTTGATTACAGGCTGGCCCTTGAATCGATAGCCGGCGGCGCGGATAAGATCCGGATAAACCCGGGGAATATGAAAAAACGTGAAGAGATCGAAGCTGTCGTCCGTGCCGCGAAAAAAGCGAAGATCCCGATAAGGATCGGTGTCAACTCCGGCTCGACATCGGAAGATTTTGTTACATCGGCCCTTAAGTATGTCAAAATGTTTGAGGATTTGGATTTTCATGATATAATTATCTCGCTTAAAGGATCTTCGGTAGTACAGACGGTAGGGGCATATAGAAGCATATCAAAAATATGCAGTTACCCTATGCATCTCGGCGTTACGGCGGCGGGGCCTTATGATAGCGGCATCGTGAAGTCATCGATAGGGATAGGCGCATTACTGCTGGACGGTATAGGAGATACGATAAGGGTATCTTTAACCGCCGAACCCGAGGAAGAAGTTTTAGCGGCAAAGAGGATCTTAAGTTCTTTAAATTTAAGAAAATTCGGGCATGAGATAATTTCGTGTCCTACCTGCGGCCGCTGCCAGGTGGACCTGGCGAAGATCGTCAACGAACTCGACGATGTTTTACGAACGACGAACGACGAACGACGAACGACGCGCACGCCGCTCACCATCGCCATAATGGGCTGCGAAGTGAATGGCCCGGGTGAAGCGCGCGAAGCGAACATCGGGATAGCGTTCGGTAAGAACTCAGGTATGTTGTTCAAGGGCGGAAAGATTATTAAAAAAGTATTAGCAAAAGACGCTGTAAGAGAGCTGTTGAGAGAGATACGCAGTATTTAGAAGGTTGCGGTTGCGTTAATAAAGTTTCGTATAACGTTTAACGTATGACGAAACGAGCCGCGCAACCGACAGACGAAAGACGAATTTATGAGATGGACCGAGTCACTGATACCTACACTTAAAGAAGACCCGCAGGACGCGGAGGTCATAAGCCACAAGCTTATGATCAGGGCGGGGCTTGTTAGAAAGCTCATATCCGGAGCGTATTCCTATCTGCCGCTTGGCGTGCGCGCTCTTCATAAGGTCAAATCCATAATAAGGGAAGAGCTTGATTCAAGAGGCGCGCAGGAGGTAATGCTGCCGGCCATACATCCGCCCGAGCTGTGGAAGATCACCGCGCGTTATGAGGCGCTCGGCCCCGTATTGATAAAATTTAAGGACAGGCACAACAAGGAACTCGTGCTTGGCCCGACACACGAAGAGATCATAACAGATCTCGTCGCTAATAATATAAAATCCTACAAGGACCTTCCTCTTATACTGTACCAGATTCAAACTAAGTTCAGAGACGAACCGCGCCCGAGATTCGGCGTGATGCGTACCTCCGAATTTATAATGAAGGATGCGTACAGCTTTGACCGTGACGTCGAAGGCATGGAGGCCAGTTACAAAAAAATGTATGAGGCATACTGCAGGATATTCGAGCGATGCGGTTTGCCTTATATACCCGTGGAGGCCGATCCCGGCATGATGGGAGGCTCGGTGTCGCACGAATTTATGGTACCGTCGGAGGCCGGCGAAGACGAGATAGTCGTATGCCAGAAGTGTAAGTATGCGGCGAGTGTTGAAGTGGCGGCGTGTAAGCCAGTCCATAGTCCGCAGTCCATAGTCCACAGTAAAAAATTACCTATTGCCCAGGTTGAAACGGTCGACATAAAGACTGTCGAGAAAGTGGCGGAATTTTTAAAGACAGAGCCCGCCAATCTGGTAAAGACGCTGCTCTACAAGGCCGACGGCAAGGTGGTGGCTCTGCTGATAAGAGGCGACTTCGAGGCTCACGAGACAAAATTGAAAAATTATCTTAAATGCGCCGTACTCGAACTTGCGGATGAAAAGACGATTGAGGATGCCACCGGTGCTCCGGTGGGTTTTTCCGGGCCGGTGGGGTTAAAAAATGCCAGAATAGTGGCGGACAATAGCGTCAAGGGCATGGTGAATTTTATTACAGGGGCGAATAAAAAAGACGCTCACCTAATCAATGTAAATATCGACAGAGATTTTGAAACAAAAGAATTCGCGGACTTGCGCAAGATAACCAAACTGGATAAATGCCCGGCCTGCGGCAAGGCCATCGACATAAAAAAGGCGATAGAGGTGGGGCACACATTCAAGTTAGGGACCAAATATTCCGAGGTACTAGGAGCAAAATTTCTCGATAAAGACGGCAAGACGCAAACGACCATTATGGGCTGTTACGGTATAGGCGTTAACAGGATCATAGCCAGTCTCATAGAGACCAGCAACGACAAAGACGGAATAATCTGGCCCATGTCCATAGCGCCTTATCAGATAATGATAGTGGCCCTTAATACAGCGAGCAAGAAGGTAAAAGAGGTCGCAGAAGAAGTGTATGCCAAGCTCACTAAATTGAATTACGAAGTTCTCTACGATGACCGCGATATTTCAGCGGGCATTAAATTTAAAGACGCCGACCTTATAGGCATACCCATTCAGATTGTAATAGGCGAAAAGAATGCCAAGAAAAACATTATTGAGGTAAAGACCAGAAAAGATAAGGCGGTTACCGAAGTGCCGGCCGCAGAAATAGGGTCCCGCATCAAAGAGTTTCTGCAATAAATTAGGTAATCAAATAGTTAGTTATTCACTATTGAATCATCCATATTATATGGTATACTCTATGTGTGGGGGAAGTATCTATTTTTTTTGAATACTAATTAAGAATTTTTAAAAAGTCCACAGGTGCAATATGAAAATATTATGGAATATGCTCCGTCATTGCGAGGGAGTCTTCATGCCGATTGCGTCGCCAGTCATTGCGAGGAGGCCGAAGGCCGACGAAGCAATCTCTCTTTTTAGATTGCTTAGTCGCTCCCTTCGGTCGCTCCTCGCAATGACGGTGATGGTCACGATGACACTCGTGACCGCCTCCAGCGAATTGACTCACATTAAATGTTACCGAACCCAGATCCAAAATGCTTCGTTGACTCATAATTGATGTTACCGAATAATATAGCCCTCTAAAGGGGGTTATATTATGAGTCACGAGGCACGAATGGAGTGTGTTGAGTCGATTTATCTACGTTATAAAAGAGCTTCCCGCAAAGAGAAGACACTGATACTGGATGAATTCTGCGCCACCTGCGGTTATCATCGTAAACACGCTATACGATTATTCAAGAGATATAAGCGTTTTACGAAGCCTAAACCTAAAAGACGCGGAGCGCCTTCCGTTTATAATAAGCCGTCTATCACGGAGCCACTGAAGCGTATATGGCTTGCCGCGAACCTACCCTGCTCCAAGCGCCTTAAGGCTATAATCCCCTTATGGATGCCCGGGTATGCCAAACAATACGGCGCGTTATCGCTTGATATCATAAAAGCTTTGTATAGAATATCGCCGCCTACTATCGATAGAATCTTAAAGCCTTTGCGGGCAAAATATAGATTAAAAGGCCGCTGTACCACAAAGCCAGGAACGTTACTCCGTAAACAGATACCAATCAAGACCGATCAGTGGGATGAATCACGTCCAGGATTCGTAGAGGCCGATACGGTCGCGCATTGCGGCGATAAAATTGAGGGTGATTACGCGTATACCGTCGACCTCGTCGACATAGCCACCGGCTGGACCGAACAAGGAGCCGCGTGGGGCAAAGGCGAGATCGGGGTATTGGACGCTCTTAAAGAGATGGAATCGCGTATACCATTCCCTGTGCTCGGTTTCGACGCCGATAATGGAGGTGAATTCATCAATTATCACCTCATGCGCCACTTCGCTGATAGGGTTAAACCGGTTCAGTTTACACGCTCCCGTCCTTATCACTCGGACGATAACGCCCATGTCGAGCAGAAGAACTGGACCCATGTCCGCCAATGGTTCGGATACCACAGGCTCGATAAGTTAAAGATAGTCGATATGATGAATGAGCTATACCGAACCGAATGGAGGCTTTACCACAACTTCTTCCAGCCATCCACAAAACTCATTGAGAAAAAAGTTATTGCCTCTAAGACGATGAAGCGTTATGATAAGCCAAAGACACCTTACGAGAGGATTCTGGAATCGAAGAATGTCGATCCAAAAGTGAAGCGGGCTCTCAAAGAACAGTTTGATACATTAAATCCTTTCCAGCTAAAGAATGGTATTGAAGCCAAGATGAAGAAAATATTCGACTACTTGAACCAATGACTTATCCACATTATCAAGATTATTCACAAAGAGAAAAAGTCGCCCAAAAAGAGAAAGTTACTACTACTAAGAGTCGACTAAGCTTGGGTAACATTTAGCTATGAGTCATCACGCCAGCTTGAGCGCGGCGACGTACTATATCGACTACGCAGGCGGCGCGGATACGAATAATGGCACCTCAACTGCTACACCCTGGCAGAGACATCCTTACATGAACGGATTCGCCGGCACTTATACCCATCAGGCAGGGGACCAGTTTATCTTTAAGGGCGGAGTGACGTGGCCGAATTCCTGTTTTCAAATGAATCCTGTATTAGGAGGTTCATTAGGGGCTATTGATTACTATGGGGTTGACCATGCATGGTTTAGCGGCGCGTCATTCACCCGTCCGAAATTCGATTTTAGCGGGTCAGTTTCAACCACTGCAAGAATTTACCTTAGCAATATTTCCTATGCAACTTTCGACAACATTGAATTCTATGGTCTAGTAATAAGCGACGGTAGCGCATGGCCTCCGATCGCGGATATTTTTGTCTATGGCGGGAGCGAGGTAACGATTTCAAACTGCTATGCTCACGGTTGGTCTGTGATTGGAACAAACGATGAGAATGATGCTGAATTTTACTTTTTGTCACATGCAGGCGGCGAGGTCAGCTCTTGCATTATCGACGGCAGCGATAGTCTGGTAAATGGGTATGGTAGCACTCGCGCTATTTGGGGTGCTGCCATAGTCAAAAACAACACCATACGGTATGTTCCCAATGGCATGGGATTAAACGGTGATGCTCAGGGAAATGACATAGGACCTATTGTTCGCTCAATTAATCCATTGATGCACGGTAACGCGCTGTATGAATTTGGAAGCGGCCGGGTTTACAATAACATAGTGCATGATGTATGGGGCGATCCTGTTAATGGCGGCGGATATCCTGTTATTTATGTAGAGGCCGCATATAACAATGTTGCCAACACGACTTACGTTTATAACAACCTTGTCTACGATACCAGTATGCCCTGTATATCGTTGGAGTACGAATTCACAGATTCCCAGCTCGATACGCATACCTATGTCTACAACAATACCCTTGTATCGGGTAACAACTATGCCATATCCGCGGTCGACAGGGGCGTTAATAATAGGCCGGATCATGTTGAGTTTTCGAATAATCACATCATTAGCGATGCTGTGGCGCCTGTGAACACCAACTACATCTTGGATTTATACGTTGGAAATAATCTGATCCAGTCAACTGTTCAGGCGACAGCCTCTGGCTATACGATCGCGAATCAGTTTCAACCGACTTCCGGTAATAGTTCTACAGTGGACGCCGGTGTGAGCTATTCGTCCATCTTTACAACAGATATATCAGGTGTGAGCAGACCCCAAGGCTCAGCCTGGGACATCGGCGCGTATGAGTATGTGCCTCCTATTTACATCTCCCAGAACGGCACCGGCACCCAGTCAGGAGCGGACGCCAGCGATACGCTTCCGGTCTCATGGTTCAATAATTCATCTAACTGGGGCACAAACACAGGCCAGATCGGACCCGGGGTCACGGTGCATATGTGCGGTATAATCTCAACTCCCCTGACTGTCCAGGGAAGCGGGGTAGCAGGAAACCCCATTACCATATACTTTGAGCCCAACGCCGTAATGAGTGCGCCAGCCTTTACAACAGCCATCAACGCAACAGGAAGTAGCTACATAACCATCGATGGGGGGCAGAACGGTATTATTCAAAATACCGATAACGGAACGCCCGGTTCTATTAATCCGAATACAGGATTACCATATGGAAATCAAGTTAACAGCACGATGATTCAATTACAGTATGGCAGCAACCAAACAGTCCAGAATCTGACAA
>Ga0364874_10652_pt1 | contig 16555 bp, 16 predicted proteins | sample ExccelAu500001D4_2_FD_206922 | JGI IMG/M metagenome (GOLD analysis project Ga0364874, IMG submission 206922) | Enriched cells from Trout Bog Lake Hypolimnion, Wisconsin, USA - BchlTB.Aug07.5000.01.D4 | ecosystem: Environmental > Aquatic > Freshwater > Lake > Hypolimnion/Profundal zone | place... | reverse complement strand
TAGCGGCGTGTCGGCAGACCGCCGCAAACTTCTCCATTGTTTTCAGTTCCGCAGGGACGATTTTAACCCGGCTTGCGACCTCTCCAAAATTGCGAGCTGGGTCGCCGCGCCGTTCATCGGCCGGTTTGAACATTGTGAATGCGCACTCGACCTTCTGCAAGGTCTTGCTCACCGCGCGTAATCTTGGCTTTGAATTCGTCCGTGAATTCAAGCTCGTCCTCCAGTATGTTTTCCAGCCAGTTGCGCCAAGCCGCTTGATCGGCTTTGGACAACTGCTTCACTTCACTTTCAATTTTATCCAGTGTCGTCTCCATCACAACTCGTCGCCTGGCAGCGGCGGAACGTCAGGCACGGACGCCAGATATTTCTCGAAATCCTCGCGGCATCCAGCAGCGGCTTCGCGGCGTAAATAATCCATGGTCAATACCACGGCCAGCTTTTCACCAGCAGCGCTGGCAAGAAACTGGCTCACGGAATAGCCTTCTTTGGCGGCCAGCGCCTCTATGCTGGCCTTCAGCGACTCCGGCAATTCAACGGTCACGGTGCTCATGTTCTTGCGCGTACGGTTTTCAGAAATTCGCGGGGCGTTACCGCTGTGACGCCAAGTTGTTCCGCCCCGCGAAAATCGCTCAAATTATGGGTCACAATATAACGGCAACCGGCGGCAAATGCCAGTTCCAAAACAAAGTCGTCATCGGGATCAGAGAGAAATGGCCGCCAGAGAAAATAGATTTCCTGCAAATGGGATTGACCGGCAAGATAGCGCAGGAACCGCCGGACGTCCTCCGCCTTGCTGCCGGGCGTCAGATGTTCCTGACGCGTCAATACCGCCTGCCATTCATGATAAAGCGCGAGCGACAAACACAGTTGGAATTCCGGGGCGGGAATTGAATGGACAAGGGCGTAACTGGCGCCGCGCGCTGAACGCATCGCCGCCACCAGCACACTGGTATCCAAAACCACTCGCATGACGGCAATCGTAGCGACGGCTTGCAATGTGGAAACAAAAAAAGCCGGGATTTTTCAATCCCGGCTTTCTTGGTTTCACACTTGTTTAGGCCAGCAGCGGATTCTCCGCCTCGACCGGGGCTTCCTCCTCGGCCTCCACCTCCTCCGGCACTTCCACCAGCGGCTTGAGGGTGGCGCGGCGGTGGCGGTCAAAGCCCGTGCCCGCCGGAATGATATGGCCCATGATGACGTTCTCCTTGAAGCCGCGCAGGCTGTCAATCTTGGAACGCGTGGCGGCCTCGGTGAGGACCCGGGTGGTGTCCTGGAAGCTGGCGGCGCTCAGGAAGCTGTCGGTTTCGAGCGAGGCCTTGGTGATGCCCAGCAGCACCGGCGAGGCTTCGGCGGGCTTGCCGCCCTTCTTCTCGACGTTCTCGTTCTCGGACTCAAATTCCAGCTTGTCCACCTGCTCGCCCCAGAGGAACGAGGTGTCGCCCGCCTCGGTGATGCGCACCTTGCGGAGCATCTGGCGGACGATGATCTCGATGTGCTTGTCGTTAATCGTGACGCCTTGCAAACGATACACCTCCTGCACTTCGCCGACGAGATGCTCCTGCAATTCCTGGGCGCCGCAGACTTCGAGAATCTCGTGCGGGTCCATGGGACCCTCGGTGAGCTGCTGGCCTTTCTTGACCAAATCCCCCTTGAAGACAATGACGTGCTTGCCAATGGGAATGAGATGTTCCTCGGACAATTTCGTCTGCGGATCGGTGATGAGCACGCAGCGCTTGCCGCGCACACTGGGGCCGAAATCGGCGATGCCGTCAATTTTGGAGATTTCCGACGCGTCCTTGGGACGGCGGGCCTCGAACAATTCGGCCACGCGGGGCAGACCGCCCGTGATGTCGCGGGTTTTGGCCTGTTTGCGCGGCGTCTTGGCGATGAGCGTGCCCGGGACAATTTTCTCGCCCTCGCTGACGACGATGTGCGCGCCGGAGGGAATGGGATAGTTGGCCACGACTTCGCCCTTGTCATCGTACATGATGATCTGCGGGTGCAAATCCTCCTTATGGTCAATGATGACCATGGATTCCTCGCCGGTGGCCTCGTCCACTTCCTGCTTCATGGTGACGCCCTCGATGATGTCGTGGAATTTCACCTTGCCGGCCTTCTCGGAGAGAATCGGCACGTTGTGCGGGTCCCACTGCACGAAGGTGTCGCCTTTCTTCAGCTTGCCGCCATCCTTCACGGAAACGACCGCGCCGATGACGATGATATGGGTTTCCAGTTCGCGGCCGTCGTCCCCGTGAATGGAGATGGAGCCGTTCTTGTTCAAGACAATGTGGTTGCCGTCTTCCAGCGCCACGGACCGCAATTCGTTGTACTTGACTGTGCCGTCGTGCTTGGACTTGATCTGCGGCTGCTTGAACACGCCCGCCGCCACACCGCCGGTGTGGAAGGTGCGCATGGTGAGCTGGGTGCCGGGTTCGCCGATGGACTGGGCGGCGATGATGCCTACCGCCTCGCCAAGCTTGACCAGCGAGCCGGTGGCCAGATTGCGGCCATAGCACATTTTGCAGATGCCGTGCTTGCTTTCGCAGGTCAGCACCGAGCGGATGCGCATGCGCTCAACCCCCGCCACGTCAATCGCCTTGGCCTTGAGCTCATCAATCTCCTCGTTCGCCCGGATGAGAAACTCCTTCGGGCTGGTCGGGTTCACAATGTCGTCGCAGGCAAAACGGCCCACGAGGCGTTCGGAAATTTTCACCACTTCGTCTTCGCCTTCGAACACGGCGGAAACCCAGATGCCGTTCGTGGTGCCGCAATCATTTTCCTGGATGATCACGTCCTGCGAAACGTCCACGAGCTTGCGGGTCATGTAGCCGGAGTCGGCGGTTTTGAGCGCGGTGTCGGCCAGACCTTTGCGCGCGCCGTGGGTGGAAATGAAGTATTCCAACACCGACAGGCCTTCGCGGAAGTTGGCCAAAATCGGTTTCTCGATGATTTCGCCACTGGGCTTGGCCATGAGGCCGCGCAACCCGGCCAACTGGCGCACCTGCTGCTTGTTGCCGCGCGCGCCGGAATCCACCATCAGGTACACCGGGTTGTATTCCTTTTTGCCCTGGTTTTGTTCGAGCGTCTTGAACATCACGCCCGAAATCTGGTCGGTGCAATGCGTCCAGACGTCCACGATCTTGTTGTAGCGTTCGCCGGAGGTGATGATGCCCTTGCGGTATTGCTTTTCCACTTCCCGAATCTGCTTTTGGGCGTTGTCAATCTGCTCATCGCGCTCCTTGGGCACAATCATGTCGTCAATGCCGATGGACACGCCGGACTTGGTCGCTTCGCGGAAGCCGATTTCCTTGAGCTTGTCGAGCATCGTCACGGTCTTGTCGTGGCCGGCGTGCTTGTAGCACTTCCAGATCAAATCGCCGAGATCGGATTTCTTGACCGGCTTGTTGTGAAAACCAAGTTCGTTGGGCCAGATTTCGCTGAACAGCACGCGGCCCACGGTGGTCTCAATGACTTTCTTGTCGGCCACGCCAAAGGCGGTCTTCCGACCGAGGTCGGGATTGGCCAGCCGGATGCGGTCATGCGTTTTCAAGGCTTCGTCGCTGTACGCGAAGATGACCTCTTCCTTGGAGCCGAACAACGGCAGCTCGCTCACATTCGCCGGCATCGGCTTGCGCGGCTCGGCGGTGACGTAATAACAGCCCAGGGTGATGTCCTGCGTGGGCGTGATGATGGGCTTGCCGGACGAGGGCGAGAAGATGTTGTTCGTGGCCATCATCAGCAACCGCGCCTCCAACTGCGCCTCGACGGACAGCGGCACATGGACGGCCATCTGGTCGCCGTCGAAGTCCGCGTTGTAGGCGGTACACACCAGCGGGTGAATGCGGATGGCTTCGCCTTCGATGAGCTGCGGTTCAAAGGCCTGAACAGACAGACGATGCAGCGTGGGCGCGCGGTTGAGCAGCACCGGGTGCCCCTTGGTCACTTCCTCCAAAACGTCCCAGACTTCCTTGGTCTGGCGCTCGATCATTTTTTTGGCGCTGCGCACGGTGTGAACGTAGCCCAGTTCTTTCAGGCGGCGGATGATGAACGGCTCGAACAGGACGAGCGCCATCTTCTTGGGCAGCCCGCACTGGTTGAGCTTGAGTTCCGGCCCGATCACAATGACCGAGCGGCCGGAATAGTCCACGCGTTTGCCGAGCAGGTTCTGGCGGAAACGGCCACCCTTGCCCTTGAGCATGTCGCTCAACGATTTCAGCGAGCGGTTGCCTGCGCCGGTGACGGGACGGCCATGCCGTCCGTTGTCAAACAACGCGTCCACCGCCTCCTGCAACATGCGTTTTTCGTTGCGGATGATGACTTCCGGCGTCTTCAATTGCAGCAGCGTGCGGAGCCGGTTGTTGCGGTTGATGACGCGGCGGTAAAGGTCGTTCAAGTCGGAAGTGGCAAACCGGCCGCCTTCGAGCGGCACGAGCGGGCGCAAGTCCGGCGGAATCACCGGCAACACCGTGAGAATCATCCATTCCGGACGGCTTTTGGACGAGCCGAGTCCCTGCAACAGCTTGATGCGCTTGGCCAGCTTTTTGCGGATCTGCTTGCTCTTGGTTTCCGTCATCGCCACGGCGAGTTCCTCGGCCTGCTTGACCAAGTCCACCCGGCACAGGGCTTCGCGCACGGCTTCGGCGCCCATCTTGGCGACAAAGGCCTCGGCGCCATAGGTTTCCAGGGCTTCGCGATATTCGACTTCCGTGAGCAACTGATGCGGCTTGAGGGGCGTGGTGCCGGGATCAATCACCAGGTAGTCCTCGTAATAGATCACGCGTTCCAAATGGCGCGCGGTCATGTCCAGCGCCAGGCCGATGCGCGAGGGCATGCACTTGAAGAACCAGATGTGGCACGTCGGCACGGCGAGTTCGATATGGCCCATGCGCTCGCGGCGGACGCGGGACAAGGTCACTTCCACGCCGCAACGGTCGCACACGATGCCGCGGTGCTTGATGCGCTTGTATTTGCCGCAGGAGCATTCCCAGTCCTTGACGGGACCGAAGATGCGTTCGCAGAACAGGCCGCCCTTTTCCGGCTTGAACGTGCGGTAGTTGATCGTTTCCGGATTCTTGACTTCGCCCTTGCTCCAGGAACGGATGGACTCGGGCGACGCGAGCGTGATGCCGACATATTCAACTTGGTTGACCTTGTCGAGGCCGAGCAACTCACGGGCGTTTTCTTTGGAACTGGTCATAAAATATAATTTCGGATACTGCGATTTTACTGCCTCAAATATTCTTGTTTTTCTTACGCGGCGCTTCATGCAGCACATAAGAAGATTCCGCCGGTTCAGCAAACGAAACAACTTGCCAGCCTTCCGCCTTCAGCTTTTCGGTGCCGTCGCGGATTTGCTGGAAAATCTTATGGAGGTCATAACCACACTCGCGCGCATGTTCCGCACGAAAGCGGTGAATTTCATCCAAAATTTCGTTTTCTTTCATTTTCAATCCACGTTCATCAGTTCGGTCGGCGTGCAAATCACCGGACAAATCAAGCCGCACCCGGCACAGGCGCGCTCAATCCGCCGCAGCAACGCCCGATTGTTGATGTGCGAACAATTCCAAGTAAGGAGATAATCCATTTTGTTCGCCGCCGCAAAGCCAAGATGCGTTGCATCATCAGCCGCAATGTCGGGAATGACTCCCTCTGCCAGCAACCGTTCCGCCAGTTGCTCACCTGCCGGCAACGCGTCGAGCACCGGAATGCCGCGCAATTTTTCCAAACGCGCCGCCGCAAACTGCGGATCGCCACGACGGGCCTCAACAATGACCACTTGCGAGACGAACAAATCGAAATCGTGCCGCCGATCTTCCCACCATTCCTGCGTTGATTCCTGGTCCGCCGCCAGCCGCAAATCACGGCTACGTCGGGCGACAAGATAACTCGGAATCGTGGTTTCAAGATAAAGTCGCGGTTTCAATTCATTCTAAACCGCCGCCAGCGTGGCGGCGGCAGTCTGCGCGGCCTGGTCGCCGCTGGTGTGTTCCAACGGATTGGAATAGCCAACCTTGACATCCAAGCCGAGGGATTGCATTTCCTTGACGAGCACGTTGAACGATTCGGGAATGCCCGCCTCGAGCGCGTTGTCGCCCTTCACAATGCTTTCGTAAATGCGCGTGCGGCCCTGCACGTCGTCCGATTTCACGGTCAGGAGTTCCTGCAGCGTGTAGGCCGCGCCGTAGGCCTCCATGGCCCAGACTTCCATTTCGCCGAAACGCTGGCCGCCGTACTGCGCCTTGCCGCCCAGCGGCTGCTGGGTCACGAGGGAATACGGACCCACCGCGCGGGCGTGAATCTTGTCGGCCACCAAATGGCCGAGCTTCATCATGTAGATGTAGCCAACCACAATCTCTTGGTCGAACTGCGTGCCGGTGCGGCCATCGTAGAGATGCGTCTTGGCATGTTCGGGCAGGTTGGCCTGTTTCAAGTAAGCGCGGATGTCCTTTTCCTTCATGCCGTCAAAAACCGGCGTGGCGAACTTCAAACCGAGGAACTTCGCCGCCCAGCCCAGATGCGTTTCCAAGACCTGGCCGACATTCATACGGCTCGGCACACCCAGCGGATTCAACACAATTTCCACCGGCGTTCCGTCCGCGAGGAACGGCATGTCCTCCTCCTTCACGATCTTGGCCACGACACCCTTGTTGCCGTGGCGTCCGGCCATCTTGTCACCCACGGACAATTTGCGCTTGGACGCGATGTACACTTTCACCGATTTGACGATGCCCGCTTCCACGCCTTCGCCGGCCTCGGCGCGCTCCATCTCCTCGTCGTATTGCATCTGCAAATCGTCGAATTTCTTGCGGAACTGGCCGATGATTTCGTTGATCTTGTTGCGGATGGGCGAGGGATCAATTTCAATGCGGTCGTACACCGTGGCGAGCTTGCGCAGCAAGGTCTTGGTGATCTTGCGGTTCGCCGGAATGATGATTTCGCCGGTCTCGCTGTTGACCACGTCGAGCGGAATCTTTTCGCCGAGCAGAATGTTGCTCAACGCCTCGGTCAATTGGTCCTGCAATTCGTTGGTCTTCTTCTTGTGATCCTCCTCGATCTGCTTGGCATGACGGCGTTCCTCGGTGGAAACCGACTTGCTGACGCGCTCGGCGTCCTTCTTCGCGGAGACTTTCACGTCCATGACAATGCCATAAGTGCCCGAGGGAACCTTGAGCGAAGTGTCTTTCACATCCGCCGCCTTCTCCCCGAAGATGGCGCGCAACAGCCGCTCCTCGGGCGCAAGTTCGGTTTCGGACTTGGGCGTGATTTTGCCGACCAGGATATCGCCCGGTTTCACTTCGGCGCCGATGCGGATGACGCCGTCGGTGCCCAGGTTTTTGAGCGCCTCGTCGCCGAGGTTGGGAATGTCCCGGGTGATTTCCTCCGGCCCGAGCTTGGTGTCGCGGGCCGCCACTTCAAATTCATCAATGTGAATGGAAGTGAAGATGTCCTCCTTGACGATCTTCTCGCTGATGAGAATCGCGTCCTCGAAGTTGTAACCGTTCCACGGCATGAAGGCCACGAGCACGTTGCGGCCGAGCGCCAACTCGCCGTTCTGGGTGCAGGGACCGTCGGCAATGACCTGGTCCTTGCGGACATGGTCGCCCTTGTTCACCAGAATCTTCTGGTTGATGCAGGTCGCCGCGTTGGAACGCATGAACTTGCGCACCGGATAAACCGAAATGCCGTTCGCCGGGTCGTGCTTGATCTTTTTCTTGCCTTCGGGCAACTGGCCGTTTTCGGTGATAATGATCTGGTTGCCGTTGACGGAAGCGACTTTGCCCGCCTCCTCGGCCCACAAAACCGCTCGGGAATCGCGAGCGACCCGGCCTTCGAGGCCGGTGGCCACGAGGGGCGCCTCGGTGACGAGCAACGGCACCGCCTGGCGCTGCATGTTGGAACCCATCAGGGCGCGGTTCGCGTCATCGTGTTCCAGGAACGGAATCAACGAGGCGGCAATCGAAACGAGCTGCTTCGGTGAAATATCCATGTAATGCACCGCCGAGGGTTCCACGTCAATAAACTCGCCGCGCTGGCGGCAGACGACGCGGTCGGTGGTGAAATGACCCTTTTCATCCATGACCGAATTGGCCTGGGCCACAATATATTGCTCCTCGCGATCGGCGGTCAGATATTCGACTTTTTCCGTGACTTTGCCGTCTTCCACCTTGCGGTAGGGCGTCTCGAGAAAACCGAATTCGTTGATGCGCGCAAACGTGGCGAGCGACGCAATCAGGCCGATGTTCGGGCCTTCAGGCGTTTCAATGGGACAAATCCGGCCATAGTGCGACGGATGCACGTCGCGGACTTCGAAGCCCGCGCGATCACGCGAAAGGCCGCCCGGCCCGAGCGCCGACAAGCGGCGTTTGTGGGTCAATTCGGCCAGCGGATTAATTTGGTCCATGAACTGCGACAACTGGCTGCGGCCGAAGAAATCGCGGATCACGGCCGAGAGCGCCTTGGGATTGATGAGCTTTTGCGGCGTCATCTGCTCGACGGTCTGGTCGAACAACGTCATGCGCTCCTTGACCAGGCGTTCCGTGCGGGAGAGCCCGACGCGGCACTGATTGGAAAGCAATTCGCCGACCGTGCGGATGCGGCGGCTGCCCAGATGGTCAATGTCATCCAGCGAGCCTTCGCCCTTCTTGAGCTTGAGCAGGTACTTGGTGGCGGACACCAGATCCTCCTTGGTCAAAATCCGGCTATCGGTCTTCAGGCCAAGTTTCTGGTTGATCTTGTAGCGGCCCACGCGGCCCAAGTCATAGCGCTTTTCGTCAAAAAACAAACGCTTGATGAGCGCGCGGGAATTCGCCGCCGTGGGCGGATCGCCGGGACGCAGCCGGCGGTAAATGTCCTTCAACGCCTCTTCCTCGTTCTTGGCGGGATCCTTTTTGAGGCATTTGATCATGTTGCCTTCGTCCACCGACGTGTCCACGACCTTGATCTTAGTGATGCCCAGTTCGGCGATCTGCTTGACCACCGCCTTGGACAGCGGCTCGAAGGCGCGCGCGACCACCAGGCTTTTTTCCTGGTCCACGGCGTCCTCCACCAGCACGCGATTCTGCAAATCCTCGATTTTTTCCGCGTCCTTCACCGACATTTCCTCGATGTGATAGAACAGCTTCAGGATTTCCTCGTCCGTGCCGCGGGTCAGCCCGCCGGCGTCCTTGGTTTTGCTCCCTTTTTCCTTGTCCTCGTGGTCCAGGAAGGAAAGCGCGCGGAAGAACGTGGTCGTCAAAAATTTCCGGCGGCGCTTCTTGCGGTCCAGATAAACGTACAGCAAATCGCTCGTGTCGAACATGGCTTCATACCAGGAGCCGCGGTCGGGAATGACGCGGAAGGAATGCAATTCCTTGCCGTTGGGATGCAGCGTCTTTTCAAACGCAATGCCCGGCGACCGGTGCAACTGGGAAACCACCACGCGCTCGGCGCCGTTGATGACAAAGGTGCCCTGCGGCGTCATCAGCGGCAGCTCGCCCATGAACACCTTTTCCTCCTTCGCGCCCTTGGTTTCCTCGCGGAGCTTGAAAGTCACATACAGCGGCGCGCCGTAAGTGGTGCCCTCGCGCAGGCACTCCAGCCAGTCCACTTTCGGCGCCCCGATCTCATAGGAGTCGTAATCGAGCACGACCTTGCCGTCGTAGCTCTCAATGGGAAACACCTCCCGAAAGACGGATTCCAAGCCGACGTGTTTCTGGCGCTTGCTGGAAGTCAGGTCCGCCTGTAAGAATTCCGCGTAGGAATTCGTCTGCAACTCGATCATGTTCGGCGGCGCGACGATTTCCCTGATCTTGCCGAAATTAATACGTTCTGTGGCTCGCGATGGCATTTTTTACTTTCTTTTGGGCGCGGCAACATGCCGCGCCGATTAACACTTACAGTTAACGACACAAGGCAAGCCCGCCGCGTTCAACGGCCAGCTTGCCACCAGCTATCTACTCTGCTACTAAATTAAAAATTATCAACTAATCTCAATTCTTGACCCGCCGCCGGCGGGGATGAAACGGGGCGGCGGCAACACGCCGCCGCCCCAAAACCGGACGAATTACTTGATTTCGACTTTGGCGCCAGCGTCTTCCAGCTTCTTCTTGGCGGCGTCGGTATCCGCCTTGTTGGCGCCTTCCAGCAAGGTCTTCGGCGCGCCTTCGACCAAAGCTTTCGCTTCGGCGAGGCCCAGGCCGGCCTTGACTTCACGCACCGCCTTGATGACGGAGATCTTCTTGTCCGCCGGAACGGACGCGATGATCACGTCAAAGGTGTCCTTGGCAGCGGCGGCGGGAGCAGCCGCACCGGCCGCCGGAGCGGCGGCGGCGGCCGCGACGGGCGCGGCGGCGGAAACGCCCCACTTGGCTTCCAGTTGTTTCACCAGATCAGCGGCTTCCAGCACCGTCAATTTGCTCAATTCCTCCACGAGGTTTGTGATATCTGCCATATTATTATTTTGCTTTCTTTCGTCTCGTCGTCTGACTCCAGCCAACTGCGCTCAAGCGCCGGCGGGCCGGGCAATTTTAAGTTCGTTGGAACCGACGATTTACGTTGTTGTTGTTGTTTGTTTGCTCCAGTTGGAAAATCAGTTTTCCGACCGGAAATTTCCGCCAGCTCAGGCGGCCGGTGCGGCCGGCTCTGGCTTTTCGGCCTTGGCTTTGAGCACCTGCGCGAGCTGGGTCGCGGGCGTGTTGAGCAGGACGACGAGCTTCGTCGCCGGTGCGTTGAACAGCCCGAGCAGTTTGGCCCGCAGCACGTCGAGACTCGGCAAATCCGCCAGCGCCAGGATGGACGCCTCGTCGAGCCGCTGGTTGTTCAGATAGCCGAATTTCAGCTTCAGCTTGTCGAATTCCGCCGCAAAGTTCTTCACCGCCTTGGCGGCGGCGGAGATGTCTTTCTGGCCGGTCACCACGGCGAGCTGGCCGGCCAGACTGCCGTTCAAATCGCCAAGGCCGGCCTCTTTGGCGGCCACGCTAAAAACCGTGTTTTTTACAATGTGAATTTCGGCGCCGGCCTTGGCCAGGCGCTTGCGCAACTCCGTGAGGTGCGCGACCTTCAAGCCCTGATAGCCCACCACCAGGAAGAACGGCGAGGCGTTCAACCGGGCCACGTATTCACTCGTCAACAATTTCTTTTCAGCACGCATGATTCAAATCCTTTTAGTTGGTTGCAAATTCGCGAAGCTCCACACGGACAGGCGGACTCATGGTCGCCGAGAGCGTGCAAGAATGGATATAAGTGCCCTTGATGGTATGCGGACGCGCTTTGACCACAGCCTCAATGACGGCGCGGGCGTTTTCCTCGATTTGTTCGGGTTTGAACGAGGCCTTGCCCACAATCACATGAACATTGGCGGCCTTGTCCACCTTGAACTCGACGCGGCCGGCCTTGACTTCCTTCACCGCCTTGGCGGTGTCCTCAGTCACGGTCCCGGTCTTCGGGTTGGGCATCAAGCCCCGCGGCCCGAGCACTTTGCCGAGCTTGCGGACTTCCACCATCGCCTCGGGCGTGGCCACGGCCACATCAAAATCAGACCAACCGCCCTGGCACTTGGCGATCATGTCTTCAAAGCCCACGTTTTCCGCGCCCGCGGCTTTGGCGGCATCGGCGGCGGCGCCTTTGGCAAACACCAGCACGCGCACGAGCTTGCCGCTGCCGTGCGGGAGCGGAACCGTGCCGCGGACCATCTGGTCCGACTGCTTCGGGTCCACGCCGAGGCGGAACGCCAAGTCAATGGTTTCGTTAAATTTTGCTTTCGGAAATTTGGCGAGTACGCCAACGGCCTCCTTGAGGGGATAGGTCTTTTTGCCATCCACCACTTCGAGCGCCTTCTTGTATCGTTTACTGGGCATTGTTTTTGGTGCGGTGCAAACGAGCTGTTGCTCTCCCGCGTTGCTGTTGTTTTTTCACGGATCACGCTGCCTGCATCACGCTGCATGCGTGACACGGGCGGCGTGAAAATCAATTTTAGCCGACGACTTCAATCCCCATGCTGCGCGCGGTGCCGGCGATCAGGCGAACCGCCGCCTCTTCCGAGTTGGCATGGATGTCTTTGGATTTCATTTTTACGATCTCCAAAATCTGTTTGCGCGTGACCTTGCCAACCTTGTCCTTGTTGGGCGTCTTGCTGCCGGCGGTGATGCCGGCGGCTTTCTTGAGCAGCACCGACGCGGGCGGCGATTTGGTGATGAAGGTGAACGACTTGTCCTGATACACCGTGATGACCACGGGAATAATCAGACCGGCGTCGCCTTTGGTCACTGCATTGAATTCCTTGCAGAATCCCATGATGTTCACGCCGTGCTGGCCCAACGCGGGGCCGACGGGCGGGGCCGGGTTGGCCTGACCGGCCGGAATCTGCAGCTTGATCTGTCCTGTAATTTTCTTTGCCATAAAATTGTTTTGTGATGCGTGATGCGTGATGCGTAAAACGTGATGTCACGCATCACGCATCACGAATCAGCGATCTGGCTATGATTTTTCCACCTGCCAGTATTCGAGCTCGACCGGCGTGTTGCGGCCGAAAATATTCACCGTAACCTTCAATTTACCACGTTCCGGATCAATTTCCTCAATAATCCCGCTGAAATTCAGAAACGGCCCATTATTGATCTTGATGGTCTCGCCCACCGCGAAATTGACTTTCGGCTTTTCCGTCTCTTCCGACGCGGAAATTTGGGCCTTGATGGCTTCCACTTCCGCCGTGGGCGTGGGCTGCGGCGGGTCGCTCAAAAAGCCGATGACCCCCTGCGTTTCGCGGATGAAATACCACGCTTTCTCAATCACCCGCCGGTCGTCGTCCAGCAACACCATGTCCACAAACACGTAGCCGGGCCACAATTTGCGATTGGACACGGTCTTTTTCTGGTTGCGCACCTCGACCACCTTCTCCATGGGCACGAGCACCTCCTTGATGAAATCCTGCATCTCGTCGGTCTTGACGCGCTTCTCGATGCTCTCCTTGACCTTGTGTTCCTGGCCGGAAAGCGTCTGGATGATGAACCACTGGTTGCGCATGAAATTATTTATGGAAAAACACCTCGGTCAAAATCATGTCAATCACCACCACATAACCGCCGAGCAGTCCGATGGTGACCATGATCAGCACGGTGGAACCCTTCAATTCGTCCATGGTTGGCCAGGTGCATTTTTGCAATTCCACGTAGGTTTCCTGACAATACGCGGCCAGGCGCTTGATCTGACCCTGCCACCAAAGGTAGCCAAAGATCGCGCCAATCACCACCGCCACCACTGCAATTTGTATCCAGTTATTCACAAAAAAAATCTTTCTTTCCGCTGGCACCCAAACGTTTGCTTGTTCCCGCCCACGCCGCAGCGTGCACGCCAATCTGGCGGAGAGGGAGGGATTCGAACCCCCGTTGGCGGTTAAGCCAAAGCGGTTTTCAAGACCGCCGCGATAGACCACTCTGCCACCTCTCCGTGACAGACTGCATGGTTGGATTTGTGGATTTATGGATTGTTGGGATATCGCATCCCATCACCCCATTAAACCAATCATTCAACAACCATCCAAAAATCCATGCCTTTTTTGGCTGGCACGGCGGGAGGGACTTGAACCCCCAACCAACGGTTTTGGAGACCGCTACTCTACCAATTGAGCTACCGCCGTAGCCGTCTAGCCCCGTTGACCTCCGCCAAATCCCAATCTCGGCGGACAAAAAGGGAGCACGGAGGTGCTATCTCCGCGCTCCCGAAACCAGCTCACCATTAGGCGATGACTTCCACCACAATGCCGGAACCAATCGTGCGGCCGCCCTCGCGGATCGCGAACTTGAGTCCTTTTTCCATGGCAATGGTCTTCTGCAATTCCACTTCGACCGAGACGTTGTCGCCCGGCATCACCATTTCGACGCCCGTCGGCAGCGTGAGCGTGCCGGTGACGTCCGAGGTGCGAAAATAAAATTGCGGACGATAGTTGGTGAAGAACGGCGTGTGCCGGCCACCTTCATCTTTGGTCAAAACATAAACTTCCGCCTTGAACTTCGTGTGCGGCGTGATGGTCCCGGGCTTGGCCAGCACCATGCCGCGCTCCACCTCGTCCTTGGTCGTGCCGCGGAGCAGCACGCCCACGTTGTCGCCGGCGCTGGCGCTGTCGAGCAACTTGCGGAACATTTCAATGTCCGTGGCCACCGTCTTGCGGGTGTCCTTCAAGCCGACGATTTCCACGTCGGACATCTTGTTAAGCACGCCGCGTTCGACACGTCCCGTCACCACGGTGCCGCGACCTTCAATCGTGAACACGTCTTCGATGCACATCAGGAACGGCTTGTCAATTTCGCGGACGGGGTCGGGGATGAAGCTGTCCAGCGCGTCCAGCAAATCGGCAATCGCCTTTTCGCCCTCGGGCTTGCCTTCCAAGGCCGCCGTGGCGGATGCCCGGACAATGGGCGTCGTTTCGCCGGGAAAGCCGTACTTGGTGAGCAGTTCGCGGATTTCCATTTCGATCAGCTCGAGCAAGTCGGCGTCGGCGAGATCCACCTTGTTCAGGCAGACAATGATGCTGGGCACGCCGACCTGGCGGGCAAGCAGAATGTGTTCGCGCGTCTGCGGCATGGGGCCGTCGGCAGCGCTCACCACCAGGATCGCACCGTCCATCTGCGCGGCGCCAGTGATCATGTTCTTCACATAGTCGGCATGGCCGGGGCAGTCCACATGCGCATAATGGCGCTTCGGGCTTTGGTACTCGACGTGCGAAACCGCGATGGTCACGGTTTTGGTGGCGTCGCGCACCGTGCCGCCCTTGGTGATATTGGCGTAGGAAATCGGTGTGGCCAAACCCTTCTTGGCTTGGACGGCGACGATAGCCGCGGTCAAGGTGGATTTGCCGTGGTCAACGTGGCCGATAGTGCCGACGTTGACGTGCGGTTTCGTTCTTTGAAATTGCTCTTTAGCCATGTTAATTCGTTTGTTACTGTTCGTTTTATGTTTTTTTAACTGGAGCCCATGATCAGGATCGAACTGATGACCTCATCCTTACCAAGGATGTGCTCTACCAACTGAGCTACATGGGCATCCATAAAATTATGTTCAACCCCGAATCGTAAAACGACAAAAAACCGCTTCCCTCGGTCTGCTCAAAATTCAAGGGAATTTCGGTATTTCGTTTTTTACGGCTCTGACCGTTGCAAAATAGCAACTGCCGCCACCATGTCAATGATTTTTTTATTTTTATTCAAGTTGTTCCGCTTGTCAAGTTTTTGCCGGCTTGAATTTTGGGCAACACCGCCGAACAAATCTCCTTGCTCGGTCTCAAGTGAGCCATTTCGGCACATCCGTCCCCCTCCCCGATCCGTCCGGGTGGCACCCTTTCACGGGACTGCATGATTTTGATGGCACTTCAGGACGTGGCCACCAAGTCACGCAACTTGGCACGGTAGGGTTTAGCCAGGGAAGGCTTGAAGCGGACGCCCAACGCCTCGGCCTCCTCGGCCTCGCGGTGTTCCTGCTCGTCAAGGATGCGCAGAAAGAGCATCCAAGTCAGTTCCGGCACGTACTGCAACGCCCCGGCGCAATTGCTGCGCCGCATGATGTCGCAAATGGACTTCACCGCACCGTTGAGCGACTGCTGTGAGGCGTGGCGCTTGGAGGCGTTTCCATTGCTGGTCGAACTCATGATGCAGTCCTCAAAAGAGCAATAAATCCAGCCTGCTCAAAATGGTGATCGTGAGCCAAAGCTTCGGTAATGCCTTCCCGCCGCATCACCAAAAACGAAGCGCAATCCGTCAAACTCCAATGCTTGTCCCGGTGTGCGGCGTAGAAATCAAGCGCCTCACGGAACAAGGTGCTAGTCTGCGGCTCGATCGTGACATTGGAGTTTTATCGGAGACCGGCAATCGTTTGCTTGACCAGCGTGCGGAAAGACTCCCCTTCTTTGCCGAACAGGTTGGCCACTTCCACAAGTACCATTTCCGTGGTGCAAGTCCGATGCGCGCCCAAACCGCGCGAAACTTCCTTGGCCCTGGCATTAAGGTCATCCGACGGGTTCAGCAACGCCACCCAGTAGCCTGTGTCCGCAAAAACCCGTTTCATTTTCAGTCCTTGGGAGCGCCGTATAGGTAATGGTCAAGATTGCGCGCCGCGTCCGACGGGACTTTCTCCCATTCACTGGCGGGAATCTGCGAACCAAGCTCGGCGATGACCTCCCAAACCGGCCGGACTTGGTCGTTGTAGGCCAATTCGCCCGCCGGCTGAATCGTCAAATCATTGATCTTGATTATGCTTTTGATCGCACCGCCGGGTTGGAACTCGGCGGTGCCGGTGACGTGGAGGCGGCGGTTAATGTGCTCCCGCAAGGCTTCCGTCACAACCGACTCCTGATCCGCGCTGAACCGACCGGGAATTCTTGACCCATCATCCAGCTTTATCGTAAAGGTGCCGCCCAGATCAACGGCCCGCACTTCACCGGTGAAATCCACAACATCCGTGTACACCGACATCACGCGGCTCAGTAGCTCCTTCTGAGCAGTGCGCGTATAGGTGGCGGTGGTTTGCGTTTGGCAAGACTTCAACTCCACACTTTCATCGTCGTGCAGCCCCTTGCCGTAGTCGCCAA
>Ga0364874_10646_pt1 | contig 16702 bp, 14 predicted proteins | sample ExccelAu500001D4_2_FD_206922 | JGI IMG/M metagenome (GOLD analysis project Ga0364874, IMG submission 206922) | Enriched cells from Trout Bog Lake Hypolimnion, Wisconsin, USA - BchlTB.Aug07.5000.01.D4 | ecosystem: Environmental > Aquatic > Freshwater > Lake > Hypolimnion/Profundal zone | place... | reverse complement strand
AGCTGCAGGTACAAAAGTTAGCAAAAGGCTGCAGGGTTTCAACTCAACCACAATTAGTTCTCAAAGTTTAGTGGAAGCGCAACCTACCGTTTTAGCAAGTGCTTTAGCTGGTAAAGCTGCAGGGTTACAGGTTATGGCAACTGGAGGGGGTGTAAATCCAAACTTCAGGTTATTACTTCGCGGACAGCGGTCTTTAACAGGAAATAACCAACCATTAATCATTTTGGATGGTAATATTGTTACTTATGACTTACTGACAAATATTAATCCGGCAGATATTGATAACGTAAATATTTTAAACGGCCCTGCTGCTGTGGCGCTCTATGGTTCACAGGCATCAAATGGAGCCCTTTCTATTACTACTAAGCGACCAAGTATAGGAACACAATCAGTTCATATAAGTCAGACAACTACTTTTGAAACTGTTGCCTTTAATCCAAAAGAGCAAAAACAATATGGTTCTGGTGGTAGTGGATATGGTACTGATACATTGGGTCAGCCATTATATTCACCCCTTGAAAATGAGTCTTATGGACCAAAATTTGATGGATCTATCAGGCCATTAGGAAATCCTTTACAAAATGGTGATCAATTAACAGCAAAGTATTCTTTTTTTAATGACAGAAATAAATTCTGGCAGACAGGTGTTAGCAATCAATCAGACTTTTCTTTATCATCAGCAGATGACAAGTCATCCTTTTATTTATCCGGTCAGTATTTGAATACTACAGGTACAATGTTGGGTGATAATTTTACAAGGGCTTCCTTCAGATTGAATGGCACCAGGAAAGTGGGAAACAAAATTCATATGAGCTATGGATTATCCTATTTACAGAACAGGTATGATATTACATCGGCCATTACCACTATTTATGACCAATTCCTGAATATGCCAGGTGAAATACCAATTACTTCTTTCAAAAACTGGCAGACAAATGAATATGCCAACCCTAACGGATACTATAATCCATGGTATGGCAATCCTTATTTTACTGCAGCAAATAACCGTACTAAAACCAATAATGATTATTTAACTGGTATTGTAGAGTTACATTATACACCCGTTAGCTGGTTAGATCTGATGTCAAATACAGGTTTAACTTTAAGAACACAAACTTCTCAGTCTACTACAAACAGTTTTCATTATACAGCTTATGCTACTTCATCCAGTGGTGGTTTTAAAACAACCATTCCAGGTAGTGATGCAGAATCAAGCCAATATTATACTGAATTGATAGAAAAATTGCAGGCAGTTGTTACGAGGAAATTTAATGACTTTTCTTTGAATGCAATTGTAGGTACTACCATTCAGCAGGATTATCAAAAGAATCTTTCCGCCAGTATTGGTAGCCTGGTACAGGGTGGATTATTTAATCTGGGAAATACACTTAATTATCCTTCTGCAGCAAATGGTATGTATCAAGCCAGGCAGCTAGGTATTTTTTATGATGTACAATTAGGATATAAAAACTTTTTATTCCTGCATACTACAGGACGTCAGGATCAGGTATCTATCTTAAATCCAAACAACAGAACTTTTTTCTATCCTTCTGTAGATGCGTCTATCATACTTAATAATGCTATTAAACCTTTGAAGGATTTAAGCTGGCTGGATTTCTGGAAACTTAGAGGAAGTGTTTCCAAGGTAGGTCAAGTGAATTTATCATCCAGTGGTAACCCTTACGGAGCCTATTCTTTAATACCTACTTATGGCCAGGGAAATGGATATCCTTATAATGGTGTTGCAGGATATGCAATCAGTAACACTTTAATTTCACCAACTTTGAAACCTGAACTTACCGCCAGCTGGGAAATTGGTACTGATGTTAGAATGTTTCGTAATATAGTGGATGCGTCCGTTACTTATTTTGATGAGCATACTACCAATCAAACTTTAACTACAGGTATATCCTATTCAACAGGTTCTAATAGTTTACTAACCAATGCAGGTGAAACTGAATCAAAAGGTCTTGAAGCATCCTTAAAACTCACTCCAATCAGTAATAAAACCTGGTTAGTGAGCATTGGTGCCACTTATACTTATAGTGATAACAAAGTAATAGCTATACCCAGTGGTTTAACTAAACTTACTTTATCAGCTTATGGCGATGGAACTGGTTCATATGCAATTCCGGCATACCAGTTTCCTGAAATTATGGGATATGACTATGTACGCCATAACGGAAAAGTAGTGGTAGATCCTTCCAGCGGGATGCCTCAGGTAAATCAAACTATCGTAACATTAGGTAATGCCAACGCCAGAAATATACTTTCTTTTACGCCTTCTGTTACTTATAAAGCATTTACCCTTGCTGCTGTATTTGAATATCGCGGTGGATTTAAAAGATATAACAGTATAGGATTTGATATGGACTGGTCCGGAATGGGAATCCGTACAGTTGAATTTAACCGTCAAAGATTTGTTTTCCCAAATTCAACTTATCAGAATGCTGGTGGTACCTGGGTTGATAATAAAACAGTCCTGATTAGCGAGAATGGTAATGGTAATGGTGGTTTCTGGACCGATGCAACAGAAAATTATAATGTTACTTCTAACTATATAACCAATGGTGCATTCTGGAAGTTAAGAGAGTTGTCTTTATCTTACAATGTTCCTCATGAACTGCTTGCAAAAACTAAAGTAATTAAATCAGCTACTATTGGCCTTCAGGGTAGAAATTTATTCCTTTGGGTACCTAAAGATAATTTGTATACTGATCCTGATTACAGTGATACATCTACAGGAACAAACAGTGGTAATGGTATCGGCCTAACAGGTTACCAGCAACCTCCTTCCCGTTATTTTGGTTTTAACGTATCTGTTAATTTTTAATTTATCAACACATGAAAAAAATAATATTAATATTAACCTTAATGATTTTTATACTTACTTCCTGCTCTAAGTATTTAGACATTAACACTAATCCGAATTCCGCTACCAGTGCAGATCCTAGTACGGTATTGCCTCTGGCAATAGTAAATACTGCAAGTTTTATATCTAATTTGAATAATTACGGATCCCAGACAGTAGGATATGCTGCTAATTCCGGTGGTTATGGTGGCTTCGGTTCCAGTTGGACTTATAACTATTTACCATCTGATGGTGAAGGGTACTGGGATTTGGGTTATACTACCCTGAAGAATTTAGCTAATGTTGCCACTGCAACTAAAGGCAGTGATGTTAATGCCTATTATAATGCAGCTGCTAAAATAATGGAAGCCTATATTTTTCAAAATCTGGTAGATGAGTTTAATGATATTCCCTATACACAAAGTTTGCTGGGTGCCGGTAATTTTCAACCCAGTTATGACAAAGCAACCAGTATCTATCCAAATTTAGCTTTATTATTAGATTCTGCCATTGCAGAGATTAATAATGCCAAATACCCTAATGCGATACCTACCGGAAGTGATCCATTATTTGGAGGTAATATGGTTTCCTGGAAGCAATTTGCCAATACATTAAAACTACGTTTAATTGTTCGTGCATCTTCTGTGGTAACTTTTACAAATAAGACCTTTAGTGCGGATGGATTTTTAACCGATGATGCCATAGTTAATCCTGGTTATACTTTAGCTAATTCATCTTCAGGTTCACAGGTTAGCCCATCATGGAATGCATGGGTAACCAATTATGCAGGCTCAAGACAAGGAAATGCATGGATACCTGCTTCTTATGTTTATGGATATTATGATGGACATAAATTAGTGGATCCGGCAAGAGGCTCTGCTATTTATTATAATTTCCCAAGCACTCCTTATAACCAATTAGGTGTTATGCCTCCCAATAATACACTTACTTCTCCAGCCACTGCAGGTGCATGGTACTCCGGAGGGGGTAGTGGTACTTCATTGGGTAATGCAATTGGCGTAATGAAAGGACCAAATATGGGAGAACCTTTATTATTGTTAGCCGAGTGTGATTTCTTACAGGCTGAAGCTGCTCTCAGAGGCATAATAAGTGGAAATGATGCCACTTTATTCAATAATGGTATTGTAGCATCTTTTACTTATTTGTATAAATCTCCTGCCAATAGTGTTATGGCTGGAATGAATCCTGCTGCTGATGCTGCTACTTATCAAAGTACAAATTCATCCAATTATTTAACAAATTATAGTTTGGCTGCAACCACTGCTCAGAAAACGGAAGCAATTATTACGCAGAAATATATTGCGTTGAACTTTATTCATGGTCAGGAGGCCTGGAATGAATATCGCAGAACTGGTTATCCGGTAAGTTCTTCCACTTTAATTAATAACCCATATGGTGCTATTGCTTCCACTCAGTCTCAGGCTACCAGAGCGGATCATTTACCTACCAGGTTACCATATCCGGCCAGTGAAGCGAATTACAATGCTTCTAATGTTCCACAAGGAATAAGTGTTTATTCTTCAACCATTTTTTGGGCACATTAATTTATATGAAATAATAAAAATTATAATATGCAAAAATATAATATTAATAAATTTATAGTAACTATAATTGTCCTTATTGGGATGAGTATAAGTTTTACTTCATGTTTAAAAGAAACTACCAATCCGCCTTTATATGGTTATAGCACACCAAATGTTATTGCTTTTCAGGATAACGGCGGACCAACAGGTGGAGGTGCCGGATATGGAAGTACAACTTCTCCATTTCCGCTCTATCAATTTGCTTTTGATGCAGCAACTTATGTAAAAAATGCAGCTTCTTTTAGCGCCATTATTATTTATGGACCAAATGGAACTGCACCAGAGGATATTACTGTGAATGTTGCATTTAGTCAGGCTGCACTGGATTCTTTTAATAATGTAAACAGCACTAACTATGTAAGCCCGGATCCCTCCATTTATAGTTTCCCGTCTTCTGTGGTTATTAAAAAAGGTCAGTCACAGGCTTATGTTCCAATACAATTAATAAATTCAGCAAAATTTAATTATAGTGCTACTTATGCACTTCCTATTGCCATTACTTCTGCATCTTATGGTGCAGTGAGTTCCAATTTTGCTTCTGAACTTAATTTGTTTGTTATAAAGAATCAGTATGATGGGGCATATTCATTGGATATTATGACACACGGCTGGGCTGCTTATGGCATATCTGATAACTTGCCAGGAAGTTACCCGGGTGGTATGGATTTAGTTACTGCAGGAGCTGCTTCAGTAACTTTGTATAATGGAACTACAGGGTTAGGAGCTTTGCAACCCGCTTTTACAGCCGGTAATGCAGGTGCCACTGGTTTTGGTGCAACTACACCTATGTTTACATTTGACCCCACTACCAACAAACTTATAAGTGTTGTAAACACCACAGCACCCGATAGCAGGAACAGGCAACTGACTTTAAATACTGCAGTGACTGATAGCAGATATGATCCTGCTACTAAAACAGTATATGCTGCTTATTTAATGACTCAAAACGGCAGACCTACACAATATATTTATGATACTTTAGTGTATACAGGCTCTCGTTAAGTATCATATTTTAATATATCTGGTTAAAAAACCTATAAAGCTTTATAAAGCTTTATAGGTTTTTTTATTGTAAGTAATTTTTTAAGATCATTTGCATGATTCAAATGAAACAAATGGAGTATATAGAATAAAATATCTTTGGTTTATAGTTATAATCATAGCCAGTTAATTCCTGAAATGAAAACCTTAACTTCGTATATTGTAGTTAAAATAACCAAGCTCATTAACCTTGAGTAGTTTTAAAAAAACGAATATTTATGCCAGAACAGCAACCCAATCAGTTAAATATAGAAATCAGCGAAGAAATAGCAGAAGGTTCCTATGCCAATCTTGCCATTATTACCCATAGCCATGCTGAATTTGTAATGGATTTTGTGAATGTAATGCCTGGCACACCTAAGAGCAAAGTAAAAAGCAGGATTATCTTTACTCCTATGCATGCAAAGCGTTTTATGAAGGCTTTGATAGATAATGTTGAAAAATACGAAGCCATGAATGGATTGATTAAAGACCTGGAACAGATTGAAATACCCATGCATTTTGGTGGGCCAACAGCGCAGGCATAGTTGGGAGGCGGCAGTTTGGAGTCAGTAGTCTCTGGAGTTAGGAGTCTGGAGTTATATGAATTTATCTGGATTATGGATCATAAACCAAATTAATTTACCTGTTTCGGTATTTAATGCAGTTAATCGCTGATATAGTTCAGTTGTAATATACATACAGTCTTTTGCGAAATCCAACCATATTTGTGTTTCTGTATTTTCAGTTTCTGAGTCATTTAATTTGCTAATAAAATAATCTTTATACCTTTTTCTTTTATAAGCTTCTGCGATATTAGCACATACAGACCTTGAGGATCTTCTAATCTGATCAGTTAATGAAAATTTCTCTTCACCCGGAAATCCCTTTGTTATCTGAAATATTTCCATTGCAATGGCATAAGATTTCTGAAATGCCAGCAGGTCTTTATAAGTTCCCATAAGAATTTTAATTGAATTTTATTATCAAACTCCCGTCTCCTGACTCTTAACTCCTGACTCCCGTCTCCCGCCTCCTTTCCCCCTTCTCTCAAAGCATTCCCTCGTCTGCAAAGCTGAAATAGCCTTCATCACTTACAATAATATGATCCATTACCGTAATATCCAGGAACACGGAGGCATCTTTAATTTTCTGGGTTAATAATTCATCCTGACGGCTGGGTTTTAAATTGCCACTGGGATGGTTATGTGATAAAATGATGGATGTGGCATTGTATTGCAGTGCTTTTTTAAAAATAATACGCGGATCAGCTACTGTACCGGTAATACCTCCTTCGCTGATAATTTCATGTTGCAATATTTTATTGGCCCTGTTTAAGAAGACTACCACAAATACTTCATGTTTCTTATACTGAAACAATGCCTGCAGGTAAGAAGCAATATCTCTGCTGCCGGTAACCACTTCTTTTTTATGGGTTTCGGCATTCCGGCGGTTACTGAGTTCCAGTGCTGCGCAAATACTGATGGCTTTAGCTTCACCAATACCCTTAATTTTAAGCTGTAATATTTCTTTTACGGAAAGGCGGCTTAATTTAAGTAAGTCATTATTAACACATTGTAACAATTCTTTGGAAAGGTCTACCGCAGATTTCTGCACCGTTCCGTTATTTATTAAAATAGCCAGTAATTCTGAGTTGCTGAGTGCTTCTGCACCTTTCAGCATCAGTTTTTCACGTGGGCGATCGTCGTTGGCCCAGTGCTTAATAGAAATTTTTTCCATGAATGACATAATTTTATAATAATCATTCCGGAGGGAGGATGCAAACGCTTACATGGTGTCAAATAAAGAAATAAAGTAACGTAAAAAATTGCAATTCCTTAAAATCATTTTCCTTGCTGGGATTAGTGATTTATCTTCGCGCCAATTCCAAAAAAATATGAATCCGTCTGTAAAAATATTTTCGGGCATCAGTTCTAATAAGCTGGCAGAAAAAATTGCCAAGCGTTTTGGTGCTCCGCTGGGAAAAATAAATATCCAGAAATTCAGTGATGGGGAATTTCAGCCCATTTTTCTGGAGAGTGTGCGAGGCGACTATGTTTTTTTGGTACAGAGTACCTTTGCCCCTTCAGATAATCTGATGGAATTGCTCCTGATGATTGATGCGGCAAAAAGGGCCAGTGCTTATAAAATTATAGCCGTAATACCTTATTATGGGTATGCACGTCAGGACAGAAAAGATAAACCCCGTGTAGCCATCGGAAGTAAACTGGTAGCTACTTTACTGGAAGCCGCAGGAGCTGACAGGGTGATTACCATGGATTTACATGCGCCTCAGATACAGGGTTTCTTTGATATTCCGGTAGATCACCTGGATAGTTCGGCAATTTTTATCCCATATATTGAGCAACTTAAGCTGCCAAACCTTACCTTTGCCGCCCCCGACGTGGGTAGTACCAACAGAGTGAGGGAAATTGCCAGTTATTTTAATGCCGAAATGGTGATTTGTGATAAGCACCGTAAGCGTGCCAACGAGATAGCCAGCATGGTAGTAATTGGGGATGTAAAAGGAAAGGATATAGTGCTCATTGATGATATATGCGATACAGGAGGCACCCTTGCAAAAGCCGCTTCCCTGTTAATGGAGAAAGGAGCAAAAAGTGTAAGAGCCTTGTGTACACATCCTGTTTTAAGCGGTAATGCATATGCAAACATTGAAAAAAGTGTGCTGGATGAACTGGTTGTTTGCGATACAATACCATTGCAACAGGAAACACCAAAAATAAAGGCCCTTTCTGTTGCTGATCTTTTTGCTATTGCAATACGCAATGCTTACGAAAATAAAAGTATAACCAGTTTGTTTATACATTCCCAACTAAGGGGAAGGGATAAATAAAAAGGTTTAATAAGTATTTAATAAAACAAACAATAATGAAAACAATTACAATCGAAGGACAACTGAGGACCGAGCTTGGCAAAAAAGCCACCCGCCAGATTCGCTCTCAGGAATCAGTGCCAGGTGTAATTTACGGGGGTGCTGCAGAAGTTAATTTCTCTGCTCCTGCAAAGGCTTTAAAAGGCCTGGTGTATACACCTGAATTCCAGTTAGCAGAAGTGAATGTTGATGGAAAATCTTACAGATGCATTTTGAAAGACCTGCAATTTGATAAGGTTTCAGACGAATTAATTCACATTGACCTGTTAGAACTGGTAGACACTAAGAAAGTGGTAGCTACTTTACCCATTAAATTTACCGGTGTATCTATCGGTGTTAAAAATGGTGGTAAATTAATTACCAAAATGAAATCTTTAAAAGTGAAGACTTTACCTAAATACCTGAAAGAGTTTATTGAGGTAGATATTACCACTTTGGATTTAAATGGCAATATCAGGGTAGAAGATGTAAAAGAACCGCATATTGAAGTGATGAACTCACCTCGTATTCCTATTGCATCTGTTGTATTAACAAGGGCATTGAAACAGGAAGAAGCTGCTACGCCTGCCGCAGGTGCTAAAGCTGCTGCTCCTGCTGCTGCAAAAGCTGCACCAGCTGCTGCTGCACCAGCCAAGAAAAAATAACACAGATTATTTTTTATACAATCCCCTGCATATTAATTGCGGGGGATTTTTTTTGTCTGCTAAATATTTATTTTTACAGTAATGAATAAATTTCTGATCATCGGTTTGGGAAATATAGGAGAAGAATACCACCGCACCCGTCATAATATTGGTTTTGATGTGGTGGATGCGTTTGTATTGAAACATGGGGGCATGTTTCAGTTATCCCGTCTGGCTTATATGGCCGAAGTAAAATGGAAGGGTAAAATATTTATTTGTATTAAACCAACCACTTATATGAACCTGAGCGGAAAAGCATTTAAATACTGGATGGATAAGGAAAAGATAGCAGCAGAACAAACTTTGACGATAGTAGACGATATTGCTTTACCCCTGACTAAATTAAGGCTCCGACCATCGGGCAGTGATGCCGGGCATAACGGATTAAAGGATATACAGCTTACGCTGGGTACAGATATTTATCCTAAACTCCGGTTTGGGGTTGGTAATAATTTCCCAAAAGGCATGCAGGTAGAATTTGTTCTGGGCCGCTGGCTTAAAGAAGAACAACCTATTGTTCAGAAAAAAATAGATGCTTCTATTGAAATTATTGAACAATTTGCCGCCATTGGCATTGAAAAAACAATGAATTCTGTAAATAATTTAACTTTCACATAATAATCAACCCTCTTTCACAGTTATAGTACAGGAAATATAATTCAAGTAACCACCTAATACAGTTACCGGGTTAATCTTAGCCCACCATGTTAAGGGTTGCTTAATTACTATTCAATGTAATAATTATGAAAATATTCTGCGTTGGGCGGAATTATGCAGATCATGCTAAGGAGTTAGGGAACGAAGTTCCTGAAGACCCAGTGATTTTTATGAAGCCAAAGAGTGCTTTATTACAAAGTCACACTCCATTCTATTATCCTGAATTCTCTAATGAACTTCACTACGAAGTGGAGATCGTTTTGCATATTGCTAAAAACGGTCGCTATATCAATGAAAAACAAGCTTCCAGGTATTATAATAAATTAAGTATAGGGATTGATTTTACAGCCCGTGATATTCAGGCAGAACTGAAAAAGAAAGGGTTACCCTGGGAAAAGGCTAAAGCCTGGGATAATTCGGCAGTGGTAGGCACCTGGATTGACTTAACACCCGAAATATTAAAGAACCCTGTTCAGTTTTCATTGAAAAAGAACGGGGAATTGGTACAGAAGGGTATCAGTACGGATATGATATTTTCTTTTGATCATATAGTGTCTCATATATCAAATTATTTCTCACTCAATATAGGCGACCTGGTATTTACAGGAACACCGGCAGGGGTGGGAGAATGTGTGGTGGGAGATGTGCTGGAAGGTTTTTTTGATCAGACGAAAATGTTCGAAATAGAAATCAAGTAAAAATTAATAACCCTCACTTCTGAATACAATGTTGAACCGCGATACCTTAATGAAAGCATATCAGCTGATGGTGACCGCAAAAGCCATGAGCGATACATACGAGGCCAACCGCCAGGTATGTAAATATGTGCATTCTACCTCCCGCGGGCATGAAGCCATTCAGATTGCCACAGGTATGCAATTACTGGCATCCGACTGGGTAAGTCCTTATTACAGGGACGACAGTATGATGATTGCCACCGGTTTTACACCCTACGAACTAATGCTGCAGTTACTGGCTAAAGGGGATGACCCTTTCTCTGGTGGCCGCTCTTATTATTGCCATCCCAGCAGTAAAGCAGATGATAAACCAGGAATTATTCTGCAGAGCAGTGCCAACGGGATGCAGGCTATTCCTACCACAGGCCTTGCGCAGGGTATACAATATATTGAGAAGCAGAACCTGCTTCATTTAAGGAAAGATAAAGACGGATTGAATTCAGTTGTTATTTGTTCCATGGGTGATGGTGCTATAACAGAAGGTGAAGTAAGTGAAGCTCTGCAGTTTGCAGTTTTAAAACAATTACCGATAATTTATTTAATACAGGACAACCAGTGGAGTGCCAGTGCCAGTGCCGATGAGATCCGGGCGATGAATGCATTTGAATATGCAGATGGGTTTAAGGGGTTGAAAAAAATACAGTGTGATGGCAGTGATTTCATGAGAAGTTATGATACCATCAGTCAGGCTATCTGCTATGCCAGAAATGAACGTAAACCGGTATTAATCCATGCAAAAGTGCCCTTACTGGGGCATCATTCCAATGAATTAAGAAAAGAGTTTTACCGTGACAGGGAAGATCTGCTGAAACACGGTTTATACGATCCCATACCTAAATTAAGGTTAACCTTAATTGGTGCCGGTTTTAATGAGCATGAAATTAATGAAACAGAATCTATAGCGCTTCGAGAGGTAAATGAGGCTTTTGAAAAAGCGCAGGCAGCTGCAGAACCAGATATCAAAACAGTGGAAGATCATGTATTTGTTTCTACCACTGCTACGGATGAAAAAGGACAGCGTGCACCTAAATCAGCCGATAAGGTATTGATGGTAGATGCTGCTATCCATGCTATTGAAGAAATTATGGACGAGCATCCGGAAGCGGTATTGTATGGTCAGGATGTTGGAAGGCGTTTAGGAGGTATTTTCAGGGAAACAGCCACACTGGCTGAAAAATTTGGAGATGCCCGTGTATTCAATACAGCTATTAAAGAAGCATATATTGTTGGTTCTACGGTAGGGATGAGTGCAGTAGGTTTAAAACCAATTGTGGAAGTACAGTTTGGTGATTATATGTACCCTGCTTTTAATCAGCTGGTAACGGAAATATCCAAATCCAGTTATTTAAGTAATGGCAAGTACCCTGTAAACATGGTATTGCGCATTCCGGTAGGCGCTTATGGCGGCGGCGGGCCATACCATAGTGGAAGTATTGAAAGCACTTTATTGACCGTAAAAGGGATTAAAATAGTGTATCCTTCCAATGCAGCCGATATTAAGGGATTAATGAAAGCTGCATTTCTGGATCCCAATCCGGTGATTATGCTGGAACATAAAGGATTGTACTGGGGTAAAGTTGCCGGAACGGAAGATGCCAAATCAACTGAACCTGCAAAGGATTATGTACTGCCATTAGGGAAAGGAACGGTATCTCTTGCAGCAGACCCTCAGAAAACAAAGAAAGGAGAAACAGTTTGTATTATTACCTACGGAATGGGTGTACATTGGGCAAAGAATGCAGCGCAAAAGTACCCCGGGCAGGTGGAAGTGGTAGATTTAAGAACTTTATATCCGCTGGATGAAAAACTGATTTTTGACACGGTAAATAAGCATGGAAAAGTAATTGTACTGAGTGAGGAACAGCAGAATAACAGCTTTGCAGAAGCATTATCACTCCGTATATCCAATAATTGCTATCATTTTCTGGATGCCAAGGTAGAAGTGGTAGGGGCACTAAATTTGCCTGCAGTACCACTGAATACGGGCCTTGAAGCAGCTATGTTACCCACCATTGAAAAGGTTAGGGACAGAATTACTAAACTTTTAGCGTACTAATTACAATCATTTTGCGGAATCCCTGTATATTTGCAACCCCAAAAGGAGTGGCTTACTCCGGGAGGGCAGAAATGGCGGGGTAGCTCAGGTGGTTAGAGCGTTGGATTCATAACCCAAAGGTCTCGGGTTCAACTCCCGATCCCGCTACATTAATAATCAAGCAGTTACGATTAATAGTCATGACTGCTTTTTTATTTGGTACAACATAGGTACAACAAATAGATTAATAAAAAATTGAAATCAGGAAATAGTAAACAAGTAAAAAAACACTTAAATGGTTAAGTTGCTTTTGAAATTTAGTGAATTGCAATAATTAGCCCTGTACTAAATCCAATAGATTGCTCATTTTGTTTTTGAAATTCATAATCATAATTAGGTTCTAAATAAAAGCCAATTGTTTTTTTAAAAGGCCAGTACATTAAATCAACTGCAATTTCAGCACTTAAGGAATGATTGTTACCTGAAAAAGACCATTGTGGGCCTGCGCCAACCATTACTTCAATTTTTTTAGAAATTTCATATGGTTTTTTAAAAAGTAAATCGAACTGCCAGTTATAATTTGGGCCATTATAATACTGCGATGCTCCAATTTCTATTTCCAATTTTTCTTTTACAGGGGTGAATTCTATTCCGATTGTGGGCCCTATTAAACAATTAGGGCGTATTAAATCCCAACTAGGTGCAATACCTAATTCCATTATTGCTACAGGCTCTTTTTCTTTATTCAAATTCGTATTGTTTAGACCTTGTGCATGTAGATTATTAAAACCAAATAGTAAAAAAATTAAAAATAACAGGAAAAAGATCTTATGTATTTTTTTATGCTTTACTGACATCGTTTATGTATAGCTACAAATGTATAGTTTATAATTGTTATTTCTATTTTAATACCTTCACACTTTTAAGTAAGTTTAGAATTACCTATTAATACTGCAGATAAATATACTGATGATTATCAAAAGCCTTTCCCGCAAAGAAAATACAGCGCAATTGCTGACTTATCTTTTTGCTAATGAGGAAAAGCTTTCTATTCCAACTCATAAACTCCTTATTGCATCTATAAGAATAGTTTGAGAGATAGCGTATTTTCTAAACAACTCTGATACTGATTGATCCCCTCTATGGGCTTCCATTTCATTCGTAATCTTTTGTTCAGAATAAAATACGTATCTTGTTTTACGACGGATATCTTTGTTGTAATTTTCAGTGGTTTGTTTAGGCTTTTTTTCCACGTCATTTATTTTAATGATAATTAAAGGAAACAATATCTTAAATTTAATCCTATTTATTCCACTTTAAGCTGAAGTATTACATAATGAAAATATTAAAAATATATATTTATATAATTATATATTCTGTAAATACTTTATTTGCTCAAGTAGATCAGAAAGTAAATAAATTTTTTTTAACTGGAGAGTTAATAGGGAAAGATACAGGTAACATTTATTTAGGCTATTTCAACAGTGAAGAGAAATATATTCGTGATACAGCTAAACTGAATAATGGAAAATTCTTCTTTAAAGGGATAATTAACTACGCATATGCAGCATCCTTAACAACTGTTAACAAGAAAAAAATAGATGTTAGTGATGTTAATTATACGGAAGTGTTTTTAGAACCATCTGTAATAAAAATAAGTTTACTTGTAAATGATTTTAAACATGCAATTGTTACAGGTTCAAAGACACAAAATGAGTTTAATGAATTCAAGAAAATAAAAGAAATTATATTAAAGGATAAAAAACAAATAGAAATTGACTACAGTAAAATTCTGGATTCTTTAAAAGAAAATAAAACAGATAAGGAATTGCTAAACAAAGCTGTATTAACTTATAAAAAGTTTATTCCATTTAATGAAAAAGGAAAAATTATTGATTTTAAGTATATTTCTTCTCACCCTAAATCTTATCTGAGTGCTTATTTATTGATGTATAATTTATCAAGACTCTCTCTCGATTCAATAAAACTGTTTTACAAAAGGTTTAGTATTCCTGTAAGAAGTTGTTTTTACGGTAAAGAAGTTGAATATAAAATTGAAGGCTCGGATGGTAGTTATGCAAAAGATTTTAAAGCAATTGATTTAAATAAAGATACTATAAGTATATCTGGTTTTAAGACGAAAAGCTATGTATTGTTAGATTTTTGGGCTACCTATTGTGGTTATTGTAGATCAAGTAATTCTCATTTAATCGAACTATACCATTTGTATCATTCTAAAGGATTAGAGATAATTGGCATTGCAGATGATGATGAGCGAATAGACTTATGGAAACAAGCTATAATAGAGGATAAGACTAATATTTGGTATCAAGTTATTAATAGAAAATATGGAATTAATCCTATTCCTACAATAATATTAATAGATAAAAGTGGACAAATAATTTTCCGAAATGAAAATAACAACCATTTATTTTTAGATAGAAAATTAAAAGAAATATTTGGAGAATAATATATTCAGGAAGGAATTTATTCTTATAAAATAACACTCTAAATGAAAAGTCTGGCGGTGCAAAATACATCTGATTCTTTTTTGCCGGTAAAATTTTTTTATTTCTGTAGCCTCATTCATTTCGGCTTCTAAAAGTAATTCCGGGTCAAATTATTCCCATAAACCAATGATTGCATGATTTCTAAACTATCCAATGCTGCTTCTAATGAACAAGGATTTTCTTCTTTTCCCAAAAAATAATTGACAACTTTTTGAATCATGGGCTGTTCAATATGTTGAGGGTGTTGAAAATGGAAAACTTCATTTATTTTATTTGTTACCAATTTTATTTCATTACCAAAAAATGAAAATTGCAAATAACCTTTTTCGCCTATAATTTGACAGGAATCTTCTTTGAGAAAATCAGGTACTGAAAAATTCCAGTTCCCGGTAAAAATAATATCACCGGGAAAATGAATAATACCAGCTACTGCATCTTCCACTTTATATTTTTTTGATTGATTTGCAGAAACTCCATAATAAGTAATGGCTTTCCCGAAAATATAAATTAAGATATCCAGTTGATGAGGTGCCAAATCAAAAAACAAACCACCTCCGGCTATTTCAGGAATTACCCGCCAATTAACTTCAGTACTTGCAACAAGTGATGTGTCATCCGGTTGAAATAAACTTAACCTGATGGTTTTTATTTTGCCAATTAATTGCTGATCAATCATTTCTTTTATTTTCAAAAACATTGGTAATGCTCTTCTGTAATGTGCAACTGTTAATTTTCCATTTTCATTTTTTACTGCTGCAATCATTCTGTTACAGGAATCTACATTTAATGTAACAGGCTTTTCTACATATACATATTTACTTTTTTTGCAATGCAGCAATAGCATACTCTTCATGAAATTTTGGAGGTGTGGCAATATAAATTGCATTTATATCTTCATCATTGATCAACTCATATGCATCACTATAATGTTTTGGAATTTGGTGACGGAATGCATAATCAGCAGCTTTAGCGGCATCCCTGCGCATTACTGCCAATAATACAGAATGATCTGCTTTATTAAAAGCCGGCCCGCTTTTATTTTCCGTAACATTTCCACAACCAATAATTCCCCATGAAATGATTGATTGATTTTTATTTTGTTCAGTCATGCTTATTTGACAGTTTCTTATGAAGTTCTTCAAGTATTTAATTCGAATTATAAAATCTGCAATATTACAAATTCTCTAAAATGCCAATGGCATAATAACCGGGATTTGTTTAGTTTGCTATCGTTTCAAACCATGCAGTTTAATAACATTATAACCTTGATTGCTGTCTGTTTTCCCAGATTATCCATAGAATTATTGCGCTGATAATTGTTGCAAAGTAGCACCAGATTGAGATGATATAATGCTCATAGAATACTTTAGCTATAATATAAGACACACATAAAATAACTCCTATCCACCATACTTTTTTTTCAGTGGAAAGAAACGGAGGAAATACCGCTGTTAAAAAATAAATCAGATTAGTAATCAATTTAAAAGAGCCTGGTGTATTTATCGTATACATAACGTGATGATCCATTATATTAACATCAGCTGTATAGTAAAATAAGGAATAAGCAAGAACTGAAGAAAGTAAAATACTCATATAAAATAAAAACCGCAATATCTTTTTTTGATTATCTTTTTTTTCTAGAAGCATCATTGAAAATGAAATACATATTGGCCAGTCAACTTCTGCAAAAAATAAAAATAAATACATACATG